>Ga0180007_10000541_pt1 | contig 62004 bp, 52 predicted proteins | sample MM_PC_MetaG_FD_121122 | JGI IMG/M metagenome (GOLD analysis project Ga0180007, IMG submission 121122) | Groundwater microbial communities from the Aspo Hard Rock Laboratory (HRL) deep subsurface site, Sweden - MM_PC_MetaG | ecosystem: Environmental > Aquatic > Deep subsurface > Groundwater...
CTAACTCGTTAATGAAGGAATCAAATGGATAAGGAAAATACTGACAAAGCTGACAATGAATTGAAAAAGCAAGCTAATAATCCTCTTCACGGGCTCACTCTTGAAAAAATTCTAACAATTCTTCTTGAGCATTATAGCTGGAGAGAAATGAATCGAAAAATAGAACTCGACTGCTTTTTTAGTCATCCAAGTATAAAATCAAGTCTGATTTTTTTGCGAAAAAACAACTGGGCCAGAAAAAAGGTGGAAAACCTGTATCTGGAACTGGTAGAGAGTTTGAAATTGGCAAACAAGGATAATGAGTAGCCAGTGAGTCTTGAATCCCGCCCACCAGCCCAAATCTCAGAAAAGACCGCTTTGGGACAGCAAATCAATTATGGTGCACTGGCACACCTGACTCGACAACACTCTGAGTTACATCTTGTAAACCAGACTGGTTAGAAAACTGCTGTCCTGCTTTTCTTTGCCGACAACCAGAGGTGTTTTACGGTAATTCACCAGATACTTGATCTCAATGTCAATCTCGTTGTTGACTGAACAAAGACCACCAATCGCGGTATCAAGCTGATAATTATTCTGATAATCTTCATTTGGTGCGCTCAGATCCATGGAAGAAATCAATTTGATATTTTCACCAATTTTCTTATCGCCGTTCACCCCGAACTTTAGCCATTTAAGGGTGTCGCGGGTGCCGTCGGTATAATCCTCCTTGGTCATATCAATACCCAGGCTGCCCCTGAGATTTGCTTCACTGCTTTTTAAAAAGTATCTGTAAACTCCAAGACCAAGATTGGTACGCTGATCATAACCGGCAAAGCGATCTTTCAAAAGGCCTGAGTTGAGATAAAATGAATCGCGGTCATTCTGGATGAACTCACTGACCACATTTATGTTCTGCTTGTCAGTGTTGGTTTCACCATTGGCGCGACCATAGATAGCCATACCGTTATAGCCTAGACGAAGTTTTTCGTTGCGCTGCTGAGTCAGATCAAAATTAAAATTACCCTTCTGCTCATCAGTATTGCCAGAAGTGCTAGTGAAGCCAAGTGAAAGCCGTCCGTCGAGTTGTGCTGCGCTGATGTTGAGCGTAGACAGAAATATAAGTGCTATAACTGACAGTGTGACTCTATTTTTCAATACATGCCTCCGATAAAATTGTTGTTCTTGACCCTATCGGAAAATCAGGCATTATTTGTTAATATTTCCAAAACCAACTAAGGGGAAACCTTGGAAAAATGCCGATTCACTGGCTTTTTAGTTTCAAAAAAAGTCACAGGGATCAAGGTTGTAGTATTTCTTTAGCTCGGCATACAGTTCGGGGTGCTTTTCCTTCATTTTTTCGGGTTTTTCAAAAAAGGTTTCAGTGGCAACTGCAAAGAATTCTGCCGGATTAGTAGCGCCATAACTGTCTAACAGGGTCTTTTTGAAATTTTCGCTGCGTTTTTTCAATTCCTTGTATTCCCGGCCAAGAACTTTTGCCCAGGAAGCATAGGAAGTGCGGCCTTTAAGAACTGGAGCGCCATTTCCGCTGCCAGATTCCTGATCAAGCTGGTGAGCAAATTCATGCAGAACTACATCCTGACCGTCGTTGGTATTTTGAATTCCATGTAGAACGTCGTCCCAGGCAAGAACGACCGTGCCACTAACCCACGACTCTCCCAACCGGACTGATTCTTCAAAGGTTCCATCAGGATTTGCTGTTTTGGCTACATAAGCGCTGGGGTAAACCAGAACCACCTGCAGAATATTAAAGTAGGAATCTTGATCATTCAACAGCAGCATTGAGGCCTGACCGGCTATGGTCAGCCGGATTTCGTCGGTGATGGTTAAGTCGCCACAACCTTCAAATCTGACTTCATCCAGGAAAGCCAGAATCTTCTGATGCAGCAAAAGTCTTAGCTTCTCTGGCAGGCTTGCGTAAAAGGGTAATTGTTTTTCCAGAATCGCAACAAAATTGTCTGGGAACGACTGTTGGATAGTTTTTTTACGTCTGTTCCGCTTCTTTATATCTGGATAAAAGGTCATGAAAATTATAAATATTGCAAAACCTATCACCAAAAGAAAATTCATGCTTTGCTCCATTCAGCTGCCGGAAAACAATAATATCAAGCTGGCCGGCGAAAGAACTCTGGTGCCAGAAAAACCAGCATTACTACAAACAGATTTTAGTTTGCGAGACACAATATTGCAACCTTTTTCGGGGCCGATCAGACTAAAATAGCGTGATTCAAACTTTTTCATTCTGTTTTTTTCTTATATCTCATATCCTGATAGTGCAAACTTATTTTTGAGGATGAACAATAAATGAAAAGCCACTTCCATTTTTCTTCCAGAGCCGGGAACCTGAGGGTAATAATAACCCTGATTGTTTTTGTAACGGCTTACGCCCTTTTTTCAAGAGCATTAAGTTCGATGAAACAATTGAACAGTGAGTTGTCAGGAATTATTGATTCATCTGATTCAGTCAGCCTCGATGGCCTTCAACGTTTAAGTGATGGAAAGATAGATGACCATCTTGAGAAGTATCTAACAGGTTTTCCAATTCCAGCAAAAGAAATGGACAGCTGGCGAACTTCTTTTTTCTCGCCCTACCTTATTCGAGAATCCAGCCAGGATTATGAGTCGCCGCCAACTCCAATTGGCACAGACTCCTTTCGAACTATGTGCGCCAAAATTCCTGACTTGAAAAGCTTTCCAGACCAGTTGCTGGCACATCTGGCTTCTCCGGGAATTCTTTTTGGCGGCAGTCCACCGGCATCTTCTACCGTCGAATTTTCGGCCATCAAACCTTCTTTTGCCAGTTGTCTGGACGAAGCGATTCTCTGGTATATTGCCGGCCGCCTTCTAGCCGAGCAGGGACGCGGCCCCGAGGCTTTTCGCGTTTTCACAGGAATCATAGGCCTGGCAGCTGCCTTCGAAAATGACCGCAGCACACACCCGGATAAAGATCGACGGCTTAAATCTTGCACTATCAGGGAAGTCGCGGCTGTAGGTTTGATTGAAACCTCGGCTGAATTGTTTTCAGATAAGGCTGAACTTATAGGCGCCCTCGCTGAAATAGAGCGACTGGATAAGAGTTTCATTCCAATCGATCAGATTCTCGCATACGATAAGAAGATACCGATTGAATTTGGCAGGCAGATTGCCAGTGACGTTGCAGCCGGAGTTGCATTAACGAAATACGGGCAGGAAATGACCAGTGTCTCCCGGGCACTCGCCGATCAGACAACTTTGTCTGCAGAGCTGGACCAGATTTATGATCCGCTCATTTTTGCGTTTTCCAAGCCTTATTTTATTGCCCAGCGCGCGTATAATCCGTGGCAGAGAAGGCAGAACGAAATGTTTTCAGATACCTCCATTTTTTATGTCGACAAAAACATGCGTCATACGATATTGGAAGAATTCACACAGGTTTTGCCGTTTTACACATTGATAGACATCAAAACCCGGCAACTGATGGCGGGAGCAGAGGCGGCAATAGCCATCAACGTCTACAAGGCAGAAAATGGTTCATGGCCAGCATCTTTGAGTGAAGTAGAAACATGGCTTGGACAGCCTATGCCAATGGACATAATAAGGAATATTCCTCTTAAGTTCAAACCCGACAATCCACCTTATGTGGCATGCAATGGTCGGGATGGCAAACCAAATACCGCTGACGACCTGGTTTTCATGCCATTTGGGAAAAAAGCTGAAGAATAAACACCGTTCCAGACGGCACGATTATCTCAAGAGGAGGAGAATATGGCTAGATTTTTTAAAAATAGAGAAGCGACAATCGGACAGGTTCCTGGCGAACTTGTTTTCATCGGCGAACAGAAGGTGCACGAGACAACCATCCGGGTCATTGATTATGATCATGAAACTCTTACCGAACAGGAACTGAAGGATGTTGAGGACAGCATTCCTTATAAAGAAAAAGATACGGTCACCTGGGTCAACATCAACGGCCTACATGATTTAGAGCTGATCAGACAGGCAGGCAAAGGCTTTGGACTGCATGCTCTTGCGATGGAGGACATTGTTAATACAGGCCAGCGCCCAAAAATGGAAGACTACGGCGAACACCTGTTTTTTTCCCTGAAAATGATGAGTTATGACGAAGCCGAAGGAGAAATCAAGAGCGAACAATTGTCCATGATTCTTGGCAAAACCTTTCTTATCACCTTTCAGGAAAGGCCTGGAGATGTTTTTGAACCTGTCAGGGAGCGGATCAGAAGGCAAAAAGGACGAATTCGCAAGGTCGGCATCGATTATCTGGCCTATGCCCTGCTCGACACAATTGTTGACAACTATGTCTCAATTATTGAACGACTGGGTGAGCAGATCGAAGATATCGAGGAAGAAATACTCACTAACCCGACAGATGAGGTGCTTGCCAAGATCAACGATTATAAAAGGGAAATGAGCTATCTTCGCAAGTCAATTCGGCCAACTAGAGAATTCCTGCTGCAGCTTTCCCGGATCGATTCAGATCTCATTCAGGATGAGACCGTGCCGTTTCTGAAGGATCTTCTTGATCTTGCCAGTCAGGTAGTGGATATTATCGACACCTATCGAGAGATGCTTTCTGACCACCTCAACATATATAACACCGGCGTGAACAATAAACTCAACGAAATCATGAAGGTTTTGACCATTTTTTCAGCCATATTCATTCCTTTAACCTTTATTGCCGGTGTCTACGGAACCAACTTCGATGTTCTGCCGGAAATTCATTTCGAATACAGCTATTTCATCATGTGGGGCGTTTTCATAATTGTGACAATTACAATGCTCAAATTTTTTAGACGACGAAACTGGATCTGACAGCATTCACTTTTGTTCACGGCACCTGCGCCCATATTAACAGGTCTGGAAATATTGATAATATAGTTACGTGGCAACAGGAGAGAAACTATGGTTGGAAAAATATACGACTTTAAAGTTAAAGATACCGGGCAGAACATAGTCTCAATGAATGATTACAGGGACAAAGTTCTGCTTATCGTTAATACTGCAACTGGATGCGGCTTTACCCCGCAATATGAGGGTCTGGAAACGCTGTATAAGAAGTATGGCGACCAGGGACTGGAAATCCTGGATTTTCCCTGCAATCAATTCCTGCAGCAGGCTCCTGGCAGCGATGAGGAAATAGTCAGCTTCTGCCAGTTAAAATACGGAGTCAGCTTTAAAACCTTTGCGAAGATTGAAGTCAATGGTGACGGCGCTGATCCCTTGTTTAAGTATCTGAAAGAGCAGGCTCCAGTTGATTCTGAAAATGCTGACGCCGGGATTTTCCAGAAAGCTCTGCTGAAAGTGGCGCAAGCAGTTGCAGGCGGCGGAATAAAATGGAACTTTACCAAATTTCTCGTTGACCGCCAGGGCAATGTTGTTGCCAGATTCGCTCCGACCGTCACACCGGAAAAAATTGAAAGTCACATTGTCAAACAGCTTGAACAGGCCGCGCAAGTTTAATTCTGAACTGAAGCTGTTGAGATTAGCGGTCGGTGCGCACAATCTGTTTCAGGTTAAATTGAACACCCTGTTTAAAAAAACAAAACGGCTCTAAGTCATCATTCATGGCCAGTCGGATGAGAGGCAGCCGTGGGCCGACAATGTGAAGATGCTTTCCATCGGATTCGGAGCTGCATTTTTTTCTCAGGCCGTCAATCTCAAGTTCCCATGAAGACGTGGCAAAATCACCTGCACTTTCATGTGTTCTCGCGGCATTCAATATAGTTAGCTCTGGCTGAAAATAGCCTCTGCTATCAACCAGATTTGCCGTGTAACCGTCCATAAACAGTCGAATATCGGCTTTGCATCGACCATGATAGTCATGGCGAGGTATTCTGTCGCTGGCTTCGATAAGTAGCTGAATGAGCAGCGAGAAACCTTCCGGGTCGAGCTTTTCTGCTTTCAGGTTCTGGGTGAGGGCTACAACGACATCGTTTCCTGGGCGACAGTTCATATATGTACGTTCTTCATTCACGACATATGCGCGTTGCATCAAACTCTGCCAGCTTTCCGGGTGTTGATTTTTCCATGCCGTTAAGAGTCTTACATACAAATCGATGAATTTGAGCGCATCCTGATCAAGAGCATGCAATTGTTCGTCTGACGAAGCTACATACTTTTTCCTCAATGCAGATTCGATACTTTCCGGCATGCCACTGACCTTGCTCTCGACCATGCGGCCGGCTGGATTGCGTATCAGGTCAAGCGCGACTTTCCGCTCAACTTTTCCTGAATTAGCAAGAATCGGAAGAAGTCGCAAAAATCTGGAAAGATCATATAGGCTTAGGCTTGAGTTGTCAGGCTCCCAGGGTGCGGTTGCTTTAAAGTTTGGATACATCACCATTGAGAGCCGTTCAAAACCGTTTACGAGAGTAGAATAATCGGCGGCATCGATCGGCAGATGGATTTCACCAGAGCTCATCTCGATTCCAACCAGATCGAGAAAACGACGTTCCAGCTGGTCTTTTCGAGCAGAGTCGAACAGATGGCAAACCTCGCGATATGAGAGCCGATCTGCATTAATGGCGTCGTTGACCATGGCTTTCAGAAGCTTTTTCTGCCCCTGCCCTTCCATCCCAAAAAAATTACTGATCCAGTTTGGCCGATAAGACCACTGTGGAGCTCGACTACGCAGTGCAAAAACGGTATCGTAATCAATGAGATGACCATCAAGAGAAACATTGCCAGCCGACCAGCAGCCATGCAAAATACGCTCGATAAACTTCTCAGCGTCTTGCCTGCCCAGATTTAGCGCAAACTGCCGTATGCGCTCGGCTGAAACCGGAGTCTTCTTCTGAAAAAGATGAGTGGGACGGTCGAGTTCGCCATGTTTATCGATCCGGACTATTGTTCCGCCAGGGTATTTGCCCTCGCGCCAGGGAACTTCAACGTCTATAACTGGATTAATAACTGCGAGAACAGGCGAAGTGCCAGTTCGCAGGTTGGTATACAAAACATTTGAACAGATTGCTTCCCAAATGGCGCTGACCAGGTCGAGGTTACCGTTGGAGTGGTTTCGGTCTGCCGAGATAGCGAGAACAGTTTTACCCAGTCCTTTGAGATTGAAACAGTCACCGTAGTAAACAGCACGACCCGAGCCGAGATTGCCGTTAAGAGACATATTCATGGGATCGTCCTGACGATCAACATAAACCTGCAAAGGTTTTGAACCGGGTATGCCTGAATTCCGATCGAGAGTTAACAGCAGATGTTCTTCGACGAAAGCCTTTGTCTCATCTGCTGTCATTGCCTTGCCGTCAACGCTGTTGAGAAGGTCACCTCGGGCAAAAACCACTCTGGACTGATCTGGACTGACCGGAAAGGCATCCATGGTGACAAAAGTCTCTTCGCCGAGACGTTTGCAGGCTCCTGGAAGCAGTTTCTCCGGTTCTTTCATGTTTTGCTGGTGTTCCATATCTTCTATTTTACATAGAATACTCGGATTTATCGGTTCTGTAAATTCTTGACTTCACCTTGAATAGCTAAGTAGAATGAGCCTCGTTCTATGCAGGAAGAATCACCACGACGATGAATTACATGAGGAGTGAGAAAATGAAGAGATTTTTGGGATTATTTATTTGTGTTGTGCTTCTGGTTACGGGTTTTGCGGTCACCGGTCATGCCGGAACCGATCTTGGCAGGTGGACAGATTGGGTAAGGGTTGACAAGCTCAATCTCGAATACCGGGTTCGTTGCAATGGTCTTGGCGAAGGATCCAACAAGTATATATGGGATGTTGAAGTCAAAAACAAATCTGCCATCGCGGCTAAATTCGGTGCAAGCTTAACCAGCTCTGACCTGACAACTGAACCTGAAAAGGGCTGGTTGACCTGGCCAATCAGCGGGCACAGAACCCATAAGTTTGCTGGCTTTCGCAGTGATGTAGCTCCAGGACAAAAAGTTCAGGTCTGGCTCAAGAATCTCTCTTCAGAAAAACAGGATGCAACAAACACTTTCCAGTCTGTTGCTAATATGGATGCCCTGAATGGCAAAATTTTCACGGCGTGCAACATGGAGTGGATGATTGGAAAAGCTGATATTGACTGGACCCAGACTCAGGCCTGGATCAAAACTCTTAACAATGGCTGGCGTGCACCGACAAAGGCCGAACTGATTGGGCTTTTCAACGAAGTTGATCAGAAAAGCCCGATTGGCCAGGATTACGTCTGGGCAGAAGCCAGAGATGCTCATTCGGCATGGCATTTCAGCTTCTATTATCGCGAAGCACGTTGGTCATATTTTGATGATCACAGCAGATATGGCCGTGCCGTTGCAGTTCGTCCTTTATAATCGACAATAACCATTTCAGTCTATAGTTGAGCATGAGTAGATGGGAAAACTGCTTATCATTTCGCCGCCGCTGCACTTCGAACTACACCTGCGGCGCAGCTTTCAGCCGCCTTTAAACCTGCTGTATCTCTATGCGTATATCAGTTCTCGCGGGCATGAGGTTGAGCTGCTGGAAAGCACTTCGGTTGACGAAGCGGTTGAAGCCATAATTGACAGATCTCCTGATTTTGTCGGTATTCCTCTCTACTATGCATCTCTGGACAATTCTTTCGCAATCGTTTCACGGGCCCGTCAGCGAGCACCGCATGCGCGGATGATCGCTGGCGGGCCCTGTTTAACCATGGAACCCGAGCGGATGATGCGGGAAGGCGGCTTTGATTTCGGCATCATGGGCGAGGGAGAAGAAACTCTGCATGATCTTTTGTCGGCGCCGGCGGATGCAGAAGCCTGGGCGACGATCAACGGACTAGTCTTCATGTTTGAGAACCAGCCAACTGTTAATCCACCACGAATGCCAATTGCCGATCTTGACGCATTACCGTTTCTTGATTTTTCGGTTGTTGATAACGATTACTATTTCTCTTTTCAACAAAAGATGGGCATTCCCCGGACAATTTTTCTGAATTCTTCGCGGGGCTGCTCGTTTCGCTGCAGTTATTGCTGTACGCCAGTGCTCTGGCCGGGCCCTGTTCGCCGCTATTCGCCACAGCGCATGATTGAAGAAATCAAGTTTCAGCTTGGCCGTTATCCCGATGCCGAAATCGGCTTCTGCGACGATTCATTCTTCTCAGACCGCGCCTGGTTAAGCGAATTCCTCGATCTGGTCAAGCCGCTTTCAATACAGTTTCAGTGCATTGGTCGGGCTGACCATCTTACTCCTGCCATGATCAAGGAACTTGTGGAGGCAGGGCTGACCTACATTGCCTTCGGAGTCGAAACTGGTAATGTCCAGCGCCAGAAGCAACTGCGAAAAAATCTTGATCTGGCATCACTTAGCGCAATCATGCGAGAATTAGCGAAGTATCCAGTTAAAACCAAGTGTTTCTTTATGCTTGGCTTTCCCGATGAGACCATTGAAGAAATGGCAGAAACCATTAATCTGGCGGTAACGCTGAAACGCCTTGGCATGAACTTCTTCAGCATTTTCCCGGTAACCGTATATCCTGGAACCGAGCTCGCAAAACAGTTCCCAACCGAATCGTTTCAGCTGGGCCTGGACGCGCATCTTCCCGAGATCATTCGAGATCACCTTGATATCGGCCACACCAATGGCGCTCTGCTTGACAGTCCTTTCAATTCTTTACTTACGCAAAGACAGATGGTAGAAATCGTGAGCTGCGCCTGGAAAAAAGTGGAACGGGCAGAAACAGTATCTGTCGAAGAACTGGATCAGTTAATTAAGACAACAGCAACCACAGAACATCGCCACGCTTGACCTTGGGTCATACAAGGAGAACAAATATGGTTTCACCTGCCGTAGTGCGCAATATCCGCTTCGATAACGCAGATCCTCGTGAGCCGAGAAGCGTCAACCTTTACTTCGATCACTTCAGAGGTGAGCCTATTTACCGAGTCGTGGCCTATTTGTCTAATTCCGGCTGCGAGTGGTCGCGAAAAACGGGTGGTTGCACAATGTGCGGAACCAAAAATTCTGCCCTGGCCCGGCAGATTTCCGATGATGAGTTTTTCTCGCAGTTCGAAATTGTCAGAAAGTATGTCACAGAGTTTAATGCCTCACTTGATGCTCCGGTAAAATCCCTGCACATCTACAATGATGGCTTTTTTTTCAACGACAACGAAATCTCGCCCCGCGCCCGTGAGGCGGTATTCGAGATGGCGTGCGATCTGAACATGCAAAAACTGGTTATTGAGACCAATGGTCTCGATATCGTTCGTGATGATAAATCGACTGACTATCTCGGCAAGGCTGTTAAGCGTCTGGGAAAAACCGAGTTCGAAATAACTCTCGGTCTCGAGTCGACCAATCCACTGGTGCGGGCGCTTTATAATAAGCCTGATTCTATCGGTGATGTCAAAAACAGCCTGGAAATAATTCGTCGCAAGGGCGCGATTGCCAAAGGTTATGTTCTCGTCAAGGGCCCCATGCTGACCGAAGCAGAATCTTACGAGGATTGCGTCAACACGATTCGCACGCTTAAGCAATGGAGCAATGGCGAGCGATTCCGGGTAGAGTTTCAGCCCGTGTGCCTGCTACCTAACACTTTGCACGAATATCTGATGATGCTCAAACCCTCTGACCCGTATTATTGGGAACCTCCGCTGTTAAGCACTCTTTTCCGCATACTGGCCAACTTTCCGGATATGGGCGAGGATCTGTATACGGCCCTGTTTGCACGAATAGACATCGATTCGCCCTGGGAATTCTGGTCGGCACGACCCCACGACGATCCCGAAACTACTTATAAGCTGTATCTGAAGCTGGTCGAATACTACCTGCACCGCAGACATGACACAATAACCGCGGCATTGAGTATCGCTGACGAGTCTTTATGGCAAAAGCGAATTACTCGAATTATTCCTCAGCCTATTGAAGAGCGGGTTCATCTGGTCAAAAAGCTTCTCGCCCAAAGCCGCAAAAATAACATGATGCTGAGCGACTATCTTAAAACCAATCTCGACCCGGCCGACGACTTTTTTTCAAGCTGCGAAAAACTTCTGGGAAACGTAAAGCTTGATGACCAGGCCTGACATACTTCTAATTGCCCCGCCGCTCCTTTGGGAAAACGAAGCAAGACCGGAGATGAAGCAACCGCTGAACTTGCTCTATCTGGCCAGTTGGCTTAATCGACAAGGCTTGCGGGCAAAAGTGCTCGATGCCGTCTCTGCGCAGCTTTCTCTTTCTGATATTTTGCTGTCTGTCGGAGAAGTTCGCCCGCGTTTTATTGGCGTGCCATTTTATCAGGCAACCAGGGAAACCGCGTTGCAGCTTTTCAGTGCGATTCGCGGGCGTTTTCCTGAAATCTGGCTGATCGCCGGTGGACCGCTGGTGACAACCTCTACCGAAAGTCTTCTGAGACTTCCAGAAATTGATATCTGTGTAACAGGAGAAGGCGAAGTAACTCTGGAAGAGCTTTTGCGCAGCGGGCTATCGATACCGCGAACCGAAGATGCCGACCGTTCCTGTCTTGCCACAATTTCAGGATTGGGATATGTCGATCACAAAAAAAGTGTTATCACCCCACCCCGGCCTTCCATCACGGATTTAGACAGCATTCCGTTTGTTGATTTTGATCTGATCGACATTCAACGCTACTTTGCCTATCACGCTTCGATTGAGATGTCTAACTGGCTGTTTCTGACCACATCGCGCGGTTGTAATGCGCGCTGCACCTTTTGCGCCACTCCAGTGTTGTGGCCGGATGGAATGCGGCGGCAGTCTGTTCCCAGACTGCTGGCCGAAATTGTACATCAGCGACAACTATACCCAAGCGCACAGTTTGGCTTTATGGACGATTCTTTTTTTTCTGATAAAGCCTGGTTGCGGGAGTTTTTCGACGGGATAAGCTCTTTGAATGTAAAATACTGCTGTATCGGACGTGCCGACCATCTTTGTGAAGAGGATGTGCGTGGACTGGCTCAAAGCGGCTGCATTTACGTTGCACTGGGCATCGAAACCGGCAATCAGGCGCGACAACGAACTATTAGAAAGCATCTTGATCTTGACAGGGTCAGAGCCTCAATTCGCCTTCTGGCTGAATATGATATTTTCAGCAAGGGGTTCTTTATGCTTGGCTTTCCTGACGAAACCCCCGAGGAAATGCTGGAAACGATAAACTTTGCCGTTGAACTAAAAAAACTCGGAATGGGCGAATGCAATTTTTTCCCGGTGTCGATTTATCCGGGAACCGAGCTGGCAGAGCGCTGTGCCAAGAGCGCCTGCGTTTCGACCGTATACAAGAAATCCAGTAAATCCGGTTTGCCGGAGAGCCCCTCTCAGTCTGATAAATCAGATATCGCAGAGAACAAGCTGCTGCGCTACGCTAATATCCCGGATGCCGATGTAAACGCCTTTTTCAAGGCATCTCAGATTCTAAACATTGTAAAATTTGGCTATCGTCAGGTAGAGTCGGGCAAATTCGCCAGGCTTGAAGAACTTATGAAAACAGCAGAATTTGGCCAGGGCCAGAAAGAGGTTCTATGAACGACAATCTGTTTCTGTTCGACGACTTTATCACGGAACTCAGCGAAGACAATTCGCCGGGTCATCTTGATCAGCTTGAGCTCTTCTATGAAGATACTGATGAACTGTTTAAGACCTTAACTGAAATCATTACCTCAAGCCAGCTTGCGGTAACCTACGCTTCTGTACATAAAGACAGTTTGCCCGCTCTCAAGCCCAACGAGCCAGTTGGCTATCTATTGCAGTGGCCTGACCCGCAATGCGGCCTCACCACATTGATCCATAGTGATCAGGCAGCAGCTGGCACCTGCAGCTCTTTCGTGGCGGTTTTTCCCTTTATAAGCGATGGCATCAGATATTCTTGTCGAGTCCTTGAAACCAGGCTTTTTTCAAACCGACTTGAAGCTCAGCTTGTCGTTTTAGCGGGTGAAGACGAATTGCTGAGCCTGACCTTCTATGACGCGCGCTATGCCGCAGACAGGGTTGTGTATCAGAAGGATACTGTTTACCAGTTCATTCTGCGCGGCTTCGCCTACCACCTCGAACTTTGTAATTCTGAAGACAGCGCCATGTCAGCCCTGTTTCCCCGGACCGATCTTGGCGCAGATCACTATGAAATCCAGGGACCGGTAACGACAATAAAAGCTATGGCGACCAAGATGCTCCAGCAACAGGTCTGGCTGCTGTCGGTCACGATTGCTCAAACTGAAGCTGATGAACCATTAGACATTGAGATATGTTTAACTGCCAAGATTTTGGGAAAAACACGCCTGCCTGAAATCGGCGATAACGTGAGTGCAGTAATCTGGCTGCAGGGCCATCTGTGGAATTCATTATTGTGATTAGTTTTCAAGTTTCAAAAGAGCTGGAACATGTTCAATCGAAACTTTTCCGAAACGCATAAGAGCTTCCCAGTCTCCATTGCCTGCCAGATTTTTTTTGATAGTAAGATAGCCTCTGAAATACGAAACATCTTTGGGGTAACAGCCTGCAATACCAGTTTCGGTCATTCCACGCTTAACCCGTTGTGTCAAATTCCAGGCAAGAAGTTCTTCTACACCCATTTTTCGGAGATTTTCAAACACCTTTGAAAATGATAGACGAGATGCCCAGTCTACCGCCAGAACTCTAAAAGCGAAAAGCATGAGCCCTTCGTGGATATCATGGCGTTCTTCGTTTATGGTTGCCATTCCTTCTTCTGTTTCAAGATAGCCATCCAGACCAGAACTGAAAATCTTGAGTGGCATGGAATGACCGTTTTCTGCACGTCTGGCATGTACACCGATTTCATGGTGAACAAGGCGCACAACATCGTCAGTGCAAAAAGAAACTCCTTCGCGAATTTTAATTGTGCGGCTTACTGGAAGAACCGATGCGCTAGCGCTCATCTTGGAAGAAATTCGAACTCCCCATTCGCTAAGCCCATGTTCCTTTAAAGCCGTCTCCAGTTCGTTAGCCATGTCTTTATCGGTCAAAGTCTTCTCTTTGGCCTTAGTAACAATCCCATGTTTCACAATGAAATTTCGAGCCTGTACAATTTCTTTGGGGCTGGGAAGGGCATATAATTCTTTCGCCAGCCTGGAAAAACCATCTGATCCCCGTGCAGAGAGAATATCTACCTTTTTCAAAAGTTGTTCTCTTGCATTTTCGAGAAAGTCTTTGTAAACCCCATCTGGAGCAGGAACCCTTTTTAGTCTTGCAACTGCCCTCATGGCTTTTTTGGAGACAGGCTCATACGAGAATTGAGGTTCATATCTCTTGCCAATCCTGTTTTTTTCAAGGAATTCTGTTTTTTCCTGAGCAGAAGAAGAGGGTGTGGGATTGATCAGATCAGAGAATCTCAAAAGTCCAGTAAGATCCGCAATTGCATTGTCTAATGCTATCTCTGAAGCGGTTGGCTTTACCCATGCGTGAAGTGATGTGGAGAACAGAAATAGTAATGCGAAAACTAGAAAGAGCGAAAATTTTAATCTTTTCATGACTGGACCTCAAAAATACAACTTTAACTTAGAAACACACCCTATTACACAATACATTATCTTCTCTATCTCGACGCTATCAATCTTTGCAAACATTTGCCTGTCTGATTGGTGATTTCCTCGTCTGATGATAGCTTGTTTCCGAAAGTTAGTTAAATCAAGTCGCAAATATTGGTCGTATCTTAACTGCTGTGTTAGCATATAAATGACCAGAGATTACGTTAGAGATTCAACAAAGGGGAAAGTATGTCAGAGAATCGTTCGGGTTTGTTCAAGGCTATGCTGGCGCTCAGCATGATGCTTTTTGTGATCGCATTTGTTGTTTTCAAAAGCGGTGCCATTGAGAATCGGATCACAACGAAAGTGGTTGATGGCAAAACACAGGAAAGCAGGTCTTACGGTTTTAATGCCAGCAAGATACCCGCTTATCTGAAGTCAGTCGTCGCTCCGATTACCGGCAAACAAGCACTCTTAGAGGATAATAAGTAGGATCTTCTGATTAAAAGTTAAGCGCCGTGCCTGTTGCCAGGCACGGCGCTTAACTTTGTCTGCTCTGACACCCGTTAGAGTGTCAGAGCATGAACGTTCAGATTGCTATTATGGCTGACCCATGTAGCTCTTCAATGCGGGGTCACCCATGAGGTGATAGACTTCCCAGTAGTACTGTTTGCGGCTTGAGCTTGAAGCTTCAACGGCCAGGTTACCAGCTACCATGAAACCGGCATTGCTTGTGCCATTGCCTTCAAACATGGCTTCGAATGCGCCTGGGCCAGTTTTTTCTTTGAGCGGGGGCACGCCAGCGTCGTTTGGTTTAACGATTGAGTGTAAACCAACGCCCCACCAGATGTCTTCGTCCCAGTATGTGCTGTTAGTGCCGCCAACGTAGCCGATAGCGCCAGCATCTTTTGCTCTCAGCCAGGCTTCAGCGAAACATTCGCCAACTTCAAACTTGCTGGTCAGACAGCAGTTACCAATTACGAAAGGATATTTGTCTTTGTTGCCCAGGTTTTTGATCTGAGAGATAGACATGCTGGGGTCAGCCCATGAAGTTGAAGAACCGTGGGCGGTGTAATTCACATAGCCAACACCCTTGCTGATAGCAGCGATGATGGTAGATGTATTCTGCTGAGAACCTGCAGAGAGGAAAACATTTACATTTTTGAAACCATTGTCTTTGTTGAAATAATACTTGGTAGCATAATTGATATGCGGCCAGCCATGGCTTTTTGCCCAGCTTGCATCCCAACCGGCAGTCAGTACTACGTCGTTAAGATAGCTTGGATCTGGCATCTGGAGCTTTTCATACGACATTGTCTTTTCGATCTGTGGCAGCAATTCATCAAGATTTCTTGCAGAGAAGCGACCGGTGAGAATGTCGGGGAGGAAATCGCCCGGGGTAACTGCAACAAAATACAGGTCAGTGATGTGAGAACCAGTCTTACCCTTGAATGCGGGAAGATTGTCGTTGTCGCCAACGAAAAGCACATAGCTCGGTGCCGGCAGATCGCATGACGGAGAGTTATAAAGACCATGAATGTAGGTCTTGATTGCTTCGGTCATTGCAGCGCCTGTGCCGAACTGATCAGTATAAACGGTGTGAACCTTGAAACCCTTTTCAGCTTTCCAGGCTGCGAAAGGAGCGATTGCATCCTTGAACATAGGATCAGCTACGATAACATAGGTCTGTTCGGTGTTTCTTGAACCAAAGCGAAGAGCTTCGGGAACCATTACCATTGATTCCATGGCGGCAAAAGCAGGTGACCAGAGAGTGTCATGTTTTGCTTTGCTGGTAGCCATGTCTGAGTTGTTCAGTACAACTTCAAAATCAATGTTGTTATATACGATAATTTTGTTAGCAACGGCATCATATTTGATCGGAGCAATTGTCAGGTGAGCAAGACGCATATTGCGCATAACACCGATTTCTTCGATCGAAGCAAGCTGCTGGCCGTTAAAACCCTTGGTGATGTAAGCAGATTTTTCATAGACGAAAGGCACTTCTGAACCATCTTTGGGAGCTGAAGGCTGTCTGGGATAAACCTGGCTGTTTACGCCAAATTCGGCCAGATCATAAATTTTGGAGTCATAGCTCTTAACATTTACGCTGACATCAGCGCCAAACGGAATCTGGATGATTTTATTGATGACTGGGAGCTGAGGAGCACCATAAGCGCCACCAAAGTAAAATTCGGGTGAATAAAGAACGCTGAAATTTCCCTTGGGAGTTGCAGCATCATAAAAGGACACTTTATTGAGACCACATGTCATACCGAGTGTCAGATTTCCATCTGCCAGCTTTTCAGAGACCACATTCAGGCCATTGCTGCGAGCATCAGTAAAATTGATCTCACCGGCAAAAGCTCCTCCACAAACCAACGTAACCATGATCAGAACTGCAAAAAATTTCTTCACATTTGTCCCCTTTCTTATTCCCTACTTCTTATACAGGGAGTTCTTAAAAAAATACTTCAATACTCTTTCGACACATCTACACGTCCAGCAGAGAACTCAATTGCCTTCGACGAACTTATGAAACTTATAGAAGACCGTCGTTTAAGCAAAACATTCCCACCTTCCTTCAAGGATATAACGTCTTGATTTCCTAAGTCAATACAGAAAAAGTAATATTCTTAAAATCCAACGACAATCGGTCTGATCATTGACAGAGTTACAGAAAATAAACAATTCTCTTATAATTCGAGGAATTTGAATTCGGGAAGAATTCGGGGGACACCTTACTTAATTCTAAGAATTAAGTAAGGTGTCCCCCGAATTAAAGGTGTCCCCCGAATTAAACAATTTCGCTGCAAAACTGCGTTAATAGCCGTTTTTTTTCAATTCATTGACTCGCATATAGCTAAGTGCTAGAATTCTTATAATGCAATTCTGGTGTCAATAACACCTGCCGATTATTGCTAAGAGAGAGAGAGAGAGAGAGCCAATTTGCAGAAGGAAAACCCTAAAATGGCTACGAAAACCGGAAAGTCCAAAACCAGGCCCGCAAAATCAACAGATGATTGCAGTGTTGTCGCAGCCCCGACAACAGCTGAAACACAGCGATTTCCAGTCGTTGGCATCGGAGCGTCCGCCGGAGGACTGGCAGCCTTTGAAGAATTTTTCGCCGCCATGCCAACCACTGATGAACCTGGCATGGCCTTTGTCCTGGTGCAGCACCTGGCACCAGATCACAAGAGCATTCTTACCGAGCTCATCCGTCGTTATACCCGCATGAAGGTGTTCGAGGTCGAAAACGGAATGGAAGTTCAGATCAACTGCGCTTACATCATACCGCCCAAATGCGACATGGCGCTGCTAAACGGCCGACTTCAGCTGTTCGAGCCTTCATCCCCTCGCGGCATGCGCCTGCCAATAGATTTCTTTTTCAGGTCTCTGGCACAGGATCAGCACGAACGGGCTATCTGCATCGTGCTTTCTGGAACCGGCAGCGACGGTACTCTTGGCGTGCGGGCCGTCAAAGGCGAGGGCGGCATGGCTATGGCTCAAACGCCATCAACCACCCAATACGATAACATGCCGCGCAACGCTATTGCCACCGGACTGATCGACTATGAACTCCCCCCGGCCGAGATGCCTGGCCAGCTTATCGATTATGCGGCGCGCATTTTTGGCAGACTACCACGGCTGACTTCCGCCAACCCGCCCCATGCTGAGAACTCACTGAAGAAAATTTTTATCCTGTTGCGCAGCCAGACCGGCCACGACTTTTCTCACTACAAGCCAAGCACGATAGGTCGACGCATTGAGCGCCGCATGGCCGTTCACCAGATCGAAACGATGGAAGCATACACCATATATTTACAGCAGACTCCGACCGAAGTGGTGGCTCTCTTTCGCGACCTGTTGATAGGCGTTACCAACTTTTTTCGCGACCCGGAAGTCTTCCAGACCCTTGAAAAACAGGTCATTCCAAAGCTCTTTGCTGACAGACCAGCGGATCATGTTATCCGTGTCTGGGTGGCTGGCTGCTCGACCGGCGAGGAAGCCTATTCTCTGGCCATAATGCTGGCCGAGCATCAGGAGATAAATAAGCACTTTCCCAAGATACAGGTTTTTGCCACCGACATCGACAGTCAGGCGATTGCCACGGCACGCGCCGGACGCTATCCGACCAGCATCGCCGCCGACGTATCGACGGAACGACTGGGAAGATTTTTTTCAGCTGAACCCGGCTATGAAAAAATGGAGCCAGCCATTTACCGTGTAAACAAAAACATTCGCGACATGTTGATCTTTTCCGAGCAGGATGTAATCAAGGACCCGCCATTTTCCAGACTAGACCTGATCAGCTGCCGAAACCTGCTGATCTATATGGATAGCGACCTTCAGAAAAAGCTCATACCCCTGTTTCATTATTCCCTTAAACCGGGCGGTTTTCTTCTTGTTGGCACCTCCGAATCCGTGGGAGACTTTGGCGAACTTTTCACTACACTGGATCGAAAAGCAAAGCTGTATCAGCACAAAACAGACATAAACTACAAAACCCTGGGTAGATTTGTGCCGCCGATGGCACAGTTGGAAATGATGCGCCCGATCGCCGCAAACAAAGTAGTCGGGGCAGCAAAACAGACAATACGGGAGCTGGCCGAACAGGCACTTTTGCAGCAGGCCGTTCCGGCTGCCGCGCTTGTCACTGGCAGCGGCGACATTCTCTATCTTCACGGCCGCACCGGCCTCTACCTCGAACCGGTGCCTGGCGAGGCAGGCGTCAACAACATCATCAAGATGGCCCGTGAAGGACTACGGCAAGACCTGACCATGACTTTGCATAGAGCGGCAACAGAAAAAGAGACTATCTATTGTTCAGGCCTTCGCGTCAAAACCAATGGCGACTTTACCACGGTCAACCTTACCGTCAGACTGGTGACAAACGACCACACCGAAGTTCGCAAAGAGCCGCTTTATCTGGTTATACTCGAGCAGGCAAAATCCCATGAGCATGTACCAGCCTCATCGGATATCACATTATCCAGCGGAGATAGTGCAGAAGCGAACCCACTGGTCACAGCGCTCATGCAGGAGTTACGGGCCAAAGAAGAATATCTTCAGACCACTCGTGAGGAACTCGAAACCTCCAACGAGGAACTCAAGTCCTCCAATGAGGAGATGCAGTCAATAAACGAAGAATTGCAGTCAACCAACGAGGAGCTGGAAACTTCCAAGGAAGAGCTGCAATCAGTAAACGAGGAATTGGCAACAGTTAACGCCGAACTACAGGCCAAGGTGACTGATCTGTCGAGAGCCAATAACGACATGAACAACCTGCTGGCCGGCACAGGTATCGGTACCGTCTTTGTTGACCACAGTCTGCACATAATGCGCTTCACTCCAGCCGTCACCAGAATAATAAATCTGATCCCGTCTGACATTGGTCGACCAGTCGGCCACATTGTCTTCAATCTGGTTGGTTGCGACACATTGCTGGCCGACGTGCAGGCCGTTTTGAACAACCTGGTCCCCAGGGAGATGGAAGTTCAAACAAAGACAGGAGTATGGTACAGCATGCGCATTTTGCCCTATCGCACGGTTGAGAACGTGATCGAGGGCGCTGTAATCACTTTTGTAGAAATGAGCGCAGCAAAACAGGCTGAGATTGATACGCAAAAGCCTGAAACAGATGGAGGCTCACATTGACCATCAAAAATGACCTGTCCTTCAACACTTCCGAAATGCGCGCAAGAGCTGAACAGAGGATCAGTGAGGGAGCTGTTAAACCAGTAGAGTTCACCGACCGGCAGTCTTCTGAAGACTTATACCAGGTGCTTCACGAACTGCATGTGCATCAGATCGAACTTGAGATGCAGAACGAGGAATTGCGAACGACACAGGATAAACTGGAAGCTTCACGGGCACGATATTTCAATTTTTTTGATATGGCTCCGGTCGGCTACCTCACCATCAGCCAGCAGGGGTTGATCCTGGAATCCAACTTAACAGCGGCCTCAATGCTGAGTTTACCTCGAAGCGAACTTTTCAATCAACCGATCACCCAGTTCATACTGAAAGAAGATCAGGACATCTACTACCTTCACCGCAAAACACTTTTTGAGACAAAAGAACCGCAGGTATGCGATCTGCGACTGGTACATAAAAATAGTCAGCCACTCTGGATTCAGTTCAGAGCAACTTTTGCGCAGGATAGCGAAACGCCCGTCTGCCGACTCATATTAAATGACATTACCGAGCGCAAGCAGGCAGAAAATATCCGACTTGATCTTGAACAACGACTCCAGGAAAAGGAGAAAACTGAGAGCCTGGGAAGAATGGCAGCCGGTATCGCCCATCATTACAACAATCTCCTCACCATAATTATGGGAAACCTGGAACAGGCCATGGAGTTTCCGTCTATCGGAAATCTTCCGAAACAGAAGCTTGCTGCAGCAATGAGCGCTGCCAGTCGCGCAGCCGAGATCGGCGGACTGATGCTTGCCTATATAGGGAAAACTATGACCAGGCACGTGCCACTCGACCTTTCTGAAGTCTGCCGCCGATGCCTGACCGACATCGGCACCAGTATACCGCAAAACATTACCATAGAACCGGCACTGCCTGTTTCGGCTTTGTCCGTCAATGCAAACGCCGGCCAGATCAAGCAGATCCTGAGCAATCTGGTTACCAATGCCCGCGAAGCAATAGCTGAAGAACAAGGCACTATTTCTATGATCATCAAAGATGTTGCCCCAAAAGACATTGCCTCTGTTCATTGCTACCCTTGCGACTTTCAGCCGGGAAAGCATGATTATGCCTGCCTCGAAATTAAAGACACCGGCAGCGGCATACCCGAAACTGATTTCAAAAAACTGTTTGAACCGTTTTACTCGACCAGGTTTACGGGGCGTGGTCTGGGGCTTCCCGTCGTATTTGGTGCCATAAAGAGCCATAATGGCTGCATCACGGTGGAGAGCAAACTCGGTCAGGGGAGTATCTTCAGGGTGTATCTGCCAATCTCAGATGAAGCTACTGAGCCACAAAGCCTCCCGGTGAAAAAACTCACTGTCATACCGAAGAACGGCAAAATTTTGCTGATAGAAGACGAACCAATGATCCGGAGAATGACTGCGACCTCACTGACAGGCATGGGCGTGTCAATAATTGAAGCCCGCGACGGCGTTGAAGCAATTGAGTTGTTCCAGCAGCACCAGGATGAAATAGTCTGCGTGCTGTGCGACCTCACAATGCCACGCATGGACGGCTGGAAAACACTGGAACTCCTGCGCAAAATTGCACCCGAAATTCCGGTAATTCTTACCAGTGGCTACAACGAGTCCCAGGCCATGGAAGGCAGTCATTCTGAACTCCCCCAGGTCTTCCTGCAAAAACCTTATGGATTGAAGAATCTAAAAGATGCCATCCAGGAAGCCATGTTGTCGGCTAACAGAAAATGAAAATCATAGTCGTGCTAGAAGTTGTTTTTACAAGCAGCAACGCCCGGTCATGAGTCATGACCGGGCGCTTTAATCTGAGTAAAGATTGTATCTGCGCCGCTTTAATTGCCTTCTGAATCGCCAGATGATGCGGATTCTCTTACAGGAGCTGGCAACTCAGTCTCAACAGGAGCCTTGGCAACCCAGTCTTTGCCGTTCCAGACATGAAGAATTTCAACTTTCTTTGCTGTGCCGGGCGTAGTCCCATCTTCGGCAGGCTCTTCGATAGAGGTGGTTCGCAGTATCAACTCATTTGACTTGCAACCTTCCTGACCAGGAAACACATATTCAGACTCAACTGAAAACAGGCCGGCTTCTGATACTGATTCAGCTGTTGGACCACAGAAAAGATTGTTGCCATCCCAGAAAAAAAGCAGCTTTCCTCTTGTATAACCGCAAGCTTCGTAATTACAACTGATCTGAAAAACGTTTTTAAGATCTGCAACTCCAGCCCAGGACAATTCTTCGGCAGCAACTGAATATGAGTAGTTGTCACCTTCATTCATATCTGTAACGATCCAGGTAAAGGGAGTTTTGGCTTTAACTTTACTGTTTTCTACAACTCTCAATTCTCCAGCCGGTCTATTTTCAGCAAATTTGGTAATGCCTGCCAGCAACAGCAATTCCTTATCTGCCCCAGCAAATTGAACCGCTCCAAAAGCCAATAGTCCACCCCAGACATAACCCTCTACCGGCTTTTGCTGATCCAGGAATTGAACTCTGTACCAGCCACTGCTAAAACCGTTGGCTTTATAATCTCCATCGGGCTCACCAACAATTGTCAGCCTTGAACCAATAGACAACAAACGCACGATTGGTGCCTTGGTAGCCGGTTTTTCGCGCATATTAACATTGTCGCCGAACAGATAAACTGTTGATCCGGGCTGAAACCGGCCGTAACTATACACAGACTGCGCTTCTGACGCATAAGACATCGATGCCGTGATGATCAGAGCAACTAGCAGCAAAAGATTTCTCCTGTTGATTAACAGAGTCTTAAGCATTTTAAGTATTTTCATTTTCCACTCCAATTAAATATTAATTACGGCCAACCTTACCATGAGTAAAGGCTTGAAGGCAAATTCACCTGTCATCTAAAACGTTAATTATTGACACGATTTTAATATACAATTACATTAAATGTAAGCATTTTTTTAAACAAGAAATCTGTAGCGAAATTTTTCAAAACAACCTGTTCCAGGAGTAATACATGCCAAAATCAGTAAGACATGTTATCAAATGCCTATTACAAGTCTGTCTCATCATTTTACTTTTCGGGCAAACCATGCTGGAGGCCAAACCAGCTGCAATGGATTCTTTCCCAGCGCCATTTAATGGAAACAAAGCTCTCGCCATGCTGTTTTGTCCGCCCAATCCCAACGGAGAAGCGACCTGGCAGGCTTCCAGGGCAATCATTGATGCATCCGGGGTAAATCCGGGTAAAAAGCTGGCATTAACTGTTTCGGCGGGCTTTACAACCTATGATGTTTCTGAAACGATCGCCCGAACAATGATAATCTTTGAAACCAGGGTTGCCCCGCAGAATTCGGAGGAAGGCTATGTACCCGTTATCGGCGCGGCTTTATTTGATTCTGACGGTGAAACCTGCCGACTTGTCTGGTCAAACCCTGCTCTACTGCAATTTGGCAGCGACATGGCACCAGTTTCACCTAAGTTTGTAACTACTGGCCGAGCACTTCGAGGAGTAATTCTTGAAGGTGGTGGCACTCACCAGGGAATCACTGTCACAACTGCAACAGTCCTGGCAGAACACAACAACAGCGTAGTAATTGCAGCCCGTGAACTGCCGACCTACGAGGATAATGAAGGCGCCGCAGAACCCGACGGGCAATACAAATACGAGGCAAAGATTGAATTCGTTCCTGTCGAAGAAGAGCGCAACTACAGTATGAAACTGATATTCAGCGGCACTGCTCCCTGTTTGATTGAGGGCGGTGACGTACCCTTCGGAGGCATCGTATCTTCAGACTATACTGCGAATTACTATTGGGACGAAAAAGGCAGTTATGAAGAAGAAATCGAATGCGGCTATTGAATTTTTTGAAATGAAAACAAACTTCAGGAGTAACTATATGAGAAAACCTTATTTCAGCACCCACTACGGCATTTTAATTGCTATCTTCTTACTTTTCAGCAGCGCTGCTTTCGCAGGCGATCCTAGCGGCAGCTGGACCTCATCATCCGGTTCAACAGTAAAACTCTGGTCAAACATGCAACAGGTAATGGTTACTATTACCACGCCACAGGGACAATCCTATAAATATAACGGCTGGTGGACCAGATTCAGCGACAATTTTGCCTATAAAACCTCACAAGGAATTCACAATGCATCTTTCGCCAATTCGAATCAAATAAACGTAAAAGATCCCAAAGGCAACTGGTTCACCTGGAGACGCGGCGTATACAACAACCCTGCCCCGGTTCAACAGCAACCTTCGAACAACAGCAGTATTACCGGAAACTGGCAGTCGACTTCCGGAAGCATGATACAGGTTTCCACTAATGGCAACCAGATTGTTGTCAACATTGTCGGGAAAGATGGTGCCCGATATCAGGGAATTGGTCGCTGGATAAAATATGGGCGCACTTTTGATTACTCAATAGCAGGCTTCGCTGGTGCAGCTCAATGTAATGTTGTTTCATCCAGACAAATAAATATACTTTATGGCGGAACCTGGACAACCTGGAATCGCTGATTTTCAGGAAATATGCTCAACGCTTTAAGCTGGATCTTCAGGATCATTCCCGACAGCTTGCGATGCAATTTGTTCAGAATCCTTACTGGCGGCTGGTTTTGAAAAAGCAGCCGCCAGTAAACCGAGTTCAAAAAGAAGATAGGTTGGAATACCCATCATCAGCTGACTTACTACATCTGGCGGCGTCAGTATTGCCGAGATAATCAATATCACGACAAAAATAACTGCGCGCAGCGATTTGAGACGATCGAGACTGACGATGCCGACTCTGACCAGCAAAAATACTCCGGCCGGAAACTGAAACATAACCGCAAAGCCTAGCATCAGCATACCAAACAAGCCTGTGAACTGTGCAATTCCGATGGCTGCTTCAAGATAAGCAGTCTCAAAGCCCATCGAAAATTGCATAACTATTGGAAATATCACAAACATGGCAAAAGCAGCGCCAAGCACAGCAAGCAGCCAGCTGCTCAGCAGCAACCAGCCGGCTGCCGACTTTTCCCTAAGATAAAGGCCGGGAGCGACAAAGCCCCAGAGCTGACGCAGCAAATACGGCGCGCAAATGAACAAAGCGAGGTAAAGCGACACTTTGAGCTGAACCAGCAGAGGCTCTATCGGCGAGAAATAGCGCAACTTCATGCCGGCCGGGCAGAAATATGCGACCAGCCAGTCGATGAGTGAGTCTGACAGGTAAAATGCGATCGGAAATATCAGAACAACGCTTACCAGTGACCTGATAATTGCCCAACGCAAATCCTCAAGGTGCTCGACAAAGGTACCTTCTTTTTGTTCGCCCGCTAACAAGTGAAACTCCTAAATCTATCTCAACCGATATATTTATTTCGACCGGGCATCAAAATTTGAATGCCGTTGACTTAAAGCTAATGAAAATTATATTCTTAAAAGTAATATTTTGGAACCAGCTATTTATCTAAACTTACCAGAACTCAGGGGGCAAACATTATGGATAGACGACAATTCATCGCGCTGGCATCTTCGCTGGCCGCCGCCTACAATTTCAAACTGCCCTATCGGGCTGTAGCCGAAGAGGTCAAGCTATCCGGTAGCGGAGCTGCTGGAACCGGGTTTCCCGATCTTGTAGCCGTTATGGGCGGAACCCCTGTCGAAATGCTAGATCGCGCGCTGGCCGCAGCCGGCGGACTCGAGCGCTTTGTAAAAACTGGTCAGAAGGTTCTGGTAAAGCCTAACATCGGCTGGGATAAAACTCCCGAAGAAGGAGCCAACACTACACCTGCCCTGGTCAAACATCTGATCGAACTCTGTTTTAAGGCTGGCGCTAAAGAGGTCAACGTATTTGACAACACCTGCAACAATTGGCAGGCATGCTACAGCAACAGTCAGATCGAGAAAGCCGTTAAAGACGCTGGTGGCACTATGTTGATGGCGCATGAAGAAGGCTATTATACCGAACTTGCCCTGCCACGCGGAGTGGCACTTAAAAAGGTTATGATTCACAAAGCCTGGCTCGAAAGCGATGTCATCATCAACCTGCCGATTCTCAAGCACCACGGCGGTGCTCGCATGACTGCGGCGATGAAAAATCTCATGGGCGTAGTCTGGGATCGCCGATTTTACCACCGCACCGACCTGCACCAGTGCATCGCTGACTTTACTACCATCGAGAAGAAGCCGACTCTCAATATCATCGACGCCTATAACGTAATGATGCGCAACGGGCCGCGGGGAACAAGTATCGCCGATATCGCCACCAAAAAAATGCTTCTGCTGTCAACCGACATGGTGGCCATAGATACCGCAGCTGCCCGCATACTGGAAGCGAAACCCGAAGAAATCGCCTATATTGCCAAAGCGGCCGCTCATAATAGCGGCATTGCCGACCTCGAAAAGCTTAAAATCGAGCGCATAACGATCTAATCTGATGCGTACAATCAAGAATATCAGACTGCTGGCGGGGCTGGCAGCTCTGACTGCCTTTGTCCTGGCCTGGCTTCGCTTTGACACCTTTGGCAAAGCAGTCTCAGTGCTGGCACCGTGGCAGTTAGTCCACGGCGTTTTTGCTCTATCACTGATCTCGGCAGCAGGTGCCCTCATTGCCATTCTGCTCACCACTCTGCTGTTTGGAAGGGTTTACTGCTCGACTCTCTGCCCGCTTGGCCTGCTGCAGGATCTGATCGCGCGCCTGACCCGGCGATTCAACAAAAAGCCCTATCATACTCTGTCGCCGTATTCGTCACTACATGCCCTTATCTTTGCCCTGGCAGTTGGTTCAGCCGTCGCCGGGTTCATATTTCCGCTGGCAATAATCGAACCATTTTCGACATTCGGCCAGATTTTTGCCGGTGTTTTTCAGCCGCTGACCGCCCGGATTTTTCGCAGCACGGCTCCAATACTATCGAGCAACATAAACTGGCTCGGGCAGGCTTCAGTAAAACCATTCTCGCTGTTCAATAGCCTGGTCGCGCTTTTCCTGTTGACCGGGCTGACAATCGCTGTCTACAAGGCCGGACGCATATACTGCAATACAATTTGCCCGGTTGGCGCCATTTTGCGATTTATTGCAAAATTCTCGCTTTTCCGACTCTCGATCAACCAGGAAGCCTGCACCAACTGCAAATTATGCGAAAAGGCCTGCAAAGCAGGATGTATAGATGTAGCGCAGAAAGCACTGGATTTTTCGCGCTGTATAAGCTGTTACAACTGCGCCTCCAGCTGCAATTTTTCGGCGATAAGATTTGAGCGGGCACGAACAAACGCTGACCAGTCAGCCTTTTCATTTGGACGACGGGCAGCACTGGCAGCATTGGCCGGCGCTGCCGGCGGCTATTTATTACCCAAAACACTGCTTGCAGGCACAGAACCAACCGCACAGATACTACCACCGGGTGCGATGACAGCAGAGCATTTTTATGAAACCTGCATTTCATGCCATCTCTGTGTAATAGCCTGCCCATCGTCTGTTATTCAGCCACACGCTGCACCGGCAAGCCCGAAAAGCCTCCTTAAGCCAGCTCTTAACTTTGAACTCGGCATGTGCGAGCAGAACTGCAATCTCTGTTCACAGATTTGTCCGGTCAATGCGATACAGCCGGTAGCAGCCGCTGAGAAAAAATTCATGAAAATCGGCGAGGTTGAATACAAAAAACATCTGTGCGTAGTCGAAACTGAGGGCAATGACTGCGGCGCCTGCGCTGAGCACTGCCCGACACAGGCTGTGCGCATGGTTCCGTATCATAACAACCTGATGATTCCCGAAACCAACCCTGACATCTGCATAGGTTGCGGCAGCTGCGAACATATCTGCCCAGTACGCCCAGATCGCGCGATTATTGTACATCCGGTCGTCAGACAGACTTTTATTACAATGCCCAAGCCGGAGGCTCTACCAGACTCCGGTCAGCCCGACGACTTTCCATTTTAGATTCTGTTTAGATCACCCTTGCGCTTTTTAGCCATTAAACAGTAAGATGTGCAGCACAGAGCAAATAAAATTATGGAGAGTGTAGAATGAAAAAAATTCTTGCCGTCTGTCTTCTAGGGGTATGTTTGACAGCCAACGTCGCCGAAGCGAAGAAAAAAGGCGCTGAAAACAAAAAGCATTACCGACACGAAATCGTCGATCAAAGAGTTGAACAGAAAGACACCGAAGAAAAAGAACCCTGGCTTAAGTTCAGACTTAATGTTCCTGAAAAAGGCATCCTTCTCCGCCATTCAGACGAGATCATCGGCATGAACCAACACGACATCAGAGACCTTCCCCCGGGGCTGCAAAAAAAAGTCGCCAGAGGTAAAAGACTGCCCCCCGGCTGGCAAAAGAAAATGGCAGTCGGCAAAACTTTCCCGACAAGTATGTATGATCATTCATGCAAACTGCCCGATCACATCTGGCGGCAGCTCCCACCACAGCCAGAAGGAACTGTTCTGATCGCAGTCGAAGGCAAGATCGTGCGCCTGGTTGAAGCAACCAAAACAATTATCGATGTGTTTGATCTGAAGTGGTAAAGAGTGGCAGGAACGTTTGCAGCTTATGTTTTTAAAAGCAGGCTGCAAGCGTTTTTGCTATTCTGAATATCTTTAATTAGTTAGAAAGAGGTTATATGGATAGCAGCGGTCCGGAAAAAAGAGAACATTGGGGCTCAAAGCTGGGATTTATTCTGGCAGCAGCCGGCTCAGCAGTAGGTCTCGGAAACATCTGGAAGTTCCCCTACATTACCTATGAAAATGGCGGCGGGGCCTTTGTTCTGTTATATCTTGTCTGTATTTTATGCGTAGGTTTCCCGATTATGATCGCGGAATTTGTCCTGGGAAAAGTCAGCGAAAAAGATGCGGTAGGTACTTTTGGAGTTTTTCGACCGGATAAAAAGATTTTCAAGTTTATCGGCATAATTGGCGTCTTTACCGGCTTTATTATTCTCAGTTATTACTCCGTGGTAGCGGGCTGGACACTGGAATACACGTTAAAGAGCCTTACCTGCAACGAATTTATTGTTGAAAAGGTTGATTACAACTCACCGGAACTGAAAAAAGCGATCTTTAACAAACACGGCGTTTATGACGCCGCAGCCAAAGCCGACATCCTCAAAAATGCAGGGTTCACTGACGATAAAACCGAAGAAAACTGGAAAGCATTTCTTGATTCCAACGATACAGCCCATGCTGCGGCACGTTTATCCATATTCGACGAGGTTATACAGAAAGCGAAAACTGATCTTGGCGAACAAAAATTCGAAGAGTCAGCGCTCATGATCTCCCGCCAGCAGAAGGCTAGCGAAGTTTTCACCAATCATCTCGCCAAGGGAACCCCGATGCTTTTATGGCATGCAGTCTTTATGCTTCTTACTGGCCTCATTGTTTTTGGCGGCATCAGCGGCGGCATTGAGAAAGCCTCAAGAATACTTATGCCACTTCTCTTTCTGTTGCTTGGGGGACTAATGATCTACTCGCTAACCCTTTCCGGGGGAACGGAAGCCATAAAGTTCCTGTTCAACGCTGATTTTGCCAAACTCAACCGGCATTCCATTCTCGAAGCGCTTGGCCACGCGTTCTTTACACTGAGCCTCGGAATGGGCGCCATGATCACCTATGGCAGCTATCTGAAAAAAGAGGATGGAGTAGTCTCTTCAGCTATAACTGTCTCTATCCTAGACACACTGATAGCACTGATGGCCTGCCTGACGTTGTATCCCATCCTGTTTACCTTTAATACCGAAGTTTCTGGCGGTGCCGGACTTCTCTTCATTACTTTGCCTGCTCTTCTCGCCAATACCATCGGAGGATCGATCATTCTATCGATTTTCTTTGTTCTGGTTGCATTTGCCGCGCTATCTTCTACCATATCATTGCTTGAAGTTGTGGTGACCTATACCGACGATGAATTTGGCTGGAAAAGACACACATCAACTATCGTCAACTCTTTTGTGATCTTCCTGGTAGGGGTTCCTTCCGCGCTCTGTTTCGGCGGAAACAAATTTTTTACCGAACTAACGCTTCTCAGTAAAGGCGATACAAAACTAAACTGGTTTGATTCCTTTGATTATCTGGCTTCAAACTGGCTTCTCCCGATCGGCGGTTTGTTGATTGCTCTATTTATCGGCTGGATGATTAAAGACCAGGCAAAAACTAATCAGATTAAAGAAGAGCTTGGAAGCGGGTTCTACCCCGTCTGGAATTTTCTGATCAAGTTTGTTGCCCCCATCTGCGTGGCAGTTGTTATCGCCAACAAAATCGGATTAATCGAATAAAAATAGGAATTTTCAGCTAAAATATTGGCGGCGGGCTTATCACCCGCCGCCAATCTGTTTATGCAAACAGACATTATTGTTAATAATAATCCGAGCAAACCGAGAACAGACCACAAACAAAGCCCCCTAACGCAAAAAACAAAAAAAAAAATGTGTACAGGGGTTACGGGTTGGCAATTTTATCATTAGTATTAGCGACATAAGATTTCGATAAGTAAACCTTCAGGAGGTAACAAGATATGAGTAAATTATTCAAAAGCCTTTCAGTTCTTCTAGTGGCCCTTTGCCTGTTCGCGATTACCGGTGAAACCAGTGAAATTCAGGCCGCAACCAAGAAAGTCTCCTGCCTTAAAAAAATTACCAGAACCATCAAAAGAAAAGTCAAAAAAACAATCAAACATACCAGACGCGCTATTGGCAAAACTGGTGCTAACGTTCAAAACGCTATTGCAGACAGCGCAGTAAAAGCTAAAAAAGCAATTACCGGCAAAAAGAAAAGCACTTTTGTAAAAGGTCACTACAAAAAAGGTCAGAAATCCCTTACCAATGGTCATTTCCGCAAAGTCAGCAAGGGTGGCAAACGCTAACCGAGCTCTGAAAAATAAGACTTACAAATCTGCGTTCTGTTTCAGAAAAACCCCAGCTAGTCAGTTGGGGTTTTTTCATAACTGAAAACTGATTTGCCGTTGCAGAACAATAATGATAAAATAGCAGCAGAACAATGAGTATGGAGACAGATATGCAAAAGTTATCGAGACTGATTTTAGCGGTATTATTGTTGATCAGTATTTGCAATATAGTTGCTGCAGACGAAGAAAGCACAAGCCTGCGCCAGCTGTTATTCAGCAACCAGAACAGCGACCAGATAAAATTCAACCAGGATCTCAATAACGATCTGCAACTTTTTGCAGCGCGGGCAGCAAAACTGCAGATGCTGTGCGAGGGAGCTTTTAAGCAAGGATCTTACCTCGACCGCATAAGCAATAAAGAAGAGCTCACCAATCAGGTGCATCTGCGTCCAGCATACCGCTTCTGGTCATTATTCAACAAATTCATGGCAGACCTCGAAAAGATCAGTGAAAAATACGAATTGCCACTGGTTATTAATCATAATAAAAAAGTTGAACGCTATTATTCAGGCTATGTGCTCGGTATCGCCGCGCGACTTTGCCGTTTGACCGCCGCCGCTGAGCTGATGAACTTTATTGCCAGCCGCTCCAAACTTGAAGAAATTCTCAACGAAAATAACAGTGAATTTGGCTTCGCTGCAAGATCGCTCGACAATACAGTAAAAAGTGCTTTGCGCCCCGAAACCCTGGCCCACCTTTACCGGTTTAGAATTTCGCATTTTGAAGAACTGCAAAAACTGGTTAACAAAGATACCAGACAAGATTTTTCGGGCATGCCGGCAGCTTTCATTCTTGCGAACCGCCAGTTTTTAGATTCTCTCAGTGAAAAAATTGCCTCAGACCCATCCTGGAAATTTTTGAGCCGCAGCATAATAAAAGTTTCACTCGACTTCATTATGCCCGCACAGAAGGCTATCTTCATATGGGTTGGCGATACCCGGATCAAACAGCAGAAAACACGCTTGATAACCGAAAGACAAATCAAAAAACTCGGCAAAATGCTCCTGCCCGGCGATATAGTTCTCGAAAGACAGGACTGGTATCTCTCTAACATTTTTTTACCAGGATTCTGGCCACACTCGATTCTTTACGTCGGCACCAGCGACGAACTCAAAGCTGCATTTGATAAAGACCCACAGGTGCGTGGCTGGCTTAAAAATCAGAAATGCGAAAGCTTTACACAGTTGCTGCGCCAGAGCTTCCCGGTTGCCTTCAAAAGTTGGCAGTCGCCGGCTTTTAAAGACCATGAAACCTGTGTTGTAATCGAGGCAATCAGTGAAGGAGTTGTGTTTAACTCACTGGCTTCTTCCTGTCACGGCGATTATCTGTCAGCCATGCGCCCCCGACTCAGTCCCCTGCAAAGAGCAAAGGCGATTTATACCGCATTTTACTATTTCGGACGCGAGTATGATTTTAATTTCAGCTTTAATACAGAGCAGACAATGGTCTGCACAGAACTTGTGGTCAAAGCGTATGCCCACCCTGAAGCCGGTGCGCTGAAGTTTCCGATTGCCGAAAAATTCGGCAAGCAAGGAGTCTCAGCCGATTCAATCGTTGAAACATTTGCGCGCCAACGCGGCGAAGCAGACCGGAAGCTCGACTTTGTAGCTTTTCTCAGAGGCTTTCCTCACCAACGCAAAGCGGTATTTGCCAGCGAAAAAGAATTCGCCCAATCGTATAACTGGCAGGGCGGATTGATCAGCGCGAATCTTCGCTGACAACAACCTGACCAGCAACAGAAGCAGCAGTCTGCCGACCGCTCAAATACTGAAAAAGTCGACCGTCGATTATCAGCAGCCCTGAAAAGATAAGCAGCATACCAAAAATGTCGTAGACTTTGAGCTGCTCTCCAAGCAGAAAACTGCTGAAGGAAAGAGCGCTCACCGGAATCATCAAAGTTACCAGCAGTGCGTTGGTTGCACCGGCTGAAGCTATAACGCGATAATAAATTATAAACGCGGTGCCGGTGCAGACAATCGCCAGCATGACAACAGCGAATATCGTCTGCAGATTCAAATCAGTCAGTGACGGCAGCTTGTTCCAGAATAGAAAAGGGGTTAAAAGCAGGCTGGCACCCAGCAAACTGATTGTCGAAACCAGCATGGGATTGAGGGTCTTGAAGCGCCGCGCATAAATGCCGGCAACAGCATAGTTGAACGTCGCGCCGAGCATGGCTGCCTGAGCCATTCCAGCCAGCACAATGCCGTTTTTGATAGACGGAAAAACCATTGTCACAATACCAGCGATTCCAAGCATTACACCCAGAACTTTGCGCACTGTGAGCTTTTCATCATCTGTAAAAAAATGCGCCAGAATCATTACGAAAACTGGTGAAGTCGCGTTCAGAATCGAAGCAGTAGCGCTGTCAATGTGCTGTTGTGCCCAGGCTACCAGAAAAAATGGTAATGCCGTGTTGATAGCACCAAGAAAGGTCAGCCCCAACCAGACTTTGCGATCAGTCGGTAGAGCAACACCACTCATGCGGCAAACGATCAGCATAAAAAATGAAGCGAGAACAAGCCGGCAATATAGCATGGCAAAGGGCGACAACTTGCGAAGCCCGATCTTGATGAACATGAACGAGCTTCCCCAGATTATCGAAAGCAGCAGCAGCCATAGCCAGTCTTTATTTTGCATAATTGAGAGTTGAGATTTTTTGAAATAATTTCGCTGCTACTGCAATTGCACCTGCAATTAAGCGAGATTTCTTAATTATCAGTCCTTGCTTCGTCGGCATCTATTTCTGCCATCTGTTTCTCATAACAGTCCGGACAGGCGCCATGGCTGAATACTGCATGGGTATGCTCGGAAACATAAGCCTCGACAGCATTCCATGCCCCCTTATCATTTCTTATCTTCTTGCAATAGGCGCAAATAGGAATAATTCCATGCAGGGTCTTCACCTCTTCAAGAGCCTTTTGAAGTTCTCGAACAAGCTTCTCTCTCTCTTCTCCAAACTTTCTTTTATCAGTTACATCCTGAATCACACAGGCGAACTGGTTCTCTGCCGGTCGATAGGCCAAAACAAGATAATGTTTATCAAGCTCGGAGGAATAATTTTCAAATTCAACAGACTCACCTGTCAGAGCAACCTTGCCATATTGTTCAATCCAGTATTTTTCTGTAGCAGGGAGCGCTTCCAGCACCGTTTTACCAACCAGATCTTTCGCTTTAAGACCAGTCAACTTTTCGAAAGCCGGGTTAACAGCAAGAAATCTGTAATCAACAGGCTGGCCATCTGCGTTGCAAATTATCTCATGCAGAGCAAAACCACTGAGATTTTCTTCAAAGAGGGATTTGTATTCAGTCTCACTCTTTTTCAACTTTCTGAACAAAACGGTGAAAGGCTCTTTTAGACCAGAATAGATAATCGCCAGATAAATAAGGTAGAAGGATAATGTTTTAAAAACATGACCAGCAACATTTATTAGACCATAGACAGTCATATAAGATGCAAACATCAACTCGGCAAACATTTTTATGAAAATAGAAGCAACAATCAGTCCGAAAATTTTACGGTTAAATTCGCTTCTACGATTAAACAGAAGCGCAATTGCGCCCAGCAAAATAAAGCAGATAATGAATTCGCTGATCGTTTTAAACGCCGTAAGGCCGACTCCCTCTATAAAACAAGCCGGAAAAATCTGCCATAGAAAAACTGACAACAATAATATCAGAACAATTGCCGTATAGCAGCTTAATACGATTGTTGGTTTAAATTTATGTCTTAAAAATACTGGAGCCAAAAGCAGTGTGACGCTCTCAAGATATCTGGCAATAATCCATAACTGCGTTGGCAAGTCAGTATCATGACCAGTAAAGACGCTCATTCCTTTGTATGAAAGAGTATGAAGCAGATCTATACCACCAACAAACAGGTAGGCAATGCCAAGAAAGAGCAGATAACCATTTTCCTGGATTTTGCGGGTGTTCCAGGCAAGCATGAAAATGCCGGCCGCAATAATAATGCTGAATATCTCAACCAGGCTATGAAACAGAAGGAAATTCTGGCGGGAAACCATAAACAATACGGCTATGACAGCAATGCCAGATATAATAGCAAAACCATTGTTTTCTATAATGACTTCATTTGTTTTGCTCAAAACACGTGCCTTTACAAGAAATATTTTGCCTTCGGAACTATGGCTCAACACTCTCTAGACATAATACTTAAACACGACCTGATCTGCAATAAAAATGCGGCATCTCACCAGCATTACCTCCAAAAACAAAAGATCCAGCGGCATTTCTGTCCGCTGGATCTTAAAAAGAACCTTCTATTCAATGGCAAAGCTATTCCTTGCCTTCTGGACTGACAGGAAAGCGATCTAGTCCTTGCCTCTCGGAATAACTTCAGCAAGTCCTTCGGGGTGAATTTCTTCTACCAGTTTTTTGACAGTGGCACTCTTGGCATTTGCCTTGCCATGCTTTACCACCTGGTCAGTTCCGCTTTTTACTTTAACAGCGAAATCGAATTCCGGGTCACATTCAATTTTGTCGAAACCGTCTTCTTCAAGTTTAAAGGCCTTAACCAGTTCGTTTCTTCGATTAATCAACTTCTCGATGGCTATTCTCTGCATGAAAACAGGCCAACCGCTGTCGCCGAAAATTCTTTCAAAATCTTCACGTTTGAAACTGGCGATTCTCATGGTCATCCACCTGGCATCTGCCCAGGTGCATTTCTTCCATGCCTTGGGAAGATAAAGTGGCCGCATGGAAAAGTTAATACTCTGTGGCATCAACATTACCAGGCTCTTTTCAAATTTATTGAGGTCGCCGGAAGCTCTTAGCCCGCCAAGAGTGCAGCCCAGATCGCTTTGAAATTCGGCATGCCGATCGAAGGAACCGGTTTTAGCGTTATAGATAAGCCCGACACGGCTGTTGTCATCTTTCATGTCCTTGTTTTTGATCCAGGTATTGAAAACAATAGAGCTTCGCGCCACCCTGTCTTCTACCGCACCAACATTGCTTAACGCAGCTCCGCCAAGACGTTTGATGGCCGGGTTGAACAAAGAAAGCTGACATTCTTTGAAAAGCACATAGAAACATCCGATTTTTTCAGCCGGAATCGCTTCACGCTCTGCCATCTTTTCATCAACCACCCCGGAGCCAAGAATTCTGCCAGTCTTATCCTTCAATACCGGCTCAGGTAGCAGATAGCGATGAGCATGAAATTTAAACTTCGAATTGAGAAGCGCTGTCGCAAGATCTTCAAAGGTTACAACTGCATCCTTCTTGCCGGCCTTCTCCAGGATCAGGATAGTCTCTCCCGGGCCTGAATAAAACTTGAGATCGGTGTAGAGGCCGCCAAGATCTATATAAAGTCTTGTCATGGCGACATCAGTGTGAACTTCGTCACCCCATTTAAGTTTCCACTTCAGTCCATAGCGGTCTTTGGTGGTGATTTTTGGAGAAGTAGCCTCCCCCTGCAGTTCGTCATAGAACAAAACTCTTTTTGCGTAAGAATAGTCGAATCTTGCATAGTCTTTATCGATCTTGCGAATCAATTCGCGGGTTTCTTCGAGAAACTTGTCAAAGTTGTTTCCGACCTTTTCGCCGGTGTATGCAAGATGATTTTCAGGTGGTTCAAGTCGACTTACTTCGTAGGCGGTAAGCTCGGCAAGTTCATCAACAGAATAGGAACCCTTTTTCCCGGGTTTGGAAAGATTTGCAGCTTCCAGTTTTGCCTGGCGGCTGCCGATTTTCTGATCGGGGCAGATAATGTTTGGGATACTCAGCTTAATCGGGCCCAGTCCAAGATTTCCGGCGAATTTTATACCAACAAGAATTTTGTTGGGTTGTTCTGCGCCACCAATATCAGCCATAACGCTATAATGCAAGCGTTGCAGCTGCATAAATTGACGTTTGAGAACTTCATTACTGCCATTTGCTTTAACTTTGTTGCGCAGGTCTTTTGCATCAGCAATCACCTGGTTAAAGGCAATGACAGTCTGATGATTTTCTATCTTCTTTTTCTTGCCATCGTATTTTTCAGACAATTTTTCAGTCTGAAGATTCAGGGCAGACTCTACTTCAACGATGAAAGCCTCAATATCACCTAAGGTTGCCGGGCGATATTCAAAATTCGGAATTTCCTGTTCAACCGCGCTGACGCTGGTGAATGGTAGAAAAACAATAAGAGCCAGAAACACAAACATCAGTTTCTTTTGCATAATACCTCCAGTGATGTAACATAATAATGCTACAGAACAGACAGCAACCTGTCTATATAGAATTTAAAAAATTGTGCCAGATATTCGACAAGGAGGATGATGTGAGAATAATCGTTACAGTCTGTATCGTATTTGCTATGGCCGCATTGCTCGTCGGCGCCGAGAGCGAGGGCAAGCACAACTACAAGCCAAAAGAAGGTTACGTACCAGATGCTGAGACTGCTATTGCTATAGCTGTGGCTGTCTGGAAGCCGATCTACGGGAAAGATAAAATAGAAAACGAAAAGCCCTATCAGGCAATTCTAGCCAGCGGAGTCTGGACGGTTGAGAGCTCCTTGCCAGGTCAAGGAAGAATGGTCGGCGGCGTGGCTGTCGCAGAAATAGCCAAAGATGATGGAAGAATCCTGAGAGTGTCACATGGCAAATGAGTTTGAAATTCAGCTAGAGCAAGGGAAAAAGGAGTTTGGCCGCATGAGACATCTTGAACTGCCAAGACAGCCACTGGGCTTTTTTCCGACGCCTTTACACGAACTGGCCAACCTGGGAAAAGTGCTTGGCGGGCCACGTATCTTTATCAAGCGTGACGACCAGACCGGATTGGCTTTTGGCGGCAACAAGACCCGCAAACTCGAATACATCATTGGCGCGGCCCTGGCAGAAGGCGCCGACACATTGATTACAGCCGGCGCGATACAATCGAATCACTGCCGGCAGACAGCGGCGGCGGCGGCAAGTCTGCAGCTACCCTGTCATCTGGTTCTCGGCGGCGCAGCTCCAGAAATTGCCAACGGCAATCTGCTGCTCAATCAGCTATTAGGCGCGCAGATTCACTGGGCAGGCGACAACCGCAAAGGCGAAGATATCCCGCAGCTCGCCCAGAAGCTACGCAGCGAGGGAAGAAAACCATATATCGTTCCCTACGGCGGCTCAAACGAGCTTGGCGCAACTTCTTTTGTCGAAGCACTGTGCGAACTCGACAACCAGACTATTGCAATGCAGATTGAATTTGATCACATTGTCTTTGCATCAAGTTCTGGGGGCACTCACGCCGGACTGACAGTCGGCAAGAAATTGCTCAAAAAATATTACCAGCTTACCGGCATCGCCATAGACAAAGTTGGCACCGCCGACAAACCATTTATACAACAGGTAGTTGAGCTCGCCAATTCAACCGCAAGATTCCTTGATGCCGAACATCAATTTACTGCAGACGAGCTGCATCTCAACAAAAATTACACCGGCGCGGGCTATGGCGAAATTGGCGAGGCGGAAAAAGAAGCAATCCGCCTGACAGCGCAATATGAAGGCATCATGCTCGACCCGGTCTATACCGGGCGCGCCATGGCCGGGTTGATCGATCTGATACGCAAGTGCGTTTTCAAAAAAGGCGAATTTGTGCTGTTCTGGCATACCGGCGGCGCTCCCGCGCTTTTCGAATATGCCAAACACCTGCAAACGATGTAATGACAGAGGCTATTCGGCGCAGTAGTCGCTGATTATTAGCTTTTCGATCTGCTCAATACTCATGATTCTTTCGGGCTGAGGCCAGGCAGATACATTGTCGAGATCGACTTCCGGCGCGGGAGATCCTTTTGCCGGCTTTGAAGCCGCCGTAGATGTCTGACGAACCAGTGCTGTTCTTTGCTGCTGAGTTGTCGCGGATGACCCTGGCATCTGAGCAACTGCTGTTGAGCCAGCCCTCCAGGGTTCACTTTTCTGCCAGGCTTTTGCGCGCCTCTGTGCTTCTTCGTATTGTGTAACAGAAAGGCTATTTTTCAGTTTCTCAAGCGCAGTCACAGCCTCTGGTTTTGTTGCAGCCAGAATGTAGTTCTTTGCTGCTTCAACCAGATCTTTTGGCATCTGCTTTCCTGTCTCGCAAAGATGCCCCAATACAAAAAGAGCATTTGCGTTGCCGGTAGAACCGGCACGAGTCAGCCAGACAACGGCACTTTTTTGATCGGCCTTGCCGCCTTCGCCGTCAAAGAGCATAAGGCCCAATCGCTTTTGGGAAGGTGGATGACCAAGATCGGCAGCTTTTGCAAAATATTCACGAGCTTTTTTCAAGTCTTTGCGCACTCCGAGACCCTGAGAATAAAGTCTGGCCAGCATATCAAGCGCAGCTGGCACGTTTTTGGCCGCAGCTTTTTCCAGATAGACAACGGCTTTCTTCGCATCGAAGATCACTTTCGGGCCATCACATAGGATTGCCCCCAGCACAGATTCAGCGTCGCCGCAGCCGCTGGCTGCGGCCTTTTCCATGTATCTGACGGCGAGGGGCCAATCAGCTTTCATGCCAAATTGTCCCATACATAAAAGCCCAGCGACATAATTGCCATAGTTGTCGCCTTTTTCTGCCAACAACTTTGCCGCCTTAAAAGCTCGTTCACCATCATTTTTTTGAAGCATTTCGCGAATTGCAAAGTGCTCGGGTCGAGTGGGCTGAACTGCGCACAAAGAGGTTGCCAAAAATATTGCCAGAAACAGTGCAGCATATAAATATACAGTAGTTGAATGCTTTTTCATTTGCCGGCCTCCTTGAGTTTACCCATCTTTTCGAGGCGATGATACATCTCACAAAAAATATCGTTATATTCCGCTTTGGGCCAGACATCATCGAAGTTGCCTATTTCAGCCTGAGTCAAGCCACTGAGAATATTGCGGATTTCTTTTTTGTCTTCACTGTAACGTTTGATACTGGCTTTGCGAACACGCTCGGCTTCAAGATCCATCAGAAACACCTGCTCGTAGGCCTGAAAAAGCGCAGCCAAAACGGATGCATCGGCACGACTAGCCAGAACCAGCTTATCTTTCTTCTCGACCAATGCAAAATCACTCTTACTCTTGCTCAGATTCAACTTGTAATGGGCAAAGTCGATAAGCATATTTTGCAATCTTGCGCCTTCAGCGCCGCCAGGAAGATATCTTGCTTCGCCACCAGCATTACGAACCAGAGCGCTAGCGACATTCCCAGATGTCAGGTTAAGGATGAAATACTCCATGAAATCTTTGAGGCGAGCCTGTTGCCCGGCACGGCCAATGCGCTCAGACGGCACCTGCCCGCTTTCAAAATAAATTTTGCAATAATATTTGCGAAACTCGCTCTCATAATTGGTTTCACAGAAGCCATCCCAATCTTCCTTGGCAGCCTGCCCGAGAGCAAGCGCCAACCCGGCCAGATTACTGTAGGCACTAATTGCGCCGGCAGCAGCGGCAAAACCAGCTTCACCATAAGCACCGTCAGATCCGGCATCGAGCGTCTGCAGTATTGAAAGACATTTTTCAATATTATCTGTCATATTCATGATAAGCGGGTGAATGGGGCCGGCACTTCTGGCTTTGCGGGCAGCTCCGAATGCGTCGTTGAGCTTTTTAAGAAAGCCTGCTTCCGGGTTCAGTGGTGGCAAGCTAAAACGGCCGGTGGCGATACGGTTGATTTTGGTTCTGACCGCCTCATACAAGGCTTTGCCAGCATTGAAAATTCTCTGGGCCAGACTATATCCAAACTTCATGCCACGTTCCACTATCTTCAGCATTTTTGCGTGCATATAAGGAGTTGCCTGATCCATCAATTCCTGGATGAGAATCTCTCTTATCGCTTTCGAATAGCTGTTGAGATTCTTGTTGCAACACTCGCCATAGGGTGTAAAAGTAACATCAAACTCGTTGTCGCTGATTGTTATTTTACCTTTTCCGTTTGCCCAGAGTTTGCCAGAAAAGTTATAGTTTCTTGATTCACCTGAAATTGTCTGATTTGGTATTATTTTGCCGGTCAAAGTGCCGCCATCGCCGCCACTAAACTGCCCCTGTACCCCGAATGTGTAATTTGCTTCTTTTGGTTCAGTCTTTGTTGCCCTGCCATCGGCCTTGGAAAACTCCACAGGAACCTGAAAATGATATATTTCTCTGCCACTTCCGCTGATTTTGCCGCCATTGATCGGAAAAGTCAGTGTATATTCAATATTATGGGTGCTGGAATACTGTGGCCAATTAGACGAAACCTCGCTTAAAACTATAGTCCGCAAATCTTTGGAACCCTGCGCACACACTCTGGCAACACCGCTAAAAGCGAGAAGAAAAACAAAAAACAGCAGCAGCTGCCTCACGCGAAAAATTGCGCACTCTCGATTCTCTTTTTCCATGAGCTGAACCTCAACAAAAGTATTATGAAGTTTGAAGTGCTGGTCATGCTTTTGGCAGCCCAAAAGGCATTATATCTAAGATCTCGCACCACAAATCAAGCGGCCAGATGTTTATTTGTAAAATGGCAACCGCCTGCTTTATTTATACCACTTTTTATTAAAATAATACATTTTGGTTACATATCTCGACAGCAAAGTATTGGCGAAAACGCTGGCTGATGCTAAAATGTCGTGAAACGCAAATAAAAAGAATTAATCAGCAGGAGCTTGAATTGCCATGAGAGTTTATTCGAAGATTTCATTATGCCAACGTCACTGGGCGTGGCAAATCAACAGTGTGATTTTATTGCTTTGCTTCGTGGCATTGACAGCTTTGCAGGTGATGGCTCAAAGTGAACGCTGGAAAAATATGACCCTCGAACAACAGCAACAGGAGATGCAAGAGCACGGCGGTCCGCCACTTGATGCACTACCAACAGATCTTTTTCTCAACGGCGATGAAAACGAGCCTGCGCCAGTCGGGAACACAGCGCCAACAAAGCCGGCGAAATCAAGCAATGACGGCTGGGGAACTGAAAAATCAAAGTTCTGTAAAACTTCTACCTGCAGCTCGTCCAGACTCTGCCCAGCCTGCACACTAAATACATGGTGTCCGCACGGTATTGATCTCAGGGGCAAAAGAACATGTTCGAAATGTCAGGGTGGCAAAACCGGAACTACCGGGCAGACTGCCACAACTGTTAAGCAGCCGGCAACAACAAAGCCTCAGACCAAACCGCCTGTCAAACCACAGGTCCAAAGACATCCTGACGACCCACTTCCGCTCGAAGAACCAACTGAATTCTGGAGCAGCGAAGAAAAAGAGTTCATTCAAACCGCTGTTGGCGGTCTCACCCTATTAGGTGGCGGTGGAGTCGGTCTTTATGTTCTGCTGCAGAGCCTGGGGCTGTTTGGCGCTAAAACTGCCGCGACAGCAGGGGCAGTTGGAGCTGCTGCAACTACTTCTGCCGGTGGCGCCGGAGCGGCTGAAATAAGTCTTGCTCCGAAAATTGGAGAAGCGCGCAGCTACCTCGATGACACCGGAACCAGATGGATAGAGGTGTTTGATGGAAACAACTGGGTCGACAGTGCTACTCATTCGGCAAGCCAGGCGCAGGTTGCAGACAATCAGGCCTGGCAGCAACGGGAATTTGAGCGCCAAAGCTCGGGCGACACAGCCTTCAACCAAGAGCTTAAGCAAAAGGCAGACGAAAGAGCTAAAGAGTGGGCAATAAAAAGAGAAGAAACACGCAACGAAATCAGAAATATAAATAGAACCCTTCAGGAGCTGGCTGAATCTGCACAAAAGAGAGCCGAAATCACACTAGAGGCTAAAGAATTTCAGCTCAATGTCCTCGAAGGCGCCAAAACCGTAATAGATTGTGGCGTAATACCAGTTCTCAGTACATTTGGCGGGCCAGCAGGAACTCTGATCTCCAGTGCTTATACTGTCGCCAGCGAAGTCGCAGGAGGAGCTACCGAAGGATTTGTCAATTCAAGTTCAACGTCTGAGGCTCTGAAAAACGCAGCCAAAGGTGCAGTTACTGGCTTTGGCAAAGGTGCTGTAAATGTTATAGTCTGTGAAGGACTCAATGCTGCCAGCGCAGTAGGATCGACCGCAGTTCGCACGGTTTTCAGCAAAACACCGACCAAGGTAATGCATTGTGACTCTTCCAGTGCCGAACTTGTAAAGAAACTATGGAACAACGCCAGTTCAGGCAAAAAATTAACAACCGGACTGGTAAAGGCCCCGCTACAGGTCCCGCCACAAATCAAACTGCGAATGAATCTGACCAACTCTATCCAGATCGAAAAACGTGCATGGCAGATTTCGAATATGAAAGACGTCATAAAAGCTGAACGTAACAGCAATATTATCTGGGGGGCCGCTTCAAGCGGCAAGTCATTTTTCGTCGACAGGCACGTTGCAGGCGCTGTAAATCAGAGTCTTTTTGCAAATTGAAAGAAGAAAAATCATGAACAAAAGCAATAAAATAGAAATAACCCTGAAACCACAATGGTTCCCTCACCTGCCGGCCAAGCTTGACTGCACTGCCAGCGCGCTACTGCCTGCTTTTGCAATAGATCCGATATCTGCGGCAACAGCATTCAGCGAAATGCAGCAGGCAGGCATTCTCGATAATCGTGGCAATATTTTGCCGGACCTGAAAAAACCGCTTCAGACACTGGCACAGGCAGATAGATGCAGTCGACTCAAGCTACTTTGCGAGGGAGATCTTCTTGAGTATCAGGTTTTCTGGCTCGGCAAAAGCAGCGAACCGGTGGCGCTGAGCCGCGCCGAAGACGGCTTCATCCTGACTGCACCTGCTGACGTACCCTCAATGCTTGAATTGCTGGCAGAATTCACCGGCATCGGCAGTTTTGCCGTAATTCCACCGATAGGCGCTTTCGACAAGATTCAGGCGATTACACTCGCCGCCTGCCACGACCTGACGCGACAGACAATGTTTCAGATTATGGGCGGCAAAGCGAGCGATCAGGATCCGACATTAACCTGCGAACAGATTTATCAGCATATTCACAACCCTGATCTAAGCAGCGAAAGCCTGGTCTGGGTAATCCAGTCGGTAATACAGCAACCATTACTGCCTGATATAAACCAGCTGCAACGGGCCATTGATTCGCTTGAGAAAGGCGGATATCTCACCAATACGGCTAACGGCTACGTCCCAGAAGAGGACCTGAATTTTCTCTGCCGGCGAATGCTGGTGTTTAACAGTCTAATCAAGCTCGAATCAATGCGCATCGATTCTGGCGCCCTTTCCGCGGTTGTGTTTACGAGCATACAATGCGGACTGCGCGACCTGCTTATGATCGAAGCCACCGGCGAAGAGATCAGTCTCAACGGCATCTCATCGCAGCAACTGCTGCTCGTTCTACGGGAATTCCTTACCAACCCGGAAGCAGTCAAAATTGCCGGGCCAGAACAGGAGCAAGGCGACCGCTGTGAGTGCGGCAAACCTTATGCAGCCGATGCCAGATTCTGCAAGTTCTGCGGAAAGCCGCGACCAGCTGCACCAGCAGAAGAAAAGCCCAGTTTCTGCTCAAAATGCGGCAATGCTCTGAAATCAGGCAAAACTTTCTGCACAAAATGCGGAAATAAAACGGTTTAGCAAACTGCGGGCTTAGCAAGATCTCAGTTAATTACCACTTCGCCAAAATCGAGGGGCTCCAAAACCTCTCCGCCTGGCAAACTAACGCGTTGTCCGGGAAATCGCCGGCCAGAACGTTCGGCGCTAAGCACCATGGCGACTATGCCCAGTATCCAGAAAATCTTGGCAAACATTCGACTGATACTAACCCATGCACCGGCCGAGTTTCCGTAGTCATCAACAACGCGCAAACCCATCAACAAACCACCTGGAGTGGCTCCAAGCATGATCTCAAAAACAGTGTAATAACCGACAAATGCCCCGATAAACCAGGAAAAAGCCATGATGCCAGCCATAAGACTGTCAGAATCTATGCCAGCATCTTTACCCATATTAGCGCCAGCTACAATGATGAACAGCAGAACCGGAAAATCAACGAGCAAGGTCAGCATACGCCTGAAACTTCCAGGTTTGCGAATACCCCAGTCGCGCGGCGGCATGGTCAGGCGTGTGTGGACTTCCGGTGGCGGGTCAGTTCGAAACATCGCGTCAATGACCGAGCGGAATTCCGGCCCTTTCGGGCCTTTCATAAGATACGGGTATTTCTCGCGATACTCACGTAGTGATAACGGCTTTGCCATTAACGCAATCATTTCGTTATAGGTCTGCTCATCTATCGGAGCTTTTTTACTGGCTTTCGGTTTTGCTGGAGGTGGAGGCGGAGCAACAGAACGACTGACAGCCTGACCACAACCGCCACAAAAAGCTTCGTCAGGTTCTAGTTTTGCTTTACAGTTCGAGCACATACCTGCAACGGCGGTAGATACCGCAGTAGCGGCAATTTTTGGCTCGTCTATTTTAAAGTCAGCCAGGCGACCAGTGATCATGAGAATTGCCTGCCCAATTGAGACAGCTCCTTCAGGGTCATCGCAATATATCTGACCACTGTCATCATAGATCGAAAAGAGGTGATCACCACGCGGACCACGAACAATCAAGTGGGGCCAGCAAACATCGTTAGAATCTGGCGGGCAAAGCTGCGAGATAATCTGCAGAACTTCAGCAATCCTCTTCGGGGTTACATTTTTAAATTCAATCGTGTCATAGCTACCATTAGCCTGCAAAAGATCAGGAGTAACTCCCTGCAATTCTATATTCCACTGCTCTGCTCCCATATACCACCTCTATTTATTTTTTTCAATTATACAAAATTTGCCAGCAGATAACCACAGATTCAAGACAGGATTTTCTGGCGGGCGTCTGACAGGGGCAGCAAACTCCCGGGAAACGGTCTCTTTAAGAAATCCTAGACAAACAAACCGCCAGAAACATCTTCACAACAAAATCTGTCGGGTGCTGGTTCTCTCGACAAAAAGGCGGTCATGCGAAATCAGGATGATTGTCCCGGCAAACTCGACTAAGGCAGCCTCCAGGGCTTCACGCGCATCAACCTCAAGATGATTGGTCGGCTCATCAAGTAAAAGAATGTCTGGAGACTGAAACAACAGTCGAGCAAGAGCAGTCTTACTGCGCTCACCAACACTCAGAGTAGAAATCTGCTGATCGACCTTGTCTTTCTCAAGTTTGAGACAGCCGAGAATAGTGCGGGCGCGTGTATTACCGGCATAATCACCAGCAAGAACATGTTCGAGCACTGTTGCCGAAAAGTTGAGCTGCTCAAACTCCTGCGCATGATAGCCAATTACAGCCTCTGGCGCCCAGCTTATCGAACCGCTGTCGCAGGCTTCATAGCCGGCAAGCATACGCATCAGCGTTGACTTTCCCGAACCATTTGCGCCGATGACAGCCAGTCGCTCGTGATTAAGCAGCGTTAACGAAAAATCAGCAAACAACTGCTGATCAGCGTAAGCTTTATGAAGATGCTCTACTCTCAGCACGCAGCTGTTTTTAAGACTCCTATCCGGAAAACTGATTGCGCGCTTTTTCTCGATAAATGGCTTGTCTGCCTGAGCCTTTCCGACTAACCGCTGCAGGCGCTGCTCTATCGCAGTTGCAGCCTTCTGCTTATTTTGAGTGCGCAGCAAAGCCTTACCTGAGCCTGCATCACGTTTGCATATACCGCCATTTTTCTTGCGATCTCGTTTTGGCTTGAAGTTCTCCATACGATTTGCCTCAACACGCTGCTTTTCGGCTGCCTGCTGTAATCTGTCGATCTGCCTCTCGGCCTGCTTCGCCTCCAGCAGATGACGCTGTAGAAGCTGATCCTGTTCCTGCCGATAAAAGCTGTAATTACCACTGTATTGCGAAAGCAAAGTGTCTTTCAGTTCCCATACCGACTGACAGCAATTATCAAGAAATCTGCGATCATGGCTGACTACCAGCCATGGAATCTTGATATCCCGCAGATAACTTTCTAGCCACTCAAGTGCTTTAACATCGAGATGATTAGTAGGTTCATCAAGAAGTAGAAAATCAGGTTTATCAAGCAGCAATCTGATGAGTCCAAGCCGGTTCTTTTCGCCACCGCTAAGGCTTTCTAATGGCCGGTCTATAGAATCCAGCGGCAATGAGAATTCATTTAAAAGCCGCGCTATTTCAGCCTCGACTGCAAAGCCGTCAATGTCAGAGTATTCAGCATACAGGTCAGCGAGCTGCAGGGCAGCAGCACTCTCAGCCATGTTTTCGAGTCGACTGATTTTCAAGCGAACTGTAGCCACCTGCGGCCTGACAAACTCAAACACGCTCTGGCGCAGGCGTTCGCCAGTTTCCTGGGACAGCGTGGCAATTCGCAAACCAGCTTCAATTATGAGATGACCACTGTAACCAGCCAAATTGCCACTTAGAATTCTCAGCAAGGTGGTTTTACCGCAGCCGTTCGGCCCAACCAATCCGATTCGGCTGTTTGAATCAACAGAAAAATTCAGGGTAGTAAATAATGGCGCAACAGCGCCCGGAAATGTAAAAGAAATATTAGAAGCGGTGATAATCGTCATACAGACCTCCTGACAAAACCAAAGCCCACAAAAATGGGGCGAAAAGCTAAGTTTTCAGCTGGCAGGTCAGTTGATTTTCATCGTATGTCGGCTCTCCTGATAATGTTAAGCAGGCAGAATAATGCTGCTGCAATTATTTTATCACAAATGCCAGGCACGGCAAAAGAAAATTCCCTGTGTTGGTTCAGTAAAATACTGTAATATGCTTGCATGCTGAAATATGTGAGAAAATGCATCTATGGCAAAGGCAAAGCAAGCAATCAGAACCCGACCGAGGCGGCTCAATAGCAGATGAAAAAAGAAGCCCCGATCGACGACAACAACGTCTTTGCCCATAGGAAATTTCTTTTGCATAACCGTATGACCGGCGATTCTCTTGGTCCGTTCAACTGGCAGGAACTTGTTGATCTTGCGCGCAGCGGCAACCTGAATATGGAAAACCGCATAGCAGACATCAAAACCCCGGATAACTGGCTAAAAGTTGCTGATACTCCACTGGTTTTTGAGTTGCCATTAAGCGTCGAGGAACCGCGCTACATACCGATCGAAAAAAAGCAGTTCAGGCTGTCGAACCGCACTCAGGACTACCTTAAACTGGTATTGATCGGCAACCTGCTGATATGTTGTCTGTTCTTTTTTGTAGCGATAAATCCAATAAGTTTAATGTTTCTGCTGGCGCTGATGGTGATTTACAACGTTGGATTAGCCTGGTTTTTGCTCTTTTTATTGCCACCCTATTGACTGTCAGTTACATGCTTATGATTTCGTAACCATCAGCAAACCAGGTCGAGAATGCCGGATGTCCCTGCATTTCGTCGAGCAGAGTGATTCCCTGGCGCTCGGCCTCGCCCAGGCTGCCCATTTTTCCGGCACAGGCACGGCAGATTCCGGCAAGCAAACCTTCAGCTCTGACTTTTGCGAATTGAGCTGCGAATGGTGTGCCTTCTTTGCCCAGTTGTTCAATCAGGGCAGTAGCACTACCTTCGATGACCAGCTTAGCTTCATAACCCTTTTCCTTGAAATTGAGAACATTTAAAAGAGCATGGGCAAAGCACATTAGTTCACCCTGAAATGCAAATATAACTATCTTTTTCATCAGAACTCTCCTTGTAATAAAAAACGCGGCAAAGCCTGTTATAGCTTCGCCGCGTTTTGGTAATCAGTTACTTGATTCGGTTAAAATCAGTCACAAAATTATCTTTAGTGATAGTGAGAGAAGGCTCGCCGATCAGACCCTTCTTTTTAAGCATCTTAACAACAGAAACTGGCATGGTGGCCTTGAGGTTGTAAAGCATGCCGGGAATCTTCCATAGCTTGATCTGTTTATCTTTTGCAAGCACATGGTTGAGCAGGATAATGAGATTGTTGGTGCAGTTGTTGCGGATAGTGTGGTAATACTCGCCCTGACGATTAACACAGGACTGCTTGATGGTCTCAACAACCAGCGCCCGAGTCTGTTCACGTGTCAGATTAATCGGGTAGATATGAATTTCTTTGTCTTCGCCCTTATTGTAGTTAACGTTGAGATCAGCATAGTTGTTCAAAGTTGCAAGAGTCCAGACTATATCGAAATTTTTCTTCATGGTCTTGACGAGACCATATGTCTGGCCAATTTTTTTGTAAGCTTCAATGGTCAGGAAGATGTTATCAGATTCTCTGCCATCCTTTGCCACTACGCCGCCTTTCTCAAACGAGAAGCCCAGCAGTGTGTGTGCTGCAAGGAATTTTGGCGCGAATGGTTTTACCAGGAAATACGCTTTGATAACTTTGCTCGGATCAATGGTCGCATCCTGCCAGGAGTGGAGAGCTTTTTTCTCTTCGCTTTTCGGATCCTGTGAGATATCCCATCTGATATTGCCAACAGTCATTTTGTCTTTTGCGTTTGCCAGCATTTTTGCCGGGCGCTGATAAGCTTCGTGTTCTACTTCCACGATCTGAACGTCTTTTTCTTCTATAATCTTGATGTCTTTAATTTTTACAGTTTCAATATCGTCGGACTTGCCAACTTTGCCTGCAATGTCAACTGCTTTGCCATCATATTTTTTTGCTTCCTTCTGGTCCATCAGAAGCTGAAAAACTCGACCATCAGCAGTGTAGAGACAAGGAACATTCTCAACAACATGTACAACGCCTTTGAGGGTGTAATGAACAGCATAAGGCTTGGCAACTGCCGGACAAATTGTTGAAGCCGTCAAAAGCATCAGCAAAGCGAATATACTTACAGATCTGGTTAAGGTTTTATGCATTTTTTACTTCCTATTACTACGCAAAGATAAAGACCATTTGTACATTCTAGTGAAATAAGTCTTAACCGTCAAGGACAGATGATGGGCACGGCACATTAACACATTGACCACTTTCACAGGAACAGCAAACAAGCAACGACATCGGGGCAATAGACCGATGGTTGCAGATATTACAGCATCAGTATCAGGAACAGCCTAAGGAGAATATAACTTTGCATTTTCACTTCAAGCGAGTCTGACCACAAGTTTGAATTGCTATATACCTCATACGGAAAATCAAAATCATCATAATCCAGATTGTTCTCTGAACAATACTTTTGAACCAGTTCTGCAACCGGCACTCCAGGCTGATCACAACAACCATGCTGCATACAGGCAACATAACCGTTTTTCATAAGATCGCCAATAATGCGATAATCGCAATCGTTATCTGCAGGGACCGGCATTGCTTTTAGAAATCTCTGATCTACCAGTTCCTTTATGTTGAAAAGTCCCGTTTCGAGGTCATGTTCAAGCTTGCCAAGTCCCACAGTATTTACCTGACCGGTAATCGGATCTTTAAAATCATTGTCCATGCAGAACATTTCCAAAGCACCTAAGATAACGCGCTGATTTGCATAGCAAGCCTTGTCTCGTGCCTGAGCACGGGCTTTTCTGAAGTTCGGCGCGGCAAACATCGCCAGATAAGCTGGGTTCATGGCATCCGAGTTCGTTTTTGCAACTTCATCGGGAACAGCAAGAAATGCGGTATAATCAGTCGTCTGCCCATAACGCAGTCCCAGCTCAGTGATCTTTTTTATAACTTCGGAAGTCTGCTCATTGCCTTCCAGTTGCCTTATCAACTGGCGACCAGCGATGCTGGCAAACCAGGGCGAAACTTTCTGAGGTTCAATGTTTTCTCCAACATCAAAACTGAGTAAATCCTCGCCCATTGCTGTTTTAAGGTTAAATTTGCCGACATTGAAGGTCTGGACGTAATATGCCACATCACTCAGCGAACCGAACAGCGGCAACACCCGGCGATCATCCGGCAGAGACAGAAATGGATTGTTCTTCAGCATTTCTACCGACTTTTTAAGTGTCACTACAAGCTGATCATCGCTGATATTTCTGTCTATAAAGACACCATCACCGTAATTTTCTGCCATTACCGCAAGTGACCGACTGTAATCAGAGCGCAAATATATGATATGAACAGGATGGCACCCGATTTTGCGCCAGAGCGATTTTACATGACTGGACTGCAGATTGTCGCCATCAGTTATCATAACGATGCCGTCAAGATTATTATCTGCCGGAAAGGATTCCAGGCCGCTCCATGTCGTTGCTCCATAGAATTTCGTCGTCTCAAGATCGGCTGGTTCGATACGCTTGATATCGCCATCGGCAGCGGCATACATCTCAACCTTAACCTGTGGCATGGCTGAAATGGCTTTCACCACTTTGAGCGCACGTTCCTTGTTGCGATAACCCATGGAACCGCTCGCATCAACGATTATTCCTATGCGGCAGCCACGTCCAGGTTCGGCATACTCAACATTGCGAACCCTGATCAAACTGTATTTACTGCCATCCGGTACCAGACAGGTTGCCACCGACACTTTTTCGTCGCGACCAGTGCGATACGAAATCGAAAAATCATTTAATAGTGTCGTCTCAGCAGAATAGCTAAGGTTACAGAGCTTGTTTTCCGTTTTAATTTTGACCAGATCGTCGGTCGCCATTGCGTCAACTATCACATCAGCGTCAAAAATAGTCGCGGCAAAACTTAATTTGGCCTTTGCCGGCTCTGGCGGACGGCCTTCGAAATCATCAGCCGAGGAGACTGTCGAAAACCCTATAGGGAAATTAATAACAAGTCGCTCCTTGTCGCCATAAGCCGAAAAAAAGCAACGAAACCTTATTCCAACCTTCTTTTCGCGCTCGATTGGGAAAACCCGCACTGTTATTTCGTCATCCTTCTGTTCGAGAATTCCAGGATCAGTAAGACGACTGGTGATAGTCTGATAAATTTTGCGAGCCTCGGCAATCTCGCGTATTTCACCTTTTACCCACTCCTTCTCGTCGGTGTTTATCCAGAATCCGGCGGCAAAGGCGCCTGGCGGCATTTTAAATTTATAAACACCCTCGCAGCGAAACTGTGTCGGGTTATAGAAAGTATCCTCGACCTCCATCAGAACAATTCCGTTCTGCGAACTTGCTACGACACGACGCTCAACCAGATGCACCGGAACAGACTTCGACCACTGAGTGCCACAGGTAAGGATACCGTTAGCTGTAACGATCAGCGAAAGACTTGAGAATACAAGCGTAAAAAATATTATTGCGTATTTTTTCATCTCATTCCACCTCCGCAGCTTTCGCCAGATCGACAACCAGTCGGCTTTTACCCTTATCTTGACGCACGTATATGCGCAACCAGCGGCCGGAAACAATATTTGCCTGATAGAACTGGTTTTCAATCGATCGAATGTTTCGAGATTGATGCACGGCACATGTAACATATCCATATCGCTCATCCAGTATTAATCCATCGCGAACGCAGCACTTTTTAAGATCGTCAGGAATCACGCGCGATTCTTTGATTTTCTCATCAGCGCCATTGTTGTTTCTACGCCATTCAGTAGTTTTGCAGTAACAGTCACGCATCTCATTTTCAAATCTCATCTGATTCAATACTTTAAGGAATGCCATAGCGGTCACGTCAGCACGGAAAGCCATGGCAAATTTAATTGGAACATCGATGTCATGCCACAAGGAAACAGCGTGCGTCTCTCCACAGTCTAGATCAATCTGACGACGGGCAGACTTTTCTCCTGAACATATTTTGACCCTGTCGAGGTCGCTCGGCAGAATAAATATGCGTTGATCAACGTCTGAATCAGCATTAAACGCGCGGACAAACTCAGGTATTTCAAAAAATTCGAGACCTCTGCCCAAAAGTTCATATTCACTGAAACGAATCTGGAAGTCTTGCAGCATGCTTCTGAGAATTGCTATTTTTTCAGCGGTCATACCTAGTGATAAACTGACTTCTGGGATTCGCCGCATAAAAGGATCAAATCCGCCAGAAATAGAGAGCATGGCTAGACCTTCAGGCAAGACTTCTGCTGGCTGTTTTCCTGCTAAATAGTCATACATTGGATCGATTTTGCGTAACGTCTCAAAGAAACCGATCAAATCGAGATTAATCGCAAGATGCATTGAGTCAGTCGGACTCAAGCGGTCATATTTGTGCAGATCATTAAACCACTTGATTTCGGGGGACATTTCGAACAGCTTTTTACTCGCGTTTCGAGCCTCGTCATTATAAGAGATCTCAATGGCCGTATTAGCAGAGTCATCCGTTATTCTCAGCTCGATATCAGAAATATTTTCGAGACATTCAACAAGAGCCAGAGCCTCTCTTGCTACGCCTTCCAGGGGTGTTTTACGATAATCCATGGTTTTGACAACATGATTGCAGACATACTTTTTACCGGAGTCGTTAACACAGTAACTCCCGCCAAGCGGGCATTTTATGGCGTCTGCAGCATTGTCCGGAGCATTGCCTTTTCTCAGAAGTCTGGTAAGCTTTCGCGCATTTTCGCGACATTGGGACACAAGGTCCAGGTCACTGCGCATCAACTCCTTTTCGAGAGCACCTCTAACCTGACTGAGTAATGTTTCATTGAGAAATTTTATGTACAGCAGGCTTTTATCATCGAGCTTAAGCAGCGATTGTGGCAGCTCCATCTCATCAGGTTTCTCGCCGGACTTTTCTCTATAAGATCTGAATGCAGGATTTATAAATTGAAAGAGGCTCGGGAAAGTGCCGATAAAACGTGTTTTCTTATCTGCTCCATTTACCCATACAAAACATTCTGATTCTGATCGCCCTTTCCTGGTGCCAATAGCAAAATAGAATGTATCCTCGACTCTGGCGCTGGCTGGAATAACAGGGCGATCTGTGGCCAAAAGATTTTCGAGATCGCTCTTGCATACGTCATAAACAGGTTTGATCTCTTCGATCTCAGTCAAACGCTGCCAGATCGCCTGCGGTGTCGCGATTCTACCGATCACACTCCATTCCTGATCGGCTATTTCAGCTCCATAAGAGCAGGGTATCAGCATTACCAAAAACCCTAACAGTAGAGATAATCGTCTCATAATTTCCCCTTCCAGTTAACAGAAAAAAATAATGGCAATTCAATTTGAGCAACACTTGTGCCAGCAGAAAATATACTTTAATAGACAGTCACAAACATGCTAGCACATCACGCACTGCCACGCGTGTGCGACAGCGTTGTCGCACATACGTGGCATTCTGTATCAACAGCACATCTTCAGAAATTGTGCTTAGCAAAATGTTGCGCCTCTCAACAGCTGATTAATGGCATGCAAGGCATATCATCTTATTGATTTCATATCAGATATCAGGTAACTTAAATCAATCTGCAATTCTTTTCCGAATTTTTTGATATCTCCAAAGTCGAACTACAGTTTTTTACCAATTAAACACATGAACAAAAACACAGCATCTCTTGTTGTCACCCCAGAAACTTCCTGGAAACAAGTTGATCACGACATTGTTACATTTCCTATAAATGCCGTGACATCGCTGAAATCGGAAGTGCAAATTCCATGAGGCGCAGTTGTCTTTTAGCAATGATTTTTGGGCTTCTTCTCATCGGCTTATTTTTTATAGCCTTTTTTTCCTGTTTAAACATACTCTCCAGTAGTGGATTTTCGATTCCATCATCAGTGTCAGTTTCGCTGTATGATCAAACTAAAGCGCTCCTTTTATATCTGGCAACTCTGGAGTTCTTTCTGGCAGCTTCCGGAGTCTTTTTTGCGGAGAAATGCTTAAAAGTATCAGTCACCATAAGCGGAGCTCTTTTAATCGCTGATTTTTTTACTTCACTATGCGGCCTCGCGCCATTCGGCGATGCTGCAGATCTGATTGTCTGGTTCTTTTTCTGTTCTATCAGCTGGTTTGGCTTATTAAAGTGGATGCCAGCCCCGGAGATATACTACGAAAATCCGCTGACATATGCCTACGATGATTTTCTAGAACATGCCAGTGTGGTGATAGGAAGCATGGATATATGGTATCTCATCGTTACGAGCTCCGCATCTTTGTTTTTTACAGCCTGTATGGCTAATGAATTCTGGAGCTGGATGGATATCTGCATGGCATGTCTTGTCATGTTTACTGCAGTTGGCCTCTCCAAACTCACCAACTCAGAGTTTACAATAGAGGAGCTTCATCACCCCATATCCAGCAATGGGCAAGAAGCGGAACGCAGTCCAGCCTTGCCCGGATCCAGTTACGATGAATGGACTGAAAGCAAAGAAGAAATTGTTATCGACATTCCTTCAACGCTTAAAACGATAACCAAACTGATAGGAATCGCCTGCTTCTTTCTTCTATTGGCATTTAACAGGAGTGGCATCCCGACCTGGTTTCGAAATGATTTAATGATCGGCTTTGCAGCTTCCATATTAATCAGATTTTTTATTAAATGCCAATACCTCATCAATTTTGCAGACAGAGCAATTCATCAAGAATTTACCAATCCGATATATTATAAGAAACGCCGGATTGGATTTGACGAGATAGCGATGGTGACAACTATCGGAAAACTCTCTGGTTGGCCGTTATTATGGCATCTATACAAACTTGATTACTCAGTCGCTTTGATACTGAAAGACGGAGTAATCCTTCCTTTGCCACGAAAAGCGGTAGATAAAACGGATGGTTTTTCGATTCAGGCAGAAGCATCTGCCCAGGCAGAGCACCTTGCGCGCTTTATCGGATGTGAATTTCAACCAGGATTATTTTTTAAAGACCAGAATTTTTCAAGCTGGTGTTCATATACCGATAAGATCGTTGAATCGCTTGGCTCACAAACAGCTCTGAAAGAAGCACTATGGCAAGCAAAACTCTCTAATGTTTCACTAGAATTCTCTGAATCTGGGCTCGTTAAGGTTGATCTTCCCACAATGAAAGAAAAGTTCGTTCTCTTCCTGCTCACTCTGCTTTCAATTATCTCCACCTATTGGATCATCAACAGTGAAGCATCCTACATTGCGGCAAACCCTCGTTTAATTTATCTGTTTCTGCTGGATTCAACATCTGTCCTGATGACATTATATGCTGCCTGGCTATGGCTGATAGATGAATATTATATCTTTGATATGAAGCAACGTCTGGTCCTTTTCCGATCACGATTTCTGTTCTGGCGAAAGGAAACATCTATCTGCAGCTTCGATCAAATCGATTGTTTCGAGGTCTGGAAACGCCATTCTCTGATTTCTAAAGTCTTCGTCAAAGAACAGAACAACCCATTCACCTGCATCACTCAATTTTTTGTTCGGCTGAAAAGCCGCGATGGCAAATACTATTCGATGTCCGACTGCATCCATGGGAATGACCATATCCCAACTCTCCGTGGTGGTGCGCTTAACAAGCTCGTATTTTCCTATGACTCACCATCTGATGCAATATCAGAGACAAGCTCCAGCCTGAGCGAGACCTATTCAGCCAGGTCGACTAAAAATCTAAAAACTAGTCTGAATCAAGATCATCACAAATACAAAAAAGGCACAAAAAACAAAAAAACATAAAAGATGATTGAGACAAGAAAACCTCTATTAAAGAGAAGCTATCGCAGAACTATTTGTGCTTGCCCGCCTTCCAGATTCCTGATAATAAAAACAACGGATGGTTTATGTTCCATCCGTTGTTCGCAACTGAAATTGACGGTTAATAGTCTTTACTGGTCGGCGTTACCACCCTTTTCAAAGGCACCATCGTCATCTTCGGGCGAACAGACGTGGATGCCGATGGATCCTTTCGGATCGCCAAACTGGTCCGGTTCTTCAGGTAGAACAGATTTCATTGTTGCCGGGCAGAGTATCCATGATGGGAAAATCTCGCCTTCAAGTTCTAACCAGGGCTTGAATTCACCAGGAGCCAGATCCGAATGGTTCACTGCCTCGACATCGACGGTGAGGTAGAACATCAGTTCTCTGTTGTCCGGCGCATCAAAGATCCAGACGATAACGATCACACTTTCTCCCAGCGCATGGCCGCCAGGAACGGGATTGTAATCCATTGTAAGTCTCTTCCACAGGCTCTTCGTTGTCCCAGGTGATTTTGCCCCGGTGAATTTGAAAGGAATTGTGTACAGAAATTCCCAGAAATTGTGCTTAGCAAAATGTTGCGTTTTTCGAAAGCGTATAATAACTTGTAGAAACAAGTTTTAATGGAAAATAGGAGTTCTTTATGAAAACAATATTTGTTACAATTATGGTATGTGCACTTGCGCTTTTTTCCCCGGCCATTTTTGCTGATGAAGTTCTAACTCACGCTGATGCGCAGATTCAAATCACTGTACCGACAGGCTGGAGTCAAGAAGCTGACGGGGACGTTTTGTCTATCAAATCCCCAGATGAGGCAATGGCAGTTGTATTCATGATTCTTCACCCCAAAGATGCTAATAAAGCACTTGAAGAAGTCGATGCCGGTCTTATAGCAACTGTAGGTCCCATCACCTGGGGAAACGATGGAAGCCCCAAGCCTGCTGAAATCAATGGAATGGCGTGTGAAGAGTGGGTTGGAACCGCCAAAGAGGGTACAGTTCAGATCGACGTTATTGCTCTTGATACTCCGGCCGGCAAGACTCTTGGCGTTTATTGGATTGACACACCAGAATCAGCAGAAAAGTTTGCAGCTGAAATTACAACTATCGTAAGAGGCCTCAAGCCTATGGAAGCCGCTCCCGCCGCAATTAATACAGACAGTGATGGCGACGAAGGCGATGATGGCGACGAAGGCGACGAAGGCGACGAAGGCGACGAAGGCGACGAAGGCGACGAAGGCGACGAAGACGACGCAGAATAAGAATTCTCAGGCAATTTGCAGATAACCGGGGAGGAGCAATCTTCCCCGGTTGTTTCATTGAAAACATTGCCTTTTGCCGGCAAGAAAAGGTAAATTTATCAGAATGGTATTCAATCAGCTGTTTTTAGAAAGGTCTCGAATGCTGGTCAAACACTTGTCATTTTTTTGCCTCTTGCTTATTCTTTTAACATTGCCCATGCCAGCATCATCGCAAGGCTGGACAGTTCAGCCGGGCATTGCAAAGCCAGCATCATCGAAGGGTTGGACAGTTCAACCAGACACGGCAAAACCTGCAACAACAGCAGATGAAGATAGCGAAGAAGAAACTGCTGATGAAACCGACATTGACGACGACAATTCAGACGACATAGAAAAAGATTCTCCAATTGCTCCCGGTGAGTGGAAAATCCTGCTGGATATGAATAATGAAATCTATCCTTCATGGCTGCTTTCTACTGCCGGGATGAAATCAGAAGAGCCTAACGAAGAAAACGAGCTCGGTGATCCATTTGGCTCAATAGGAATAATGGTCTGCAGTCCCAAAGACAACTGTTCGGTCAATCTAACAATTTCCAGCGCGAATATCCTTCGCCCAAGCAAATTCCAGGCTGTTTTAAAAAAATCTGGAATCACCTACTTTGTCCGTCCAAGCCTGGACTTTGACTACAACACCCTGGCAGAGGTAACACAGCCCTTTCCGGAAAATATAAAGGTCTCTGTAAGCATCGACGGGAAACCAGCCACCGAAAAACTTGAGACCGTTAATGTTCGAGCTGTTAACGACTGCATTTCTTCCTACCCGGATGAAGACGGCAACCCGATAGAAGTTAACTGGACCTTCGCAGCCTATATAAACGAAAACCATCCGGAGATTCATCGCATCATGTCAGAAGCTAAAGATGCTGATGGGAACCCGATGACCTTCGCCGCATACCAGGGAGACAAGGAAACAGTGCTTGCAGAAGTAGAATCGATCTGGAATGCACTGGAACGACGAGGCCTGCGCTACAGCAGTATTACCACGCCATCTCTTGCAGAGAATGCCGTATATAGCCAGTTTGTCAGGCGGGTTGGCGAAGTTCTCGCTACTGAACAGGCAAATTGTGTCGATGGCAGTGTTTTGATGGCCTCTATCCTGAGACGAATGGGTCTGGATGTTTACCTGATCGTGTTGCCAGAGCACATGTTTCTTGCGATTAAACTGGAAGAAGACGATGACGATGACGATGTCACCAGTCTGAAAGAGCTTACCGGAATAGAGACCACTGAGTTGGGTGCGGGCAGCTTTGAAGATGCACTTAGTTCGGGAGAAGAGCAGATGAAAGAAATCGCGAGAGATCTGAAAGCTGCTCTAAAAGATGAAAATATGGCTGCAGAAGGATGCGCAGTGGTAGACATCGCAAATGCACGCAGCAACGGTGTATTGCCACTACGCGAACCGAACGCAAAGTAAGAGGATTACAAACCGGCCAGAGCCTCAGTAACAAAAACTGGTCAGTGCGAAAAAATCGTTTAACGGGCTGCAATGATGGCCTGATCTATGTTCATGCAGCCATAATTTGATCAGCCAGTTGTCTGGTCAAGATGACCTTCACGAATGAGCTTATATTCGCCAGTTTCTGTATTCAGGTCATAAACATTGAAATTGCTGCGAATGTTAAAACCTTCATAATGTACGGCAAAATTTAGTGATGCCGAGCCTTTTTGCTGACAACTGCGGATACGATGAAAAACGCAGCAGGGCCAGACCAGCATACCTGGGCCGTCATAAGCAAGTTCGCCATCGATCACGATTTTATCGGCAGTTACATCAACCCTGACGATAAGCCCATGCTGAGGCGTATAAATATCGACATGCCTTTCTCCGGCAAGAACCATGAGATTGTCAGCTTGAGAAGGATGCATATACCACGGCCGTTCAACCTCACCAACCGGCCCGGGAGAGACAGCTCCACCCACATGAATAACCCGGTCTATGGCGTCAATTCTTGGTATATCCTTTGGGTTCAAACAGTCAAAACTAACTCCAGGCGTCCGACGAAATATCTTGAGCGGAATAATTTTATAAAGCCCTTCGATCTGCTGTGGCACGCTTGTCGCTGGCATTTTGAGTTCTCCTTGATAATCTAACAACATACAAATGTTATCATAAAGCTGCTGACACAGCAAAACCCTTGGCAGGCATCACAAAACCATCCATCATTGCTTGAACATATCAATTTTCAGTCCCTTGCCATCAACCAGCAGAATTGCCCAGCCCCATTCATACTGGTCATCAAACCATAGCATTTTGAAGTTCTGGTCCTTATATTCAGTATTTCTCAAATCCTGAATTATTCTTTGTCGGTTTGAGCCCTCTGGAAAGTTGTCGCCGTCAAAAAGCACCGGAAACCGCTTCTTGATTTTGTCTTCGGTCAGGCCTCTGACAATGAGACTCTTGTTACAATCAACAAAAACATAATCCTCAAGATATTTCTGGCTACATTCGCTTCCAGTCATTACCCACCAGAGGTAAGCGGGATTTTTCAGCTGAAATGGGCCAAAATAAAACAGGGCAGCAATGCAAAGAACCACTATGGCAAAAAGAACTAGAAAAATCTTCATTTTCATCTAATAAACCTCATTTGCGTGTAATCGAAAATGCCGCCATGTTGGGCCTTAAATGGCCCGACATGGTGGCACCTGCTTCTTCAACGATCAGCTCTTTTCGCTACGGGTTACAGCCTTGAACAGATCTTCGAGGCTCAAACCTGAGCTGCTGATAGATTTGACCTTAAAATTGGCAAGTATCTTGTTCAACTCTGGTTCTGAATAGTCTTTAACTACGAGTTCAAGCTCCGTGCCATTGGCTTTGGCAGCAAGTATCGACGGATGAACCGGCATGGTTTCGACCGGATTCTCAAGCATCACATTGACTTTGCGTATCTTTTCGACAAGCTCATCCTTACTGTTGTTAACGACAAATCGGCCGCCAGAAAGGATCAGGATATGATCGCAGACGCCGGATATGTCATTGAGTTCATGCGACGACAGCACAACTGTTACGCCTTTTTCGACCAGAGACTCAATGAGGCTGTTCAGAATCTCTTCGCGCGCTACAACATCAACACCACCAACAGGTTCGTCCAGCAGCAGTATTCTGGCCTCGGTCGCCAACGCGAAAGCCAGCTGCAGCTTGCGTTTCGTGCCCTTGCTGAACGTACTGATCTTCTGACTCATGCTGATACCAAACTGCACAAGAGTCGCTTCATAGAGGGCCTGGTTCCAGGTCGGGTACATCGGTGAGAACACGCGAGCCAGCGTCTGCGCTGTCATCCACGGGTAGAGATGGCACTCTTCGCTCACCAGCACGCAGCTTTGCCTCAGCAGAGCCGGGTTTTGCTCGGGGTCTATACCCAGAGTCGATGTATTGCCAGAAACTGGCTTGAGTTCGCCATTTATGATGTTCAACAACGTGGTTTTGCCGGCGCCATTGCGCCCAAGAAGAGCGACAACCTTCCCCATCTCAATCTGCACGCTGACATCATTGAGAACCGGGTGCCCATTGTAAGACATATTCAGCTGATTAATATTGATAGTTTCCATGTTATTTTACCTCCTGCTGTTCAAGCACGGCATCAAAGATTTTGCGAACCTGCATGCGATCAAGATTCATACTGCGCGCGATGGCGATGATTTCGAGAATATGCTTTGCCATTTCACTTTTAGCCTGTTCGAGAAGATCATCGGCCGATTTTGGCGCAACGTAGGCGCCCTGCCCGCGCTTGAAGTAGATGGTTCCGGCAGTGGAGAGTTCCTGATAGGCCCTGGAAATGGTATTCGGGTTGACTTTCAACTCTATTGCAAGTTCTCTGATCGAGGGAAGCCGGTCATCTGCCCCGAAAACGCCCGAAAGTATTTCGCGCTGCATGCCTTCAATTATCTGCTGGTAAATAGGAATCGGCGAGCTTTCGTTTATTCTGATCATGATTTGCCACCGCCTTTCACCGCGCGATAGACAAGCGATTCAAAATTACCGCGCTTGAGGACCGACATACTGGCGACATCCATTTCGTAGATTGAACTACCGGCTGCGACCATAAAACGATTTTCGCCAATATGAAAAGCATTCTGCAGAGCAATGCCTACTCTTGAAGAAGATTTGGCACCAACGCTGTTCAAGCTGGCAAATTCGCTCAGCTGACCAGTAAGCAGATCAACCGACATAAACTTGCAGATCATCGGCTCTAGATTGCTGGTATTGAAATATAGAAGAGCTTTTTCACTATTCTGAGCTGGCATTACGGTAACTGAGCTTGGTTCTGGAAATTGTAAAAGCTCTTTTTCGCTTTTAGCGTTCAAATCAATCTCGACCAGGCTATGTTTGTATTCCATGTATCGTTCCTTCTCGCCGGAAGAATATTTGAGAGCCAGCAGTTTTCCGGTTGTTGTAACCGCAACGATTTCGAAACGTGCTGACAACCAGTCGAGGCGCTCTGTTCTGCCGTCGAGATACGCAAGAACCAGTGTGCGATCAATATCTTTACGTTCTTTATTCC
>Ga0180007_10000542_pt1 | contig 61801 bp, 57 predicted proteins | sample MM_PC_MetaG_FD_121122 | JGI IMG/M metagenome (GOLD analysis project Ga0180007, IMG submission 121122) | Groundwater microbial communities from the Aspo Hard Rock Laboratory (HRL) deep subsurface site, Sweden - MM_PC_MetaG | ecosystem: Environmental > Aquatic > Deep subsurface > Groundwater...
AGCCACTTTCAAAACGTTTCAGTTTGGTCAAGCTCAAGGCGGGAGAAAATTTCAACCACAGGAATACATTAAGTATTTCGAGGATTGAAATTTGAGCCCAACGCAGAGATCGGCCAAAATGGGACGTTTTGAAACTGGCTCCTTACAATTCAAATTATATTTTCTTATGAGTTTAAAACTATGAAACCTCTCATTAAGCGTAGCATCATTACAGTTTTGGTTTTGGGGCTTGCCATTATTGCTATTGTCATATTTTTCAAAAAAAGCAATGGACAGGGTGTTTCATACCGTACCGAAAAGATTAAGCGAGGCGACCTTCTGGTTACCATCAGCGCTACCGGCACTATAGAACCTGAGGAAGTGATTGATGTAGGTGCCCAGGTAGCCGGTCGAATATTAAAATTCGGTAAAGACAAGAATAATAAAACAATAGATTATGGGTCGGTTATTGAAGAAGGGACAATACTGGCCGAAATCGATGACTCTCTTTATGCCTCTGATGTAGTTCAGGCTGAAGCTCAGGTGCAGCAATCCAAGGCTTCTCTTGCAAGAGCCAGGGCCGATATCGAGCAGGCAAAAGCAAAACTTTACCAGGCAAAGCGTGACTGGGACCGGGCGCAAAAACTTGGCCCTTCGGAAGCTCTGGCTCAAACAACTTATGATGCTTATAAATCCAATTATGAAACAGCTAAGGCAAACCTTGGTGTAGGCCAGGCAACGATTGAACAGGCTGTAGCTGCTGTGGCTCAATCTGAGGCGGCTTTAAAACGCGTTAAACGGAATCTTGGATATTGTACGATAAAGTCTCCGGTTAAGGGAGTTATTATCGACAGGAGAGTTAATATCGGCCAAACTGTTGTTGCAAGCCTGAATGCTCCCAGCCTTTTTCTGATTGCAAAAGATTTAAAACGTATGCAGGTATGGGTTGCCGTCAATGAGGCAGATATCGGAAAAATTCATCCTGGTCAGAAAGTCAGTTTTACGGTAGATGCCTTTCCGGGTGAAGTATTTCAAGGAGAAGTCGGCAAAGTGCGTCTTAACGCATCCATGAGCCAAAATGTTGTTACTTATACTGTAGAGATTATTACCGACAATTCAAGCGGACGACTTCTTCCATATCTAACCGCTAATGTTCAGTTTGTATTAAAACATCTCAAAAATGTCATGTTGGTGCCAAACGCTGCTCTGCGCTGGACGCCAAGCCCCGGGCAGGTTAATCCTAAATTCCGCAATCAGCTTAAAACGTCTTCATCCGATAAAAAAGATCAGGATGAAGTTTTAATGCAAAGTCAAAATAAGGCATTAAAGGCACAAAACGGCAAAAAGAAAGGTACCGTATGGGTCATTAACTCCGGTAATACAGTTGAACCAATACAGATAAGTGTTGGAACCAGTGATGGTGTTGTAACAGAAATCGAAGGTAATGGCCTTGTGGAAGGACTTGAAGTTGTTTTGGGACAACAGATTCAAACAAACGACAACATTGGAGGAAGTTCTAATCCATTTGTTCCTAATTTTCATAAAAGCAGACGGTAAAAATACATATGGAACTTATTGAATTAAAAAATATCTATAAAACCTACCATATAGGCGAAATCGATGTTGAGGTACTAAAAGGCGTTTCAATGCAGATTAAAACCGGAGAGTTAGTTGCCCTTATGGGGGCATCCGGCTCTGGTAAAAGCACTTTGATGAATATACTTGGTTGTCTGGATAGACCGACATCAGGAAAATACCTGCTCGAAGGACAAGATGTCGGGAGGATATCTGCCGATGAACGCGCTCTTATAAGAAACAAAAAAATGGGGTTTGTGTTTCAAAGCTTCAATCTGCTTGCCCGTGCCAGTGCCGTTGAAAATGTCGCTATGCCTCTTACCTACACAACGGATTCGATATCTGATGGAAAGGCGCGTGAAAGAGCAATAGAAATGTTAAGCCGTGTAGGATTGCAGGACAGGCTTGATCATGAGCCGTCAAAGCTTTCAGGAGGACAGCAGCAGCGTGTGGCAATTGCAAGGGCTTTGATTAACCGCCCACCGGTTCTTTTTGCCGATGAACCTACCGGAAATCTGGATTCAAATACCAGTACCGAGGTTCTTGAAATGTTTCGCCAACTGAATATAGAAGATAAGATTACTATAGTGCTTGTTACTCATGATGCCGCTGTAGCCAAATATGCCGATCGGATTATTCGCATAAATGATGGTGTAATAGTAAATGAAATATCGGATCAGGAAGATACTGAACTTTTAACTCCTGTCGATTCTCTGCAAATTAATGAGGTTGTATGAAAGCCCATCGCACAATAAAGATCGCTCTTCAAGCTCTTTTGCGCAATCCAATGCGGGCAATGCTTACAACTCTTGGAATTGTTATAGGTGTTGGTGCTGTTATTGCCATGATGGAAATAGGCAACGGCTCCTCTTCTGCAATTAAAAAATCAGTTGCCAGTATGGGTGCTAATACTATCCTCGTCCGACCCGGAACCGCATCCAGCGGAGGTATAAGTTTCGGTTCCGGTAGCGCTATGACTCTTACGTCTGAAGACAGTGATGCTATACGTGAATGCCCTTCCGTTTTAACTGCTGCTCCTGTGGTGCGTGCCCGGGCTCAGGTGGTTTACGGCAATCGTAACTGGGTTCCCTCATCCATTTATGGAACTACCCCGGAATTTCTTACCGTGCGTGATTGGACTACATTTTCGGAAGGAGAAGTATTTGGCAATCGTGATGTGCTTAACGCCAATAAAGTTTGCGTTCTTGGCCAAACCGTAGTCAGGGAGTTATTTGAAGGCAAATCACCCATAGGAAAGGAAATCCGCATCAAGAATGTATCATTCAGGGTGGTCGGTGTGCTTTCCGCCAAAGGGGCAAATATGATGGGACATGATCAGGATGATACCATTATTGCCCCGTGGACGACAATAAAATACAGAGTTACAGGCTCGACTCTTGGTAATGTCAACCAAAGCAGTTCCGGTATTGCCTCATCCGTGAATTCGATCAGCAGTCTGTACCCGGGAGATCCTCCCAGTTTATATCCTGAACAATCATCCGTTCAGGTTGCTAATAATCCTATGCCAATACGCTTTGCCAATATAGACCAGATTATGATAGCTGCGGCTTCTACAGCTCAAATTCCTGAGGCTATTAGCCAGATGACACAAGTGCTTCGTGAACGTCACCGTATAAGGAATGGAGAAGCGGATGACTTTAATATCAGGAACATGAGTGAGATTATAGATACGCTTTCTTCAACAACAAGAATGATGACCAATCTGTTGCTGAGTGTGGCACTGATTTCACTAATTGTAGGCGGAGTCGGGATAATGAACATAATGCTGGTATCGGTCACCGAGAGAACCCGTGAGATAGGTTTGAGAATGGCTGTCGGTGCCAGAGCTCGAGATATTTTAAGTCAGTTTCTTGTAGAATCTATCGTACTTTGTCTTGTTGGAGGAGGCTTAGGAATTGCTCTGGGTCATGGCGGTTCCAAGCTTGTAAATTTTTTTCTTAAATGGCCTGTTGAAAATTCTCCCGGAGCAATTGCTGCAGCTATATTGGTGTCTGCCGCCGTTGGCATTGTTTTCGGATATTATCCTGCATGGAGGGCATCACGTCTTGATCCTATTGAGGCACTTCGCTATGAATAAAAAAAATACGATTGATATATGCATTGCTTTACTCATTTTTATGATTAGTATAACCGGTTGTGCTGTTGGCCCAAATTATAAGCCGATTGAGACAACTCTTCCAGCCACTTGGGCAGGGCCTGCTCCAAAGACAGATAATATGCCCGAAAACAAGATAGTTTCATGGTGGAATTCTTTCAATGACCCTGTACTTGTTTCTCTGGTGGAAAGAGCTATAGAGTCTAATCTTGATGTAAAGCAGGCTCAAGCCCGCATCCGGCAGGCCAGAGCAGCAAGAGGAGTATCAGGCGCAGGATTCGGCCCTGTTCTAAATGCAGTAAGTTCATATAGGCGCAGCCACTCACCGCAATCAGCAGCAGCAAATGATGGTATAACTTCAAGCCAGTATCAGGCAGGTTTTGATTCGGCCTGGGAACTGGATATCTTTGGAGGAGTTCGCCGAAGCGTTGAAGCAGCCGATGCTGATCTCCAGGCTGCTGTTGAAGGGCGAAGGGATGTGCTGGTGACTTTGGCGGCTGAAGTTGCCGTAAACTATATTGATCTAAGGGCATTACAGCAGCGCCTCATTATTGCACGCAATAATCTTGCTGCCCAGCAGCATACAGCCGGTTTGACGCATAAAAGACTTTCAGCCGGTTTTGCAAGCAGCCTTGATGCAGCAAACGCCGATGCTCAGGTAGCAACAACATCGGCTCATATTCCGCAACTGGAGTCTTCTATCGAGCAGGCGAAATACAGTTTAAGCCTGCTTATCGCTCGTGAGCCGTCAGCTTTGCTGACAGAGCTTAATACTTCTTCGAATATACCTGCTGCCTCTTCACCTGATGTGCCAGTCGGAGTTCCGTCAGATCTTTTAAGAAGACGCCCGGATATTCGAAGAGCTGAAGCACAAATTCATGCTGCAACTGCACGCATCGGAGTTGCTACCGCCGATCTTTTCCCGAAGTTTACTATTTCAGGTTCTGTGGGATTTCAAAATGATGAATTCAAATCATGGATAGACAGGGTCAACCGTTTCTGGTCGTTCGGGCCTTCGGTAAGCTGGCAGATTTTCAATACAGGCAAAACAATATCCAATATTGAACTTCAAAAGGCTTTGCAGGAACAATCTGCAATTTCTTACAAGCAAACAATCCTGACAGCACTACAGGAAGTAGACAATGCTCTTATCTCCTCGGCAAAAGAAGATGAGCGAAAAAAAGCTCTTTATGATGCAGTTACCGCAAACAAAAAGGCCGTGGCTCTTGCCAAGCAGCTTTATGTCCACGGCCAGAGTAATTTTCTGGATGTACTTTTAGCCCAGCGTTCCCTTTACGCTTCGGAAGATTCTCTTATCCAAAGCTCACGCACCGTATCAATAAATCTCGTTGCTCTATATAAGGCTCTCGGTGGTGGATGGGAATAAAAGCTGCGCTTTTTATTCTGTTAGTTTAAGATCCCATAAGCTTATTAATATCAGTGTCGTAACATGCAAAATAAATTGTTCCGAATCATCTTGTCCGGCAAAATAATATCATCTTTCCGGCTTTATAAAGCCACGACTCTGCGGCTATTTCAATATTAAAGAAATTATAAAAGAAAGAGCCACTTTCAAAACGTTTCAGTTTGGTCAAGCTCAAGGCGGGAGAGAATTTCAACCACAGGAATACATTGAGTATTTCGAGGATTAAAATTTGAGCCCAACGCTTAAGAACGGCCAAAATGGGGCGTTTTGAAACTGGCTCGAAGTATTACAATCGTTGGATAAGTTCTTTAGCCACTTTTTCGCCTGAAAGAAGCATACCGCCGAAAATCGGGCCCATACGGGGGCCGCCAAAAGTTGCATTTGCTGCCATACCGGCAACATATAATCCGGGAAAAATTTCCTTTGTATTTTCAAGCGTAAGATTTTCAGCTTTGTCCGCCCACATGGATTTTTCGCCTTCAATCACGCCGTTTGGTGTCCAAAGTTTTCCAGGAACCTTTTTTACTACCACCTTAACCACTTCGGTTGCATGTCCTGTGGCATCAACAACAAATTTCGTTCTTACGGTAAGCGGGTCCACGTGTAATCCGGCCATTTCAACAGGAGACCAGTTTATAACAAGTCCTACGATTTCTTCCGGGCGCATCATTACATCTTCAACGGAAATACAGTTAAATACTGTAAGGCCTGCGCGAATGGCTCCTGCGGTTAAGGAAGTAATTGCCTCAATCGAATCGGCAGTATAGTAGTCTTCCTTAAAATTTTTATAACGAATATTAAATTCTTCAAGCAGATGAACGGCGCTTTTTTGAACAACAATCTCGTTAAACAGCATACCGCCACCCCACATACCGCCGCCTATGCTGAGTTTTCTCTCATACAGCACCACTTTCTTTCCGGCTTTTGCAAGAAAATAACCTGCGATTAAACCTGATGGTCCGCCACCGACAATCGCAACATCGGTTTCAAGGTTATCCATAAGTTTTTTATAATATCGCTCTATGATAGCCTGAGTTATTATAACTTCATCCAATGCCATAATACTTGCTCCTTTCTTTCAGGCCGATTTTATATATTGCCAATCGGACCGAATTCGGAATTAATAAAAATAGCCGTTTCTCGTAAATAGAGAAACGGCTATCATAAAATCTTTGTTAGAGAAAATCCGTTTCCCTTCGCAGGCATTATCCTGATCAGGTTCCAAGGGTTACCCGTATTCCGGGTTCTCAGCTGCTTTGCAACACCCCTAACTTTTAATATTATTATTAAAAATGATATTACAAATTATATTATGCTATTGTCAACAGCAATTGCCGGTTCTTACAAAGTCTTCGTATATCCTTTATATTGGTTAAAGAAAGCAGACCTTTATAATATAGTTTTTTTTATTACTATCTTTTCCCCAAATTTCTTTTTGATGTCATCAACTGTTTTATCCACTTTTTCCCATTTGCTGCAATTTCCGGCATTAGTTTCGAAAATATCAATCTGGACCGGATTCGAAGCAGATATAAGATTGGTAGCCCCTATGCCGATAAGTCTGATCTTTGTTTTAATTTCATAGGCTTTTAAAAGATTATAGGCTTCTTTAAATATAATTTGTGAAGATTGAGTTGGTGTATTAATAGTATTATTTCTTGTAACCTGGCTAAAATCGGCATGTTTAATTTTAAGCACAATTGTTTTTGCTCTAAGATCAAGACTTCTTAACTGCTTTCCGACATCTTCGGCCTGATTTAAAAGATATTTCTTCAATAGCATTTTTTCACCAGTGTCCTGATCCAGAGTTGTTTCAGTGCTTATGGATTTGCTTTGGGCACAAACTACAACCGGAGAATCGTCATGGCCCGATGATAACTCTATCAACCTTTGGCCAAATTTGCCGAATTTTTTTATCAGCATATCTTTTGGATATTTTTTTATATCACCAAGCAGTTTAACTCCGATATTTTCAAGTTCTTTTTGTGTTACCTTGCCGACTCCCGGCACTTTATCTATCGGTATGGTTTCTGCGAACCTGACTGCATCAGCTGGATCTATTAAAGTTAAGCCATCTGGCTTATCCATATCAGAAGCAATTTTTGCAAGAAATTTGTTAGGAGCTATACCGATAGAGCAACTAAGACAGATATTGTCTTTTATCTTCTGTTTTATGGTTAAGCCTATATGCTTTGGGCTGCCATACAATCTTTCGCAGCCGCTAATATCCACATATGCTTCATCAATTGAAACAGGCTCGACAAGCGGAGAAAATGTTTCGAGCAGTGCCATTATTTTTTTTGAAATTTCAGAATATCTGCTTTTCCGGGGACTGAGAAATACAGCCTGAGGGCATTTTTGTCTTGCAAGGTACATGGGCATTGCAGAACGAACCCCATATTTTCTTGCCTCATAATTTGCCGCAGCAACGACTCCCCTTCCGGATAAGCCACCGACAACAACGCTTTTGCCGGTGAGTGTCCGGTCATCAAGCTGCTCAACAGAAGCAAAAAAAGCATCCATATCAATATGAAGAATCATAAATATTGTTCCTATCCGTTAATGCTTTACAATTGATCGGTTTGTTCCTATGCAGGTTTAAATATTATTGTAAGAAAGCTTGCTATTTTTTACATTTTTGTATTATTATCTCAAGAAAAATTTTACATAAAATAAAAGGAGAAAGTTTTCTTGAAACTTATTGCCGCCAATGACCGATAAACAAACCATGCAAAAAATTGAAGATGTTACGATGCTTTATGAAATAAGCAATGCATTAAACGAACATCTTGATCTTAAGAAATCATTATATAAAGTCTTAGATATTCTGTCCACTTCCATGAACATGGTTCGGGGAACAATTACTATCTTAAACCCCTTGAGCAATGAAATAAATATCGAGGTGGCGCATGGTATTTCAAAGAGCGCAGTAGACAATGTAAAATATAAGCTGGGGGAAGGAATTACAGGACGCGTCATTGAAACAGGAAAAGAATTCTCCATTGCCAAAATCAGTGAGGAGCCTCTTTTTCTCAATCGTACGGCTTCGCGCAAGAATTCAAAAAATCAGGAGGTCTCGTTTATTTGTGTTCCTGTAAAAAAAGAAAATCAGGTTATAGGAGCGCTCAGTGTAGACAGGCCTTATGATGAAAAATATCAGCTTAAGGAAGGCACGAAACTACTTTCGGTTATAGCAACAATGATAGCCAGGCAAGTTATAAATCTTGAGAACATAAATCTTGAGAAAGAACAGTTAAGAAATGAAAATAAAAGGCTGAAAAGTGAACTTGAAAACAAATACAGCATAACAAATATCACAGGCAACAGCAGCAGAATGAGAGAAGTCTTCCAGATGATTTCTCAAGTCTCAAAAAGCAATGCCACTGTTCTTGTTCGTGGTGAAAGCGGTACAGGCAAGGAGCTTATAGCAAACTCAATTCATTATGGCAGTCACAGAGCAAAAGGGCCTTTTGTAAAAGTTAATTGTGCAGCTCTTCCGGCAAACCTTATAGAAAGTGAACTGTTCGGGCATGAAAAAGGGGCCTTTACAGGCGCAATTAAACAAAAGCTCGGAAAATTCGAACTTGCAAATAAAGGCACTATATTTTTGGATGAAATAGGCTCAATAAATCTTGATGTTCAGGTAAATTTGCTTAGAGTACTTCAGGAAAAAGAGTTCGACAGGATAGGAGGGCATAAAACAATAAAAACGGATGTCCGTATTATCGCTGCTACAAATAAAAATCTTGAACAAGGTGTTGAAGACGGGACTTTCAGGGGGGATCTCTATTACAGATTAAATGTCTTTCCGATTTATATGCCGCCTTTAAGAGAAAGAAAAACCGATATTCTCCTTTTGGCAGACAGCTTTCTTGAAAAATATACAAAGGAAAATAAAAAAGATATTCGCAGGTTTTCCACACCTTCAATTGATATGCTTATGGCATACCACTGGCCGGGAAATGTGAGGGAACTGGAAAATTGTATAGAAAGGGCTGTTCTGTTATGCGAAGAAAAAACCATTCACAGCTACCATCTTCCACCTACCTTACAAACAGGTGTGGAATCCGGAACAATGCCCTTGCTTTCACTTGAAGGTTCGGTTGAAAATCTTGAAAAAGAAAAAATTATCGATGCACTAAAAAACACCAGAGGAAACTGCGCCCAAGCTGCAAAAGTATTAAAAACTACAATCAGAAAATTTAATTACAAGGCAAGAAAATTTAATATTGATTATAAGCTTTATCGTTAGATCAAGCTAAAGTAATATGAATCAAATAATTGACATTATCGAAGGTGTTTTTGGCATATGTGCGGCAATCTGGGGAACCTTGTATTATACTAGCCGACTAAATTAAACAGGTAAAACAGAACAACGAAGAAAAGAGAGAATTGAAAAATATGGGCAGCTTCTGATTATTTGTATTTTTCTTATGGCAGTAGGCGGTCTATGTTTGCTTCTTTCTATTATATAGATGCATATTGTGGTATATATGGATTTCTTACAAACCACTTTGCAAGGTGCGATCAAAGGTAAAACATAAAGCAGGTCGGTAAAATTTATTAATGTTTATGTCATAATCTTCGTCGGCTATCGCGTAAAACACAGCGAAGTACCCAGTTCTATCATCGTTCAACCGGTAGAGACGCAAAATTTTGCGTCTCTACAACGATAACGATCACCACCGTCTTCATGTTCGCAAAACCGCTTTGGGCCGCAATCAAAAATATTGGTTCCATCATCCGCGGAGAAAAAATAGATTTTGCATGGCATTTTCGTTTTTATGATCGCAACAAGCGAAATAATTAATCATGTTATAAAATGTAATATTATACTAAAATAATCCGATAAATTTGAAGGATGAGCCAGTTTCAAAACGCCCCATTTTGGCCGATCTCTGCGTTGAGCTCAAATTTCAATCCTCGAAATACTCAATGTATTCCTGTGGTTGAAATTTTCGCCCGCCTTGAGCTTGACCAAACTGAAACGTTTTGAAAGTGGCTCGGATGATGAAATTATATCTCACTGATTCATAGACATTTAGAGACGCAAAATTTTGCGTCTCTACACGAGGTATAAATAATGATGTGAGGCGATAAACAAAAATCGCCTTGCTATGCTTTGTTCTTTCTGTTCATTTATAATAACGTTATGTTTTCACGAAAAGGAGGACTACTTTTGAATGATAAGCCAAGAAGCGCATGGTATGCAGGGGTATTGACTCTTTTTGGAATAGGGTTGGGGCACCTGTACTCAGGAGAGGCTAAAAAAGGAATCCTTCTGTTTTTTATATGGCAAGTTTTTCTATTAGCTGGTTTTTCCCCGCTGGTTTATTTTTACCCAACGGCCCCTGTATTATTTTCCGGTGTTTTAGTAGTGATTGCATTCCTGTTGTATTGTATATTAGATGCCGCAAAAGCTTCAAAACAGAAAAGGTTCGGATATATCCCAAAGAAATATAACAAATGGTATATTTATCTCGGATGCTGGATCTTGGCTTCGCTTATCGTACAGCCGATAGATAATGCATTGGTTAAAAAGTATTTTTTTCAGGCTTATAAAATACCTGCCTCCTCTTTCAAACCAACTTTGCAGATTGGCGATCATATTATCGCCAGAAAATTATTTGCAGTAAGAGCAGGATTAAATAGAGGAGATATAATCCTTTTCCCTTTTCCTGAAGACCCCAACAAAGATTTCATAAAGCGAATTATAGCTTTAGGTGGAGAAACCATCGAAATTGTGGACAAGAAAGTATTCATCAATAGAGCCTTGTTTCAAGAGCCCTATGCAATTTATACTGAACCAAAAATAATTCCGAAAGATTCTATGCCAAGAGACAATTTCGGTCCTGTGACTGTCCCGGATGACTCTGTCTTTGTAATGGGTGACAACAGGGATCACAGTTATGACAGCAGATTTTGGGGATTTGTAAAAAAATCGAATGTGGAAGGAAAAGCCTGTAGTATTTATTGGTCATGGGATAAGGAAAACCGGAAGATACGCTGGGATAGAATCGGGAAAATAATACAATGAAGAAGAATAGTATTTGGCCACAAGAAATGGCAAATTAAATGCGCCAACACTTGCAATGAATACGAAAACGTGATCTCACTGAAAAGATACAGGAGGTAACCTGATGCAGATTAAAAACTATAATTGTTTTTTTATATTAATAACCTTATTGAGCGTTGTTATTTGTTCCGGATGTGCAATCGCAGATAAAGATAATAGACGGACACTTAATCTCCTGGATGACAAGATACAAATCGAAAGCACCGGGGGCAAAATTACTGCTGCACCGGTCTTTATGCCGGTAGGAACAGTTGCAGCCATTACAGATATGACAATAGTGCATCCACTGGTATCAGTTCCAAAAGCGGCTGAAGATACCTCTGAAGTCATTTGGGAAAATCCACAGGGATCTGATTTTCGTCAGATGATGCTACTTTTACCAAAAGTTATTTCAACACCACTCTATTTTACCGGCGATATGATTCTACGATGCTTTTTCTCAATAAATTAATAGGAGTGGATTAAATATGACTATTAATAAATTAATTATTTTTGTTGTGATAGTACTATTTCTAAATGGTTGCGCGGTTTTTAATCGAAACAACACTCCGATACTAAATACATTTGAAAAATATTGCGTTCCTGAAGATAAAACCTTAAGAGTAATTTCATCCCCTTTGATAATACCAACCGGATTAGTAGCAGTAAGCATTGATGCATTAGTTGTTCATCCCATATCCGTAGTGGATGATGCTGCCGCCGATACTGTGGATTTGTTGTGGGATAATATTAATTGGGATAAGGAATACGTTACCGAATGTGCTTTACTGGTGCCTCGAACGGTTTGTTCTCCAATAATATTAACAGGAGATTTTTTGGGGCGTAGCTTATTTGATATAGACGGGAGGCATAAACGTTATTATGGTGAGGAAGAAAAATACAGATTGCAGAAAAAGCTGGAAGAGTCGGAAAACTATCTGGCTTCTGCTGAAGATCTTTTTTTGAAAAAACAGTTTGATGCGGCTCAGGAAAAAGCGAGTCTTGCTCTATCTTTAAATCCCGCCAATCAAAAGGCTCTAAAATTAAAAATAAGGATTCTGATTGCATCTGCAAAATACCCACAGACAAGAGACCATCTGAGAGGATATAATAAATATTTATGTGATAAGGAAATAGCCGATGATATTTTGTGGCAGCTTAACAATAAAGGTAAAAGCTCGATACAGATGCTGCTGATACTGGAAGAGTCGTCCATAAGCCTGGCCAGGAATAAAGTTTGTGATGATATGGCAATTCGCTATATCAAAGAAGGTATTGAGCCGCTACTCATATCTGAAGATAGAGCTATCGTTTTACAGGCGGTAAGAGCAATAGGTGCTTTTCGAAATGATTACGCCAGGGAAGTACTTAAAAGAATTGTGATAGAGAAGGACCCTGTTATTTCCTGTATTGCCGAAATGCTTCTAAAAAGATATCACTGAAAAAGAGATGATAGAGAAGGACTTAAATACCTGACCAATAGAAAGATTGTAGCATTAAATATACCCAAACCAATACGCAGATTTATAAAATAACTTTTTAAAAATTAAAAAATATGAAACGAATACGTAAACACATTACAAGTAGTCTTTTGGCAGGAATCGTCGCCATATTACCTGTGGGCGGTTTAATTATTACCATTGGTTATCTGGAATCAAGCATTTCAAGTTCAGGGCTTTCGAAATTGCCTTTCTATTTTCCGGGTTTCGGGCTTCTTGCCGCAGTTATTCTTATTTATCTGATTGGATTTGCGCTTACTACTTTTATAGGCAAATGGGTTTGGAACCGGGTTGATAGCGTGTTGGATAAAATGCCCGCATTGGGCCGCTTATATCAAACTTTGAAACAGATACTTGGCTATGGGAAAGGAGAAGATGCAATATTCCATGAGGCAGTACTGGTTCCCAGCAGAGATATTGAATCTGAAGAGCTTGGATTAGTAACCAATAAAATAACCGATGATAAAGGAAATACAAAATTAGTAATTTTTATACCGGGTGTTCCGAATCCAACATCAGGACGCCTGATAGTAATGGATGAAAATTTAGTTAAACCGCTTGCAATGCCTGTTAATGAAATACTAAAAGCCCTGGTTTCCATGGGCAAAAGCGAAATTGATCTGCAAGCTATCTCAGTGAGGAACAAATGACGAATCCGGTTGAACAAAATGATGTAGTAATCAAGTCATGGGCCGATTTATGTGAACGTGTTTACGAAGGCTCCTGGCAGAAAGATATTTTACGTTTTAGATCCAATTATGCGTTCAGGGGACTATCCGACAAAAATTATAAACTGCTTACAAGTTTCTCGCGCAATTGCTGTAATTCGACCCAACTGGAATATCATCTGCTAAGAAATTTCAGGAAATATGCAAGGCTTGATGATGTTGATATTGGAGATTCTCATTGGAGCTGGATGACTCTTGCTCAGCATCATGGCCTGCCGACAAGACTTCTTGATTGGACATATTCGCCTTTTGTTGCTATGCACTATGCAACAAGCGATACCGGCAAATATGACGTAGATGGCGTTATTTGGAAAGTCGATTACGTAGAAGCAAACCGTCTTCTTCCTGAACCCTTGAGCGGCGAGCTTTCGGCAGCAAATGCAAATGCCTTGACAATAGGAATGCTGGAAAAAGCGCTTCCTGATGCCCACAGTTTTGACACTCTGTCCTCTGAAATGCTTGTCGCCTTTTTTGAGCCGCCTTCCATAGATGCGCGAATAGTTAACCAGTTTGCGCTGTTTTCGTTCATGTCAAGCCCGGTTTCAAGCATGGAAGATTGGATAATCAAACACCCAAAGCTTTTCAGACGTATCATAATTCCGAAAGAGCTTAAATGGGAGATAAGAGACAAGCTTGATCAGGCAAATATTACGGAAAGAATGCTTTTTCCCGGACTGGATGGTCTGGCTTCCTGGCTTAAAAGGCACTATCAGCCAAGGGCATAAAATAGATTTAACAAATTTAGGGAATAATTATGAGATTTATGAATAAATGCATAGGGGCAGTTTTTTTGTTTTTATTCATATTGGTATTTTTTTCTTCCAATGTGCAATGCGACCATGTTGTCAACAGGGTTTACTTGCCACAAATCAGGGAGAACCCCACAATCTTGCTTATCGGAACTTTTTATCCTGTAGACAAACGTCCGAAGGTAGATATCATTACTGTTAAAATCCTTAATAAAACAATGCTTTTTAAGATTGATAAAGTAAGAAATATTAGTGGGACCAAACACGGGTACTCCATTATTAATCAACTTTTTCCTCCTGTGCTAAAGCTTACCGGACCGGACAAAATAATAAGTACTTTGCTTAAAAAAGATATTTTCGGTAAAGTATACAGTTTAAGAGGAACTATTTATGCTTCCGATAATCTTTTGCATCTGGACATGGTAAAACAAGGTAATGTGTTTGATGATATTAACGGGCGAAAGAAATGAAAGATATTTGAGCCAGTTTCAAAACGCCCCATTTTGGCCGATCTTAAGCGTTGGGCTCAAATTTCGCACGGAGTGAAGCTTTAGCGCTATCCTCGAAATACTTAATGTATTCCTATGGTTGAAATTTTCTCCCGCCTTGAGCTTGACCAAACTGAAACGTTTTGAAAGTGGCTCATTTGTTTATCGATTTTCTTCCGGTACTGCCTTGTTGTTTAAAAGGCGAAATTCAAGCGGCTTTAAAGTATCAAGATGAACGTCACGCTGTGGAAAGGCAATTACAATGCCTGCCTCGCGGAAGAGAGCATCAATGCGAAACCTTATGCTGCTTTCAATGAGGCGTCGATCTATAATGCGGCGAATACTTATCCAAAAGTGAACCTCAAAAATTAAAGCATTATCTCCAAAATCGGAAAACACAACAAAGGGTTCTATATCCTGTAGAACTTTATCATTTTCTTTTACGGTTTTTAACAAAAGTCTTTCTACTTCCTTTACAGGAGAACCGTAGATAACACCCACAACAACCTTTGCCCTGATTTTCTGATCTGATAAAGTCCAGTTAGTTATGTTTTTTTCCAGAAAAACGCTGTTTGGTATCAATATATGAATGTTTTCTCCTGTTCGGATGCGCGTACATCTTGCTCCGATTTCCTCAACCTGGCCCAAAACTCCATCAACATCAATGAGGTTACCAATGGCAATTGGCTGTTCCGCCATTATAATGAAACCGCTGATGAAATTGTTAATCAGCGTTTGGGCTCCGAAGCCAACACCTATGGCAATGGCGCCACCCAGGAAAGCAAAGGCTGTGAGGGGGATGTTGAGCATACGAAGAGCAAAAAGCAAAACCAAAAGATAGGCAAAGTAGTTGAACATTTTCTGAATGGCAGCGGTGGTGGTCTCCTTGAACCGGGATTTGCTGAAGAGACGGTTTCCTATAGTTTTATTCAGGATTCTGATGGTTATAATGCCTGCAATAAAAACAGCTATTGCGATCACCAATTTTCCAATAGTGATAGAATGACTGTCTATTGATAAAACCCTGAAATTCCAGATTGCAGAAAAATTCTCCAGCATTTTTAATGCTTCTTTGCTCATTTGCTTTTATTTCCGCATTTCCCACAAATGCAAGCCGGTTAGTTTATCAGGCTTTCTCTCAAAAACCTGTCCTGTAAAAACTTCCATTATAAATTCACATGCAAAAACCACTGTTCCAGGAGCAAGATGCCCGCCATAGGCTTGTCCTGTCTTGTCCGCAAAAGTGATATGGGCATGAACAACCGGTTCCCCGTCCTTAAGTGAAATATTGCCCACTAGTTGCGTTATTTCCAGTGGTTGATCTATTGTAATAAATTGATATTCACGAGTTTGCTGATTGTAAAATGCAAGGCGTGCCTTTTGTACAGCACCTATAGCTTCTATACGCCCAAGCATTATGGACTTCTTTCGACAAATATCAGTGATTTCTTCCAACAGATCACTGCCGTTACTTATTTTCCCCATAAACAATTCACTGGATTCTATCTTATTAAAAATTGTCATATATATAGTAGACTCCTTAATTATTGTACATATTAATCCGGTAGAGGTCGCAAATCACAACTGGGTGATTCTGAAAGAGCTCGGTTAATAGGCGAACTTGAAAGATCGCCGACACAATAGCTTAAAATCATTATGCAGCAATTTTTACAATGAACATCTGCGGATAATCGATAAATTTTATTTATGAAAATACCGCCTTGAACGCTGTGAACGTTTTGTCCATCCCGGCGGAAAAAGATGTGTATTCAAACCCAAAGCGCTGTGTCATTTTCTCTCCGCTGCACAAATCGTCTTCGTCCAGCGGAAACGGCAGAGGGATATTTTCAGCTATGACCTGTGATACCGTCACCGGCTGTTTTAGAAATGGTGCCCCGTTGCAGCGCTCCAGCTCGGAAAACAAAGAGGTATATGTCACCTCCTCCACACCTGCCAGATTGAACTCCCCGTTATATGCCTTATTGTTTCCCACAAACATCTCAAGAGCGCGAGCGAGGTCCAAAACATATACCATACTGAACTTTGCACTTGCGTCCGTAAGCTCAGGCACAAGGAGACCCTTTAGTATCTGCTGTATGAAATACGACTCCCGAGGAACGTAATTATACGGTCCGTATATGAAGGTCGGGCGCACTATCGTATATGGTATTCCCAGGGAAGCACATGCGTCTTTCAACTCATGCTCCAGTTGTATTTTGTTGGATATATATTCTGATATTGGGTCTGTTCTGTCCTCTTCTACCAAGGGGGAGCTCTCTTTTTTCACACCTGTTGTTACGTACACACTGCTAGTACTTATGAATATATACTGCCCTGTCCTGCTTAGCAGCAAATTGATGATCGCGCTTATTTCGCCGGGATTATAGCCGCAGAAATCTATCACTGCATCAAATTTTATATCGGGTAGTATTTCAGACAATTTCTCCACATCATGCCTGTCGCATTTATACTCACATACGCCGGGCAGATTAAGAGTATATGTGCCTCGGTTCACCACATGCAGCGCGACATTGTCACCTTTTGAGGTATTGATGCAAAAAACTCTGCCGGCAAAATAACTGCCGCCGATGACAAGTACATTTTTCTTCATAGTATACCTCTTATTTATAATGGGGTGAAAGCTATAAAAGGAAGCTGTTTTCTATAGACAATGTTTTTAATTCGATATTTTAACAAAAAATATAACCAAAGGCAAGGGTAACAATTTGACCATATCGGGAGCCTCTCAAACATGATTGATCTTTACAGATTTGCCCCACTTTCTATCTTCTGTTAAAATGCCATATAGCCCATCCAGCACGCGATAAAAATTAAAAGATAACCAAAATATTTCTTATGACGCTTTTTATCGATCTTGTACGCCTAGTCTCGCACCTATCTGCGAGCCTGCAAGGACAGCTGCTCCGAGAGTAAGGGCCAGCTTGGAAAATGCAGCGGGAAAATATGGCGAAAGATAACCCCCAAAAAAAAGCCCCTAAATTTGTCGGGGGCTCTACAATTCGCTGAATTTGAAAATAATTGCATCAATATTCAAACTTGAAACGATTGACAACACAAGCTTTGCTAAATGGCCTTCAGGAAGATAGTCATTAATGGTTTCAGGAAATAATACCATTTGAGTTATTGACTCACCAACTTTGAATTTGGGCATAGATTTTTCCTTAACCCAAGTTCGACAAAAACAGATAAAAATTTATTAAATTTAGCGGTGATATTTTTATAACTATCTGATATTATAGTAAGCGATTTCTTGAAAAGCATATGTAGTGACTGAATATATAATAATAATGCACGACATGGTTCGGGATGGATAGTATACATACGTCATGTTTATCCGGGAAACTGTTAAATCCATAAAAGGTAAAAAATATATCCAGCATCAGTTGGTAGAATCGGTCCGCACTCCTAATGGTCCAAGGCAAACTCTTATATTGAATATGGGTTTTCTGGACTTGCCTAAAGATAAATGGAAAGAGCTGGCTAATTCTATTGAAAGCGAGCTTCATAAACAAGAAAGACTATTTCCGACAGATCCTGAGATTGAAACACTTGCCAAACACTATTCCAAAGTAATCATCAAAGAACAGCTTCGTTGTGCCGGTAACAATAAAACAGTTTATAATCCGGCTCCTCTGTATGAAAAAGTGGACATTCACTCTGTTTCTACAACCGATGTTAAAACCATGGGCGCTGAACATCTTGCAGTAAATAGTTTACAGGAATACGGGTTTGATAAAATATTAAAGGATCTCAAGTTCAGTGATAAAGAAATTGATTATGCGAAGATGTTGATTGTCGCAAGACTTGTTCATCCCGCAAGTGAAAGGGAAACAGCAAGAGGGATTTTTGATTTAAAAGAAACGGTTATTTTATATGATCTGACCAACACTTATTTTGAAGGCAGCAAGCGTACAAGCAGGTTATCCAAACCAGGCAAATCCAAAGAGCGCCGGAATGACCGGCCTTTGGTAACACTGGCATTAACTGTTGATGAAGATGGCTTTCCCAAACAAAGCAAATAGATTTGAGCAGGATAAAAATTAAAACATCCTTGAACAAAACCGGCTATCAAGCAATAATGTAGTGAAGAAAAAGCTATCTGATTTATCATATCATTTTGCTTTTATTCGTTATTCATAAAATTGTTGTCGAACATGGGTTAAGTGATATCTACCATAGTCTTTCCGCACACAAGTATCGGACTGGCTCAAAATCATGCAGCAACTGCTCCATTCGCCCTGTCTGTGGGTGGGCTTTCATTATTGACTTATCCTTTCATTTTGCTTATAGTTCTTAAAGAAATGCCTTTCAAATTGCTTATTAATTAAGCAGCGATAAACACTTGAACACGTTAGCTTTTTACGAGTCCATCAGATGTATGTTTAATTAAAAAATAAATCTATAAAGAATATACCATGCTTAATCTTGATTCATGGCGTAAATCGCCAAAATGCCGTAGACCTTGGGGTTATTATCAAATCTTATCTGATATGCCTGATCACAAGGTTAAACGAATAGTAGTTTATCCCGGCCAGCGCTTAAGCTATCAACGCCACTTTCATCGCTCGGAACACTGGTATATTATACAGGGTTATGCCGATGTTACTAAAAACAATATCGGCTATGCGTTATCTGCCGGTCAGTCTATAGATTTGCCTCTGGAGCACTGGCACAGGATAAGTAATCAGGGTGAAGAAAACCTTGTGTTTATTGAAATACAAACCGGAGAAAGCTTTAGTGAGCATGACACCGAAAGAACTGAAGATGATTATGGAAGGGTATAAAAGCTATAATGCCCTTACTCTCTTTGTACATCAATGTTATATATGAATATTATTTTTGTAAATATTTTCCTGTTCATCCAGTATTTCACGAAGAATATTCATATTTGTCATTGGATTCATTATGACGCAGCGTAGTACTACAATATTTTCACAACGTCCTTTATAGGCTTTTAAAGTGGTTCTTGATACAAAACTATTTCCGGCTTCTCTTTGAAACCTTTGTATCATGATGTTTATTTCATTAAGTTTTTCATTTATTTTTCTTTGAACATCTTCCGAATCGTCCCATTGTGTCCTTAATTCTTCAGGAAAAATCCTGTATGTTAAAATGTTTAACCAAGGTGGTGTTATCAGCTCAAAATCAGGCCGTTCATTAATTTCATCAGCAAAACTTTTTGCTGTTTCTATGCCATGTTCAATCAAAAGAGCATAGCCTTTGCTGCCCATTATTTTAAGAGCGCTATCAAGAACAAGAGAGTTTGCTTCTCTTGAGCCGGAAAGAGCTTTAATCCCAAGATCAACCGAACCGCGTCTGTTAACATAATTCGCATGATAACTTATTGAATCCATTAAGCATGGATCTTTGAAATAAACCATGCCTGAACTCATCGGCATATAAAATTGCTTATGTCCGTCAATTGTCACCGAATCGGCAAGCTCAATTCCATCAAGCAGATGTTTATATTTTTCAGATAAAAGGACAGGGCCTCCCCATGCAGCATCAACATGGAAATGAATATTATTTTCAGAGCAAATTTCTCCGAGTTGGCGTAATGGGTCTATGGTGCCGGTTTCGGTAGTACCTGCTATGCCTACTATCGCAAGAATTTTTGTTTTGAGTCCGGATTTTTTTATTTCATGGATTTTTTCTTTAAGCTTAATAATATCTATTCGATTGTCGCTGTCTACAATTATAGAGATAATGTTTTTGTTTCCTATGCCAAGCAGGCCCCCGGCTTTTTTTAGCGAAAAATGACCGAGTTCGGATACAAGTATCACGCTTTTTTCTATATCATAAGCTTTATATGCGGCGAATATCCCTTCCTGGTCTACTCCTTCAAAGCCCACTTTCGGGCATAGCTGAGTATTTCTTGCAATCCACAAAGCAGTCAGGTTTGCTATCGTTCCGTTTTCAGTGAAACAACCTAGGGAGGTGCGGGAATTTTGAACATGTTCTAAATAAAAATCTTCACTTTCTCTGAATATAATTCTGTGTATCTTTGCTAAAACCTGCTTTTCAATAATTGATAAGATTTTTGAAGTTTCAAGCTTGACTACGTTTTGATTTAAAGCGGTTGTGATTGTTTTAAGATGTACCATGAAAAAGGGTATTGCCGAAGTCATATGGCCAACAAAAAACGGAGATGCAACATTAACGGCATTAGGTGCGGTTTTTTCAATGATATTTGCAATAATATCGGCTAGTTTTTCTTCGGGATTTTCGCTGATAAGCGTATCTTTATAATGCTCCGATAAATCTTTTAAGCTGATTTCTTCCGTTATACCAACATGCGTATTTAAAAAATCATGAAGTCCAAAAAGGATCTGCTCCATGTATTTAAGAAGAGTGGCTTTTGCAGCTACATCTTCAGGCCTTATGAAAGTTCGCATAAGTGCATGCCAGTCGGCTACAAGCTCTTTATGTGGGATTTTCGGATTATTCATTTCAATATCTTTAAGCTAAGGTCGCCTATTATTTTTCCGTAACGTATACATTCTTCCCTGGCGGTTTCATCCGGTGCACCTATTGATACAGGTCCATAATGGTTTCCTTTTTGCATACCTTGTATTATCATACCATGGATGAGAAAACCCTGGAGAATACTTAATATTGTTGTTTCATTCCCGCCCCCGATATTGCCCGAAGATGTAAAAGCTCCTCCGATTTTTCCGTTGAGCTTACCAAAATATTTTACGCTTTTATCCATTAGCTCTTTTACCTCGGCAGTCATTACTCCAAAATAAGTGGGGCAGCCGAATATGATTACATCGGCATTAAGCATATCATCTATCACAGTATCTGCAATTTTATTTAATACAACTTCCATCCCCACAGTTGACTTAATACCTTCTGCTATATATTCGGCCATTTTTTTGGTATTTCCCGACCTTGAAGAATATGAGATGAGAGTTTTTACCATTTAATCCCCCTAAATTTTTTATACAAATTAAAATAATTTACAAACTGAAAGAAAAAATAGATTCTATTAACATGCCTTGTTTCGCTTTCCAAGCAAATATTAAATAATAGTTCAAAAAGTTTAAAACCCCCTTTTCTATCAGCGTAGATGTTAAGCGTTTGTTAATTCAAATTTTACAGCTGCAATGTACTTAAATAGTGCCTGAACAAAAACTCAAAATCCCATTATATTCGGGTATTGATGTGTAGTTGAAAGATTGAAGCTTTTTCGGAATGATACAATTATTACTTACATCAATTACTTATAGTTATCATGTATATGGACTATTAAAAGTCTGGAAATTCCTGTTTCGTCATACCGGACCCGATAAGCCTGCCCCGGCAGTATGTAAGCCGGGGGCATCCAATAATTTAAATAGTTTCAGGATTCCGGCTTTCGCCGGTATGACGGTTTGGTGACTTTCAACGAGTCCGTCATAATTTGAAAAGAAAAAATAATTTTGACTTTTTATGCATCAGATGTCACAAATTCAAATACATTAATATGAGACAGGATTTACGAATAGGGTAAACGCGAAAGATTTTGTTATAATGGAAGTTCAGACACAGATCATACTTGACAGCATTGCAGACGGGGTCTTTACGGTTGATTCGGACTGGCGGATAACCTCTTTTAATCGTGCTGCAGAGAAAATAACCGGGATAGAAAAAGCAGAGGCGCTGGGGCGTCATTGCTGGGATGTCTTCAGGGCAAGCATTTGCGAAAAAGCATGTGCTTTACGTCAAACAATGGAAACCGGACGGCAGGTTATTGATAAATCTATTTTTATTGTAAATTCAGAGGGTGAACGTATTCCCGTAAGTATTTCCACAGCTGTTTTGAAAGATAAAAAAGGACTTATGATAGGTGGTGCCGAGACCTTCCGCGATCTTAGCCTGCTTGAAGCTTTGAGAAAGGAACTTTCGGGAAGACATTCATTTCATGATATAATAAGCAAAGACAAGGAAATGCTGCGTCTTTTTGCTATGCTTGAGCAAATATCCGAAAGTGATGCAACAGTATTGATAGAGGGGGAAAGTGGGACAGGAAAGGAGCTTTTTGCCAAAGCTATTCACTCTCTTGGCCACAGAAGCAAAGGACCGATGATAACCATAAATTGCGGGTCCTTGCCTGATAGTCTTCTGGAATCGGAACTCTTTGGATACAAAGCCGGTGCTTTCACAGATGCTAAAAAAGATAAGCCTGGCCGTTTGGCTCTTGCTAAAGGGGGCACGCTTTTTTTAGACGAAATCGGTGATATAACACCCGCATTACAGGTAAGGTTACTCCGGGTGTTGCAGGATAAAACCTATGAGCCTCTGGGTGGTACGAAGTCCGAACAAGCCAATGTCCGAATTGTAACGGCTACAAACAAGGATCTGGCAAATCTTGTGAAAACCGGGAGTTTCCGTGAAGATTTATACTACCGTGTAAATGTAGTAAAAATAAAACTTCCGCCTTTAAGGGAACGCAAAGGGGATATTCCTCTTTTAACCGATCATTTTATCAAAAAGTACAGCCATCTGAATAATAAAGAAGTGCAAGGTGTTACCTCTGAAGTACTTCATATACTTATGTCTCATAGGTTTGACGGAAATATTCGCGAACTTGAAAATATAATTGAATATGCCATCGTTGTTTGTAAAGAAAACCTTATTAGTACCGAATACCTGCCTGATTATCTTTGCCAAAAACCGGTTGCCGAAGAAATTCTTCCAAGAAGTGAAAAAATAAGAGAAGCTGAGTCACTGGATGAAATTGAGAAAAATTTTATTTTAGATGTCCTGATTAAAAATAAATATAACAGGAAGACTACAGCAACTAAGCTTGGTATGCATCCGGCCACACTCTGGAGAAAAATCAAACGCTTTAATCTCGAAATCCCCAAAATAGATGGTCGTGCAAGAACTTAATGCACCTTTAATATAATAGCATAATCGCAACGCTATGTGCAGGTAATATTGCATTAATGCAAATATGCAATAGCGCCATTCTTTTTCCCGTAGATTCTTTCCAATAATAATATCATTAAATATTAGCAAGATACAAAAATAATGGGCGCTCCATATATCATGGCGTATAAAATGCTTATATAATAACAGCAATAGCTTTGAAGAAAAAGATTTGCAGATGTTGAAACAAGCTATTATCCGGTTTCTTTTATTAAGAACAGTATAGGCAAGGGTATTTCAAATGAGAATAGCCATTCCTGTTTGGTACGACAAAGTATCGCCTGTATTAGATACGGCATCAAAACTTTTAATTGTCGAACTCGAAGACAGGAAAGAGAAGTCAAGGTTTGAAATATACCTTGATGAACCGGAACTGTCCCGAAGATGTGTTCGTATCTGCGGCATGCAAGTGGATACATTAATATGCGGTGCTGTGTCGCGCCCTTTCTGGAGATTGCTTGCGGCATCCGGTATTAATGTTATTCAAAACATATCAGGTCATCCTGAGGATGTTCTGGAAGCATACCTTAAAGGAAACATTTTTCGTTCCGGATTCCTTATGCCGGGCTGCAAGCGAAGCAGAGAAAATTATGGCAGAAATGATATTCAAAAATGTCCCGTGCAGAGAAGAACACGAAAAACAAGCTGCAACAGAAACCCCAAAGAGGCTTCTTCGGAATATAAAGCGTAATATGAGCCACTTTCAAAACGTTTCAGTTTGTTCAAGCTCAAGGCGGGAGAGAATTTCAACCACAGGAATACATTTAGTATTTCGAGGATTGAAATTTGAGCCCAACGCCGAGATCGGCCAAAATGGAGCGTTTTGAAACTGGCTATAGATAATATAATTCGGTTTCTATCGGGTTGAAAGCACTAAAAAAGGAGAAAAAGTAATATGTTGAGCCAAAGTTGTGGGGCGGGCAACCAAAACGACCAGCATGCAATACAGGATATCGAAATCGGAAAACAGCTTGCCAATATTAAAAATAAAATTTTGGTAATGAGCGGAAAAGGAGGTGTCGGCAAAAGTAGTATAGCTGCCTATCTCGCTGTTCTCCTGTCAAAAAAAGGATGCAGGGTTGGTCTTCTGGATGTGGATCTTCATGGGCCTAGTATACCGAGAATGTTAGGAGTAAATGGCAAAGTGATGCAATCTGAAACTTCGGGGAAAATGCTTCCTGTCCAATATATGTCCAATTTACATGTCTTGTCTATTGAGACACTTATGGGAGAAAATAAAGATACCGCAACAATATGGCGTGGTCCTCTTAAAATTGGAGTTATCAAACAATTTATCTCGGACATTGAATGGTCAGAGCTTGATTATATGATTATTGATTCACCGCCGGGCACAGGGGATGAGCCACTTACTGTAGCTCAGACCATTCCGGATGCAAAGGCTCTCATCGTAACAACTCCTCAGGAAATTTCTTTGGCTGACGTTAGAAAATCCATTAATTTTTGCCGCGAGGTTAATATGTCTATACTGGGAATAGTAGAAAATATGAGCGGTTTTGTATGCAGCCATTGTGGCGAGAAAACGGACCTATTCAAGGCACATGGCGGTGAAGCAATGGCTGCCAGAGAGAACTTAAGATTTTTAGCAAGTCTCCCTATTGAGCCTGAAGTGGTCAGACGTGCTGATGAAGGGCTTCTGGCAAGTCTGGATCAGGAAAAACTGGGGTTTTCACAGGAATTTGATAAAATGGTTGAACTGATAATTAAGTTACATCCGTTTTAAATCGGTTTTTTCACTGGGTTGCTGCATCAAACTAAAACCCTCCTATGCTGATATTATGACTAAACTTTGAGCAGCAGCCTGGTGGAAAATTTTATAAAGGAGAAAAATTATGTCACCTAAAGGACAAGGGCAAGGAAGAACTGGCGGCGGGAAGAATCAGAGCGGTTCCGGAGCAACAAAAGGCATGGGCGGCGGGCGCGGCATGGGCGGTGGACAAGGTGTCGGACTGGGGGGAGAGTGCATATGTCCGAAATGTGGAGAAAAACAGCCCCATGAGCGCGGCAATCCCTGTTATGGTGTAGCTTGTCCTAAATGTGGAAGTCTAATGGCAAGGGCATAGGAAACTTAAAATAATGATTATAAGCGTTGCAAGCGGAAAAGGTGGAACGGGCAAAACGACTATTGCCACAAATCTTGCTGTTTCTGTAGGAAAGGATGTACAGCTTTTAGACTGTGATGTGGAAGAGCCTAATGCGCATCTTTTTCTTAATCCTGCAATTAAAGAAACTGAAAAAGTTTCAACTCCGGTTCCATTAGTAGATGAGGATAAGTGCAATTTCTGCGGTAAATGTGCCCAGATATGCCAGTTTAAGGCAATCCTGGTGCTGGGTGAAGTTATACTGACATTTCCGGAAATGTGCCATAGTTGCGGCGGGTGTATGAAGGTTTGCCCTGTTAGTGCTATTTCGGAAACGGGCAGAGAATTGGGTGTTATAGAAAGAGGGAATAGGAACGGTGTGGATTTTGTTCACGGAAAATTAAGAGTCGGAGAGGCAATGTCACCTCCGCTTATCCGTAAGGTTCGTTCTTTTACCCGGCCCGAATTATTAACCATTATCGATGCCCCTCCTGGAACTTCCTGTCCGGTGATTACTTCTATGAAAGATTCAGACTTTATATTGCTGGTAACGGAACCAACTCCTTTTGGCCTTCATGATTTGAAACTTGCAGTTGAAGCTGTGAGGATACTGGGAATACCTCATGGGCTGGTAATTAATCGTTCGGACATTGGAGACGGGCAGGTGAAAGACTATGCTGCAAATATGAAAATACCGGTACTTATGGAGATACCATTCAGCAGGAAAATTGCAGAGGCCTATTCACGGGGACAACTTCTTGTGGATGCAATGCCCGAATGGCGGGAGAAGTTTTTGTTTTTAAACAGCCGCATAAAAGAACTCGCAGATCAGAGTTGACCGGGGGATATTTAATGAAAGAGTTGGTAATAATCAGTGGTAAAGGCGGCACCGGAAAAACCAGTATTGTTTCAGCCTTTGCCTCACTTGCCGAAAATAAAATTCTATGCGATGCGGATGTGGATGCAGCCGATCTCCATCTTATAACTGCCCCGGATATTCAACAACGAAATGATTTTAAAGGCGGCTGCAAAGCAGTTATTGATGAAAAATTCTGTACCGAATGCGGTTTGTGCCGGGATCTGTGCAAATGGAATGCTATAAATGATGATTTTGTTGTAAATGATTTAGAATGCGAAGGCTGCGGTGTTTGTGTTTATTTTTGTCCTGAAAAGGCTATCGAGTTTCCGGTACAAACCTGCGGTGAATGGTATATTTCCGAAACCCGGTTTGGGCCTATGGTTCATGCCAGACTGGGTATCGCTGAGGAAAATTCCGGAAGGCTGGTAACGCTTGTGAGGCAGGAAGCCAAAAAGCTTGCGGAAAAAAACAGCCTTGATTTAATTATTACGGACGGGCCACCGGGCATAGGGTGTCCTGTCATTGCTTCCATTGGTGGTGCATCAGCCGTTCTGATTGTTACCGAACCTACAGTTTCAAGCCGGCATGACATGGAACGTGTTGCGCAGTTAGCCGCACATTTTAAGGTGCCGGCCATGGTATGTGTAAATAAGTTCGATCTTAATCAAGAAGAGACTCAGGCAATAGAAAAGTATTCGGAAAGCATGGGAATGGCTGTTCTGGGCAAAATTCCCTTTGATAATGCAGTAACTAAATCAATGGTACAGGGAAAAACGGTTTTTGAATATGATAAAGATTCGATATCTGCCCAAGCGATCATGACGATTTGGAAACAAATAAGTAAATATTTAAACGACAATTAGTAAACCAGATTGAAATAAGTAAATTAATTTAAATTATGGAGGGTTTTTAGCAAATGGAAAATGGAAGAATAGCAATTCCGTCAATGGAAGCAGGCGGTCTTGATGGCCAGCGTTCCGGTCATTTTGGTCATTGTGATGTGTTCACATTGATCGATGTGGAAGATGGAAAAATAAAGAGTGTAAGTACTGTTCCCAATCAGGAGCATGTCCAGGGTGGGTGTATGGTGCCTGTTAATATTCTGGCGGGACATAAAGTGAATGCTCTTGTTGTCGGCGGAATAGGAATGCGCCCTCTGATGGGTTTCAGACAGGTGGGCATTGATGTTTATCATGATGATACCAGGGCTGAAATAAGACCGGTTGTGGAAGATTTAATCGCAGGCAAACTGCCTGTCATCAGTGATAAGCAGGTCTGTGGCGGAGGTGGGGGCGGTTGATCTAAGGAATAATTAACCGGAGCAATATCTGTTAAAAGATAAAATCAGAAGCAGGGAGATCAAATAATGAAAATAGCTGTAACATCTGCCGGAATGGATCTGGATTCGCAGGTTGATCCTCGCTTTGGAAGGGCAGCCCACATACTTCTTGTGGATTCGGAAACCTTTGAGTTTGAGGTGCTGGATAATAAGGAGAATATTAATGCTCTCAAAGGTGCCGGCATTCAGGCGGCAAGTATGGTAAGCCAAAAAGGCGCAAAGGTTCTGCTTACCGGATTTTGCGGTCCCAATGCTTTCAAAACACTCAGGGCTGCAAAAGTCGGCGTGGCTAATGATGCCTCAGGATCGGTTAAAGATGCTGTTAAGGCATATCTTGACGGAAAGCTACCATTAGCAGATAACCCGAATACCGAAGGCCACTGGTAGGTATAAGAGGTTCTTATGTTAAAATTATTGCTGGTTACTGCAACTAAAGAAAACTTTTTCGATTTTGCTAAAGAAATAGAAAAGCAAAAAGATGTTGAAGTTTTATGGGCTGACTTAGGCCAAAAGGCGCTGGACATGGTTTCTGTCAGTCCTGTCGACCTAGTTGTTGCAGATGAAAACTTAAAAGATATGACCGGATTGCAGTTAGCTTTACGATTGCTTTCCGTTAATCCGATGGTTAATTGTTCAGTCGTAAGTTCTCTTGATGCTAAACAATTTCACGAAGCAAGCGAAGGGCTCGGTTTGATATCGCAACTACTGCCCCGACCTGTTGCAGAACAAGCGGTTGAACTGCTTGTACGCTTAAAAGAAATAAAAAATCTTACCTTAAAAATATAAAATTTTATCAGATATGATTCATAACTGAGTTCATGGTTGGATTAAATATGGAGGAAGTATTAATGAATATTGCTGTGTTAAGCTGTAAAAATATTAAGGATGAAACCTGTCTGGGATGTCAACGCTGCCTGATGGCTTTTGATAAAAAAGAAGGTGAATTTGAAAGATATAAAGGCAGTGATGCCAAATTAAGGGCTCTTTTGCATTGCGGAGGATGTCCTGGCACCTCACCGATAGTGCGTCTTGTAAATTTGAAAGCATGGATGGGACTAACAAATGAAAAAATTGATGCCGTACATATAGGTACATGCCTTTTAGATAATTGTCCGTACAAAGATACAATTATATCGAAAGTAAAGGCAAAAGCCGGTGTTGATGTAATTGAGGGCAGTCATCCTTATAGACCTGTTAATATTTTTGGGGCCTGAAGAAAGATAATTTTACAAGTCTTTTCTTGTGTGATCGATGTTAATGTAATATTATTATTTCGTTTTTCTATTCTAGGCTTCTTGAAAAAATACCTCTTTTGCGCGATTTTGCGTGAGGTTTGATTTCAATTTTTGAAATACTTTATGTATTCTTGTGATTGAATATCTCACCTTTTGTTAACCTCAGCAAAACCGGACATTTTTCAAAAGCCTCAATCCAAACGAAATAAGGAGTAGAAATGTCTGATATAAAACTTCGAGTATTAGTTATTGGCGGTGTTGCCTGCGGGCCCAAGACAGCATCGAGGCTGAAACGACTCCTCCCGGATTCTGATATAACAATTATAGAAAAGGGAGGCATTGTTTCTTACGGAGCCTGCGGCTTGCCTTATTATGTTGAGGGTTTATTTGAAAGAGTTGAAATGCTCACCGAAACCCCGGTTGGTGTGGCACGAACCCCGGCTTTTTTTGAAAAAGCAAAAGGTGTTAAAGTCCTTACAGGAAAAGAAGCAATTGCAATCGATCGGAAAAATAAAACCGTTGAAGTAAAAGATCTGGCTAGCGGAAAAACAGATAAAATGAAGTACGACAAGCTGGTGCTGGCAACCGGCGGTTATCCATTCAGGCCCCCCATTCCCGGCGTTGATTTGAAAAATGTCTGGTTTATCAGGCAACCTGATGATGCGGATACAATTGTTAAACAAATCGAAGCTCAGAAATTAAAGCGTGCTGTTCTTATCGGAGCGGGATTTATCAGTATTGAGATGTCGGAGGCTCTTGTTAAAAAAGGCCTTGATGTAACAATGGTGGAAATGGAAGATCAGATAATGCCTGCCATACTGGATAAAGATGTGGCAATGTTTGCTGCAAAGCATCTGCGTCAAAAAGGTGTAAAACTTATACTGTCCGAGACTGTTAAGGCTATAGGTGGTAAAGGAGCTGTTTCATCGGTTGATACGGATAAACAAAGTCTGCCTGCCGATCTGGTTGTTGTTGCGGTGGGTACCAGACCGAATGATAAACTTGCAAAAGATGCCGGTTTGCAATGCATGGATAAAGGCGGTATCGTAGTAAATGAATATTGCAAAACAAGTGATGAAAATATTTATGCAGGGGGCGACTGTGTAGCATCCCATTATGTTAATAAAACTGTGGGAAGTCCGCTTTATGTTCCCTTGGGATCTACTGCAAACAAGCATGGCAGGGTTATTGCCAATCATATTGCCGGGAATCCTACACCTTTTAATGGTATTGCCTGTTCCAGCATAGTAAAAGCGTTTGATTATACTATAGGGCGAACAGGGCTTACGGAAAAACAGGCACGGGCATTAAAGCTTGATGTTGAAACCACCGTATGGGCAGGCCCTGACAAACCGCATTTCATGCCTGATGCCAAACCTTTTATAATAAAAATGATAGCTTCTAAACGTGACAGAAAGCTTTTGGGAATCCAGGTTGCCGGACTGGGGGAAGGCGCAAAGCGCTTGGATGTTGCTGCTAGTGTTATACTTTTGGGCGGGAACCTTGATCAGCTTGCAGATGTTGATTTTGCTTATGCTCCGCCATATGGCCCGGCACTTGATCCGCTTGCAACCTGTGCTCATCTGATGATTAATAAACTGGATGGGATAGCTGCCGGTATTTCGGCTTTTAAGGCCAAAGAACGTATTGAAAAGGGAGATGTAGTATTGCTTGATGTCCGCATGCCGGATGAAGTTGCTGCCATGCCTTTTCCTTACGAGGTGCTTAATATACCGCTTGGAGCTTTGAGAGAAAAAGCAAATACTCTTCCTAAAGATAAAGATATTATTACTTTCTGCAAAATAAGTTTAAGAGGTTATGAGGCTCAAAGAATTTTAAATGCGGCAGGTTTTAGCCGGGTATCTTATATCGAAGGTGGTATAGTAAGCTGGCCCTTTTAAATGTAATATAAGAGAACCACTTTCAAAACGTTTCAGTTTGGTCAAGCTCAATGCGGGCGAAAACTTCAACCACAGGAATACATTAAGTATTTCGAGGATAGCGCTAAAGGTTAGCGCTTATGCTTCACTACGTGTCACTTCGTGCGAGATTTGAGCCCAACGCTTAAGATCGGCCAAAATGGGGCGTTTTGAAACTGGCTCAACCAGATATATCAATTTGGACCATCGCATACGAAAAGATCATATTTTACGAAAAATCAATCGACTTATTGATTTTGATTTCACAATATTTACCAATAAGAACTCACCTTTGTCGGCCTGCTGGAATTTATTTAAATTATACCGAAGTAAAAATAAATGCCTGATATTTTTCAGCTCATTTTTTAGTTTTTATAAAATTAGGGGTTTGGGCAACAGCCCGTCAAGATGTGACACCAGTCTTTCTAACGCTTTATGGTGAAAAGTAAGAATTACGGCTTGGGAGTGAGCAGTTGTTAACAGAATTCTTTACAACTCAATACATATGCTGTATAACGTACAATGTTTCATCCATAAAGTTGTAGTCTTTTTAGTTTTAAAAAAACTGTGATTACGGTAATGAACATTGATTACAGGTCAGAAATGATTCTTCAGGCACAGTTTATGCTCTCTTGTATCAGTACTATATTTTTTTTGAATATTAAGGCATTCTCATGAAAAAAGACAGCCTCATATCTTTTCGTGTCAGCAAGGATTTACATGAATCCCTGGCTCGAGTTGCAAAAGAAGACCAGCGATCTTTATCGTCAACGATTGAAATGGCTCTGACCAAATACCTGAAAGAGAGGAGGGTCTTCCAAGGTGTTAAAAAAGAAAAACGTCAATATCCGAGAAAAACCCTTGCCGTTCCGGCTGTGATTAGTCAACAGGAGCACGAACAAATGGGAATAGGAGCCATCTCAGAGATTTCTCTTGGTGGTGTAAAGCTTTTAATTTCCAAAGATTTCAAGAATCAAATCCTGATCGATTCGCAAGGTTCGAAATTTGAGCTTGTTTTCAACTTGCCTGCTGAAAACAAGCCTATAAGATTGTCCTGTGAGTCAAGCCGAGTTGTTGATGCCAAAGACAGCCTTCATGTCGGAGCCTTCTTTGTTGATGCTGATTTTAAGAGCTATAAAGCACTCCAAACCTACCTTATGTAATATCTTGTTTTAATCTGTTCCTATATAGTGTCCATCCGTGAGCCTAAGGATTTGGATATCAAGACAGCACCTTGAGCGGTTAACCGAGGAAACAAAAAGCTATCGTAAATTGGTTTTAAAAACTCAAAAGGATTTGCCGGCGGATCATGTCAAGAATTGGTCTGTGACGATCAAGAAAAGTGCTGTGTTTTAGCAGAGAATAAACCCTGCCGTCACATAGAATTTGCGCATCCTTCTATGTCAGGTTTTAAGCTTTTCTTAATTTTCTGATATCTCCTATACGTATCGTAACATTTTTTGAGTCAAAATATTCCAGAAGCGGTATCAGGTATTTTCTGGATGCTCCTGTCATATCCTTAAATTGCGGGGTTGTCATTTCCTCGTTTGCTTTTAAGAATTCAACCACCATGTTTTTAAGATTATTGATATTCTCGGAATGTATATAAAAATCTTCCTTGATCTTGACGATAACACCCTCATTCACAAGAAGCATAAGCACATCTTTTGCTTTTGCAGAATCAATCTTAAGTTCTTCTATCAAATCTTTGAGGAAGGGGGGGGTAAGAACGCCTTTATGATATATTTCAATGATTTTAGTTTTTATACGGCTCTGATCTTCACCAAGCGAAACCTTATGACCTTGACGGCGAACCATATCCTCATCAAGTTCAATTTCTTTTTCTTTTATCATCTGATTGATAATCAGGTTGAAAAACTTCGGGTTTAAAAAATCCGGCATTTTGGATTTAAGTTCTTCTTTGGGCATTCCGGCTTTAAGCGGATTTGCTTTGTGATAAGCATCAAGAGAATTGGTAGTATCAAGTTTTAGATCATTTAAAACATCCTGATGAAGATATATCCTGTTTTCTTTATCGGCTAAAATAATACTTTTTTTGGACAAAAGATTTTGGAGATTGCTGTCAAGCTGCTTTTCGGAAATATTTGTCATGACCTTCAACTCTGAAATAGAAGCGCCTTTGAAACCGGATTGAGCGACATAGTACGATACCAGGTCTTCAGGCAAAAGGTCTGAAAGGCTTTCAAGACCTTTGGTAATTTCCGCCTTAAACCTCTTATGCTTTATGGGAACCGGATTAAGAATTTGCCCGCCTGCTATTGTCCTTACAGGAGAAACACTTCTTAAAACGAATCTGTCGTCTTTTACAACCGCAACCGGAGTATCGAGCCTGAGTTGGGCAACAGCATCTTCTCCGGGAAGAAGCTCTTCCCTGTCGAGTAAAATAAGATTGCCGGGGATTTCACTTGTACCGGCATGAAATCTGACGCGAGTGCGGTTTTTAACGGGTTTCTTATTGCTTGATAAATAGTTCAGGGAAACATCTAACATAAAAGTCGAAATAAGCGCTCCGGGAGTTGAAACAATTTCACCCCGGTTAACCGAAGCCTTTTCAAGACCCTGAAAATTAATGGCTGTTCGCATACCGGCTATAGCTTCTGTTACGCTTTCGTTATGAACTTGAATCCCGCGAACTTTGGAAGTTGTGCCCGAAGGATATATCATAATCATATCCCCCACCTGAACATGACCTGATATCAGCGTGCCTGTAATAACAGTACCAAACCCCTTCATACTAAATACCCTGTCAACAGGAAGCCGAAAAAGCCCCGATGAAGAACGACCTGGGATTTTTGGGCTTATTTCGGAAAGTACTTTTATAAAATCGTCAACTCCTTCTCCGGTTGAGGCAGATACCGGTACAACAGGAGCATCGTCTAAAAAAGTTCCTTTTACAAATTTTTTTATATCATCTGTTACAAGCTCCAGCCATTCTTCATCAACAAGATCAATCTTGGTCAATACAACAATTCCATATTTTATACCCAGAAGCTGGCATATTTCCATATGCTCTTTTGTCTGTGGCATCACTCCTTCATCTGCGGCAATAATCATTGCAACAATATCTATCCCTGTCGCTCCGGCAACCATATTTTTAACAAATTTTTCATGGCCGGGCACATCCACAATTCCGATTCTTATACCGTTTGGAAGATCCAGCCAGGCAAACCCAAGCTCTATGGTTATTCCACGTACTTGCTCCTCCTTAAGCCTGTCGGTATTAATACCGGTCATAGCTTTTACAAAGCTTGTTTTCCCATGATCAATGTGTCCTGCCGTCCCAAGAACAATCTGTTTCACAGATAAAATATCTCCTTAAGTTTATTGCATAAAAAAACAGAACATAAAGCTGCTGTTATGTTATCATGACAATCCTGCTAAAAATATATACTATGTATTAATAATTTTATGAAGCAAAATGATCATTTCAGATTTAAAATATACAGATGCATATAGCAAGGTTAAAGCATCATATTTAATATAAAATTATATAAAGGATTTATTAACACCTTAAAACATGTTACACTTAAAACCAATAAAATTATATGTATGCAAAAATATATTTTCAGGTTAAGCATAGCAACATACTTGCATTTAGCCAAAACCATATATTCTCCAAAGTCCTTAATTTGCAGGAGAAATTTTTTATGAAAAAATTAAAAGTGATAAACCTTGAAGATAGCCCTACTGATTCTTTACTTATTCAGGAAATACTTTCGGAAGATAAAATTGAATGTGAAGTTATCCGCATAGATACGGAAGAAAGGTTTATTTCTGAAATTGAGAAAGGTGATATAGATATAATTCTTGCTGACTACACCCTTCCCTCTTTTGACGGACTTTCTGCCTTGGATATTGCGCTTAAAAAGCTACCGGAAGTTCCTTTTATATTTGTTACCGGAACACTAGGTGAGGAGATCGCAGTTGAATCATTAAAAAGAGGCGCCACCGATTATGTACTTAAAGATAGACTGATGCGCCTCGCGCTATCGGTTAAAAGGGCTTTAAGAGATGCAGAATTAAGAAAAGAACAAAAACGCAAAGATGCTGCCTTACGTGAATCGGAGGAGCAATTCAGAGAGCTTGTTGAAAATATAAATGATGTATTTTTTATGGCAGATGAAAAAGGTATTATAACCTATATCAGCGACCCGATAGAATCATTCTGGGGATATAAACCATCAGAAATCATCGGTTATACTTTTCTGGATTTTATTTACTCTGAAGATCTTCCCATGGTTGAGAAAATATTTAACGATAATAAATCAGAATACCTCACACCACTTGAGTTCAGGCTTGTTAAGAAAACAGGCGAAATTATATGGGTCCGTTTATCAGGCCGAAATATAATACGGGAAAACAAAATTATTGATTCGCGCGGGTTGTTGATAAACATAACCGAAAGCAAAAAGAGCGAAGAAAAGCTCAAGGAAAGTTTTGAAAGGTTGCAAAAAGCCACCAGCGGAATTATTCAAGCTATGACTTTAACAATTGAAGCCAGAGATCCTTATACTGCTGGCCATCAGAGGCGAGTGGCTGCGCTATCCAAAGCTATAGCAATTGAGATGAATCTTCCTGCCCAAATGATTGAAGGAATTGAAATAGCAGCATCAATTCACGATCTTGGCAAGTTATCGGTACCAGCCGATATTTTAAGCAAGCCTTCCAAATTGAGTGATATTGAAATGCAGTTTATACAAACTCATCCTGATGCAGGTTACAATATTTTAAAAGATGTCGAATTTCCCTGGCCTGTTGCACAGATAATTTTACAGCATCATGAAAGAATTAATGGCTCAGGTTATCCGAAAGGCATTGAGGGAGAAAATATTCTTCTTGAAACACGAATATTGAGCGTAGCAGATGTTGTAGAGGCTATGGCATCACATCGACCGTACCGCGCAGCTATGGGAATTGACAAAGCGCTTGAGGAAATCAGGGAAAATAAAAATATTCTCTATGACCCTGAAGTTGTAAAGGCTTGTCTTACAGTTTTTGAGGAAAAAGGCTTTGATTTTGAGTAACCCAGCAACATTAATTGAAACTTCATCTGCATTAAAACATGCGCTGCAAAACATAAAAGAAGATAAAATGATTGGCTTTGACCTTGAAGCTGACTCTATGCATCATTTTCCGGAAAAAGTCTGTTTACTCCAGGTTGCATCAAAAAATTATCTTTTCGCAATTGATACTATAAAGCTAAAAGATTTATCACTTTTAAAACCCATCTTTTCAAATAAAGATATTAAAAAAATATTCCATGGCGCTGATTATGATATTCGCTCTCTTTTCCGTGATTTTAATATTGAAATAAAAAATCTTTTTGATACCGAACTTGCTTCAAGATTTCTGGGAATCAGGGAAACAGGTCTTGAGGCTGTAATTCGGCAACGGTTTAATGTATTTCTTGAAAAGAAATACACGAAAAGAGACTGGTCAAAAAGACCGTTAATTGACGATATGTTAAATTATGCGATTGATGACGTAAGGTATCTTGTTTCTCTTTACGAAATCCTCGAAAAGGAACTTGATAATATTGGGCGTTTGTCCTGGGTTAGGGAAGAATGCGATATATTATGCAGTGTAAGACCGGATAAGAACAATGGTGAACCTCTTTTTTTAAAATTCAAGGGGGCTGGAAAGCTTAAGCCGGAAAACCTTGCTATTCTTGAGGCGCTTCTTTGTTTTAGAAAAGAAATTGCACTGAAAAAAAATGTGCCATTTTTTAAAATAATAGGGAATACTTCATTGCTAAAACTTGCCGAAGCAAGACCGGACAGTATAAATAAAATTGTAAACACAAATGCATTATCCAATAAACAAATGGATATATATGGCAAGGATCTGCTTATTATAATACATAAAGCCATAAAAACACCCAAAGAGATGCTTCCAGTTTATCCGAAAAAAAAGACTCCTGCAATATCCCCTGCTGCTTTAAAGCGGATCGAAGAGATTAAAACATGGAGAAATCATAAGGCAATAGAACTTAAGATTGATCCTGGGATCTTGCTAAATAAAGCGCTGCTAACCGCTATAGGCACAAAAAATCCTGTTTCTTTGTCAGAACTTAAACAAATTAGCGAAATGAAAAACTGGCAGAAATCAGAGTTTGGAGAAGAGATATTAAGTGTTCTAAGAAAAGATAAAGATTAGAGCCACTTTCAAAACGTTTCAGTTTGGCCGAGTAGTTATTTGTTAATATATAATAATTGATTCCTGCTGCAGAACAAGCGATATCAAGATAAAATACAGTAAAACTATTCGTTCACAAGTTTATTACTTATATCAACCGAATAGAATAAAGCCAAGAAATATTTTGTTTACTTAAATTATTTCAGCATATTATAGAGTAATATATAGAATAAATACACTGAGCCAAAAGGATTCGTGGTATTTTATGCGCCGATTTATTGTAGGAGTAATGGGAGCAGGCCAAAGTGCTGATGCCAATGATATCGACAATGCATATGAACTTGGCAGGCTCATTGCGCAGGAAGGCTGGATTTTACTTAGTGGCGGCAGAGATATAGGTGTAATGGAAGCGGTTAATCAAGGCGCAAAAGAGATAGCGGGTAGTATAACTTTGGGTATACTGCCGTCTGTAGATTCAAAACCCAGCCCCTTTGTGGATATTGTTATTATAACAGATATGCATAATGCGCGTAATAATATTAATGTTCTTTCAAGCGATGTTGTTGTTGCCTGTGGCTGCAAAGGTGCAGGGACAGTATCTGAAATTGCACTGGCGCTTAAAGCCGGAAAACCGGTTATTCTGTTGGGAGCAGATACAGCATCCATTACTTTTTTTCAGAAACTGGGAAATGGGGCTGTTCGCATTGCAGAAAAGCCAGGCCAGGCAATAGATATAATCAAAAATGACCTGGCTTAGATAAAAGAGCCACAAAATATTGTCTATAATTAGCATAGGAGGCAATTTTGATACAGATATCAATACCCGGTTCAGGTGATTTAGAATTAAAACATCTTATTTTGGATTATAACGGCACTATAGCATTTGATGGCAGGTTATATAACAGCATTAAGCCGACTTTAATTGAGTTATCCGATTTAATGAGCATCCATATTATTACTGCCGACACATTTGGGGATGTACAACAACAACTTGGAAATCTGCCTGTTAACCTGTATATACTTTCTCCCGGTGAGCAGGATAAACAAAAGCAGGAATATTTAATAAAACTTGGAAAAGATAATTGCGTATGCATAGGAAACGGAAGAAATGATGCTCTGATGCTAAAGGACGCAAAAATAGGAATTGCAGTAGTACAGGAAGAAGGCGTATGTGCCCAAACGCTTATATCAGCAGATATTATCTGTACTTCAATAATTTATGCGTTCGAACTGCTTTTAAACCCTAAAAGACTAATTGCAACTTTAAGAGTATAGGTTATGAACAAAACTGAAATACTATATGGGATTCATCCTGTATCTGAAGCCATTAAGGCAGGCAGAAGAAAAGTATACGAAGTTTATATCGCAAAATCAAAAGATTCAAAACGATTTGCGGATATAATCAAATTGTCCGAATCAATGAGAATCCCTGTAAAAACTGTCGAAAGCAGTCATCTGGAAAAAATTGCAGGCTCGACGTTTAACCAGGGCATCGGCGCAATGACAAGTATTTACCCATTGCTCCCGTTTGACGATATTTTGGAAAAAATAACACCTGAACATAAAGATTTTTTTTTACTGCTTGATAATATTGTTGACCCCCAAAACCTTGGCTCTCTTGTCAGAACCGCTTTATGCGCCGGTGTTTCAGGAGTTGTAATTACAAAAGATCGTTCGGCTTTACCCACTCCGTCAGTTTCCAAAGCTTCGGCAGGAGCGCTTGAATATGCATCTGTATCTGTAGTTACAAATATGGTTAGTGCTATCAAGGAACTAAAAGATAAAGGCATATGGATTGCGGGAATGGATGCTGCGGCCGACATGCCGGTTTATAAATGCGATCTTTCCGGCCCTGTTGCCTTAGTAGTGGGAAGCGAGGGGAAAGGCATCCGTCCGCTGGTTAAAGTAAATTGCGATTTTCTTATCTCAATTCCCCAGAAGGGCAGTGTCAGTTCTTTAAATGCTTCCGCTGCCGGAGCTGTGGCAATGTATGAAGCATTCAGACAGAGAAATTTTACAGCCCGGTAATGTATTATCTTTCCAATGCATCAAGCAGCAAACTCGACAAACTCTTTTGCTTCATCGGTATGTTTGCCGCCTGTGAGGCCAAATGAAGCTGATAGTTGCCATCTCCGCAAGGGACTATGATCTCCTTTACGCCCTTTTCTACTGCCTCTTTTAAGATCGGGACAGCATCTTCCCTGCAGCATTGTTTATTATTTAAATCAATAAGAGTTAAACCCTTGATGCCTCCAAGAAACTCTCTGTAAGTTTTCCAGCCAAGATTTGAGATAGATGGGAAATGCCTGTGGCATCCTTTATAATAACCATAAGTTGCCGGCTCAATCTCCAGCGCTCTATCGTGAAGCCTGTCAACAAGAAGATCATAGATCCAAAGATGATGACTTTTGTCTTCATTAAATGTCCGTCTTGCCAGCGACGCACAATTATGACACATATAAATCATATTTGCAGCCTGCGCCTTTTTACCTAAAGAATTGTTCATCTCCATAAATCCCTTGCACTTGCTCTGAATCTCTTTTCTTCTCTCATCTTCCATATCAACCAGTTCAACAGTGTCCTCCCATATCGGAGCTCCGCAGCAAACCTCTTTGTCGGGTGAATAGGTGTAGTCAATATCAGTTAAATTTAAAAGTTTGATAGATGCCTGCAATTCCGGTATGGCCATAAAAGGAATATAGCAGCCGAAAACTAAAAAGTTCTCTGCCGATTGCTTTGGAGTTGCCAGCCCAATCGAACTCAAAAGGGCTGAGCGCAATAGCCAGGTAGGCGCATGATTACCTGTTTCGTTGATGCAACGTATTTGCTCATCAAGATCACGTCCGGCAGCCAAGAAGTCCAGAGTGTTTTTAAAGAGTTCGGAATAAACTACCTTTCTTTCATCACCCATATCTTAACCCTCCTATAATAATGTTCACACATATAAATATATTCTTCTTATCAAAGGTTTGAGCGAGACTGTGATCTCTATTAGATATCTCAAGTAAACACATAAAAATAAATTTATTCACCGAACCTTGCTGCCAAAGCATCCAGCGTCATATTTGTTGCAATTTCATTGTGAGGGATTAAAACATATCGCCATGGCTTACCATTGTAAGTTTGTGCGTGACCCGAAGCATTCGCGCACCATTTAACGGCAGCTTCTTTCTTGGCAAACACAATGGGGTCATCCATCTGGTTACTTGCCTTGGGCTCAAGCATGAAAATACTATCGGTGGTTTCAGCTACGAAATCCGGCTGATATTCGTGATATTCAGTACCTTGCCGGTAAAAGATTTGAAACTGAGCTTTAGCGGGCTTAAACCATTTTATCGCGTCCCGTTCAAGTATCATGGCAAGTTTACGTTCAGCTTCCGAGCCAAATTTCTGAACTGGGTAAAGGCAACGTTTGAATCCTCCGAACATATATCGGGCCATGTTGCTCTTGTCATCAGGGGATATCCGATAATCGGCTGGAGGTTCTGCAACTGAATAAGAATAGGCGCTCTCCTTCAATTCTGTAAAACCCTTACTGACCTTTACCTCGTATTCAACCCCATCCTCCCAGTAGTGATCCTGCATCTGTGAGTGGATGAAGCGGGCAATATCGCGCTGATAGCAGCGCATCACCTTGTGCATGTCCTCTTCGGATAAATAAGATTTAAAATGCCGTACTGTCTGACCGGCGAGATCATAGAGCAGATCGGCATGGTCATCGTATGAAATATCATCAAAATCTACCAGACCGCTAACCACGTAGTCTTCCAGCCGCGCTTCCTCAATTCCGCCTCGCCCTAACGCTAATACTTCCAACTGACTGGTGCGCAAATGCTGAATCCATAGCTCATCGGAAATCGCAGGATAATTCAGAGCCTTTAAGTCCAGGGTGAAAAGCTTGAATCCTGTCTTGACCTCCCCTTTAGGCACTACCTGGATGCGTGGGATGTCAATAGTCTGCTGTGTAACAATCTCAATAGTTTTAGCTACTACAGCGGAAATATCCGGCTTTTCCGTAAAACCCTCCAGCAACATCTGCTCGGCAGACGGCTGCCGCTCTTCCACCGCCTTGACAATAGCAGCTTGAATTTCCGGCTTCTGCAAATGGGTCACAGAGGGAATCCTTCCTGGCTGATTCTCCAGCTTGCAGATAACCTCCCAGGCTATTTGCGCCACCTGCTGCTCTTCGGGTTTGGCAAATACCTTGGGTTCATCCTGTCCTGCCAACCGTGTGTTGGCGGTCATCTTATCCGGTTTCATTCCCAACTTTTCCAAAAGTATTGGTCGTGAAACCAGAGAGGCTGTCTTTTGGCTAAGATCTTCATCATCCAGAATCACAGCCTGCAAGCGGATAGTGGAATCCGGCCTGTTGGCTTCGTTGATAATTTCCTGGAATTTATCGTGGGCCACTATGTTCAGACGATCCACAGCCATTACTCCTGTGCGTTTACCGTATGGAAGGCGCAAACCGCGGCCGATGGACTGCTCTATGAGAATACGCGCATTAGCCGCTCGCAACGGTACGATAGTGTATAGGTTGGTAACATCCCAGCCTTCCTTTAGCATATTGACATGGATGACGATTTCGGTGGGTTCATCCGTTTGTTCCACCTTAAGCAATCGTTCTATCATCTCCTCTTCATCTTTCCCGGTACGGCTGGAATCTACTTGGATCACTTTGTCTTTATATCGACCTTCGAAAAAAGCATCAGATTGAATCAATTGCAACAACTGGGCAGCATGAGTGGTGTCACGGGCTATTACCAGCAGAAAAGGCTTAACAATAGGATTTCCGCTCTCCCTGGCGTAAGTCTCCAGTTCCACTTTAACGCTTTCATGGAGGCGCATACCATCTTCCAGTTTCATACGCTCGATTGCCTCGGCTGACATACCGGCCGGATTGAAATTTTTACGCGTCACTACAGCAGGCTCTTTTACAAAACCATCGGCCATTGCTTTTCCCAGAGGATAGTCATAGATCACATTTTTAAATTGTAATGGCCCGCGGCTGGTTTCCACAAATGGAGTTGCGGTAAGCTCCAGACCTAAAATGGGTTTGAGCTCGTTGATAGCCCTAACTCCTGCACTGGCCCGGTAGCGGTGGGATTCGTCCATGAGAAGCACAAGATCCGGCAGTCCGGCCAGGTAGTCAAAATAACTCTCGCCGATGTATTCGGACAGACGTTTGATGCGAGGCGATTTGCCGCCGCGCACTTCGGAGTTGATCTTTGAGATGTTGAAAATATTGATATGAACGCCTTCTAACTTGGGGAATATTGAATATTGTGTGCGCCAAGCCTCACGCACGCCGATCCCGCTTTCGTATGTATCCCCGGTGATTACTGTAGGCGGATGGACGGCGAATTCTGCAATACCCTTGAATACATATTTTGGAGTGTTGGGGGTAAAATCGGCTATCAACTTGTTATAAATGGTCAGGTTGGGCGCCAATACAAAGTAGTTGCTAATGCCGTGGGCAAGATACAGGTAGCTGATAAAAGCACCCATCAGACGCGTTTTGCCCACACCGGTGGCCAGGGCAAAACACAGGGAAGGAAATTCGCGCTCGAAGTCCACTACCGATGGAAACTCGCTTTGGATCGCTGCAAGCTGCATGGCCGTATCAGCTTCCTTGCCGGGCGGAGCGATTTCAGTAATTTTATCGAGAATTCCCAATGATAGGCGCTGAGGCGGCCGCAGACTCAGACGGCCCGAAATGGCATTAACGTGTCGGTTCATCATTCTCTTTTCCTGCTTGGAGTTCAAGTTGATTTTGAAATTCTCTTTTGGCCTGTTCGATAGCTTTATGAAGTTTCTGCTCAAGCAACTTGCGGGGCGGTAGTTCAGTCATATACTCGGCCACGCGTATGCCACTGTTTTCCAAAGCCAGAAGTTCCACGGTTTCCCGCTTTTTACCGGCGCAGAGGATGAGACCGATTGGCGACTGCTCATCTTCCTGGCGCTCGTATTTATCCAGCCAGCGCAAATAGAGCTCCATCTGGCCCTTGTAAGCAGGTTTGAAATCACCCAGTTTCAACTCAATCACCAACAAGCGTTTGAGTTTACGGTTAAAAAACAGAAGATCGATATAATAATCGTCATTGTCGATCTGGATTCGCTTTTGCCGGGCGATGAATGAAAAACCGGCCCCCAGTTCCAGAAGGAATTGCTCCAGCTTGCGCAAAATGGCGTCTTCCAGGTCCTTTTCAAGGTATCGATCCCGAAGACCCAGAAAATCGAGAAAATATGGATCTTTGAAAACAAGATCCGGCGTAAGTTGATCCTCATTGCGCAGCGCTTCGATCTCATGACGGATAACTGCTTCTGGTTTTCTCGAAATAGCGGTGCGTTCATACAACATGGAATCGATCTTCTGGCGAAGGGTACGAACACTCCAAGACTCAACCCGGCACATTTCCGCATAGAAATCACGCTGCAATGGTTTTTCAAGGGGCAAAAGCTCGCGAAAATGCGACCAACTCAATTGTTGCGACAGTGTGGCAACAATCTTTTCATCTTGAAATGATTCATAAAATTTAACCATCCGAGTCAATGCTGAATAACTAAAACCGCTGCCGTAATTTTGTGATAATTCTTGCGACAGTGTGGCAAGAATCTGTTTTCCATAATCAGCCCGGTCTCCTTTGAGGATTTCCTGATGTATGCGTTTGCCGATCTCCCAATAAAGTTTAGTCAAGCCGGTATTAACAGCCGAAGCCACCAATGCACGCGCTTTGTCGATCATCAGGCATATATCCTGAACCAATGCATTGTCAGGGGGTAATATGTCTTTTTTGCTTGTCATTTCTCATCCTCATCGAATAGCTCAATCTGTCCCTTGGGAGGAGGTGCTTTAGGCAGGTTTTCCACCCGCAGGCTGTAATCATCATGACCCCATTCACAGCGGGTGAGAACAGCTTTTGGGATCTTTTTCACGGTCAGGTTGGGGTATTGATCGGCTCTGGCACGAAAAGCGGTACAGAGTACCAACAGTGTGCGTTCAGGCCCCACCTCGTCGGAGAGCTGCTGGAGCTGGTCGTGGTTCAGATTGGCCGTGGTCATGTAGATGAAATCCTGCTCCGTGGAATAGCCATGCTGCCAGTAGATCGAATCGCTGGGCGCATAGGTAAACCCCTCCAGCTTGCACAGGGCTTCTGCCAGCATTGCGGCATTATAAGTTTTGTTGATGACCCAGTTATCCCACTTGTCTTTTTCCAAAAGCGATGGTGCCAGGCGATAGTAGCGGAAGCCGCCCCCGCCTTTCCAGTTCACCGTCTTGGTGATGCCGCCGGAATCCTCGCCGTCGATCACTTTTTTCAAACGTGGAATAATATGTGTGTGGCAATGCTCGCCCAGTTCCACCATAATCCAGCGTCGGCCCATTTTGTGAGCCACCGCACCAGTGGTGCCGGAACCGGCGAAGGAGTCGAGAACTAAATCATATTTTTTTGTTGCCCATCTAATAATTCTCTCTATCAATTCTTCATGTTTCTCGTGAGAAAAGTCTGTTAATTTTCCCGAAGTACGGATGTCCATCCAAACATCGGATAAAATTTTATAATTTCTAGGAGGGACATAATATTGAACGGTATTCTCTGGACCAAGCCTAACAAAATCCAACTTAACTCCTGTCTCTTGAAGTGTTAATCCATAGTAGTCATCTAGTGTGCATTCGCCAGATAAACTATTTTCATATTCCTCATAATTACTTTTTGCTTTATACGCTCTTTCTTTACTCCATCTCCATTGGCCCTTATCTGGGTGGATTTCGAATATCTTATATCGCATTGTTGGTCTATCAGTACCACGCCAAAATGTATCCCACTTTCCAGGTTCTGTGTCATCCTGTAGTGCTTGTAGTTTTTTTAAACGAGTTTCTGATGTTTTGGCATAAAGATAGATAGTATCATGTCCTGAGGAAAGTGAATCAATAGTCTCAAATTGCGATTGAACATTCTTCGTTCCTCTACGAACAATAATTTCATTTTTGAAGCATTGTTCCCCAAATATTTCGTCGAGTAATACTTTAAGTCGTGCTCCTTCTCGATAATCAATTTGCACAAAAAGCAGGCCGTCCATAGTAAGTAATTTTTTTACAATTGATAGCCTTTCTCTCATCATGGTAAGCCATATTGAATGTTCTAACCCATCGTCATAATGTTCAAAAGCTGCACCAGTATTAAATGGTGGATCGATATATATACACTTAACTTTTTCCGTAAACTCCTGTTCCAGAGCCTTCAATGCCAGCAAGTTATCCCCGAAAATCAGCCGGTTGTCGAAGATATCTTTATCCTTTACCCTGTGCCTGGCATGATAAGACTTTTCCGGGTCTTCCAGTAGAATGCGTGGTTCCAGCTTAGGCCGGTTTTCTTTTCCGATCCAGGTGAGTTCAAGTTTTTGTTTCTTGTTCATATAAGTCTCTCGTGCGAAGTTATGAGGCAGCGAAAATTTTCTGCAACCAACTGTTGGGTTCTATGTCTGTTCAGTCCATTCAATGCATTTTTTGTGGCGCTGTAACAATATTGTGAATGCGTTGGTTATATGCCGTTTGCCGAATTGATTTATTGGCTTAGTATTTTAAAACCTATCTTTAATTTTACCATCGCGGGTATCTAAAAAAGTCTTAATTGCCAATTTTTCTTTATCCTCTAAATTGTTGTATTGTGGCTTGGATTGAAGCTTTCTAAGCCGCGTATCAACTTCATCTAAATCAACAAATGTTTCTACACTTTCGAGGTTAATCCGCCAGCTAACTCTTTCGACATAATCTGACATTCCATGGCTCCGAATATCGGAAAGAAAATGTTTGATAAATCCTATAAGCCCCTTATCGTCTTTGATTAGCGATTGAACAAAATTACTTGCGTGATCTGGATCGTTCCAGCGGCGCCACATAAATAGTATAGAGAGAAGGTGGTTGTGAACTGCCAATTTCCCATTCTCAGCCCACTCTTCAATCTTCTTTAGTGCCAACTTGACTAATTCATCAAGTTGATCAGAATCTACTGTTGTGTTTTCATCTGGTTCTGGTTTTTCTTTAAAACCATACTTCCCGTGCTGCTGACACTGAACCCCGATTTCATTTACAATTGTATAAAGACTCTTATTCGCGTTATTTATTGCATCTGCGAATATTTTGTATCGTTGTTCATGTTCCTTGTAACGATGACTCAATTGATAAAACAGTCTCAGAATGCGCATAGGGGTATTTGTAGCGAAAAATCCACGCATTCCATCTGGAAATATATCCCCAACATCCATTAGTGCATTTATTATTGGAACTATATTTTCCTCAGGTATATCTTCACTTGTGTAGTCTTCCATTCTCTCCAAAAACCGTATTATTTTATTGTCTTGGTAGAGTTTTAACAACTCACTTGAAAAGGTTGCGGTATCATTTCCAGTTGATAAAATTCTTTCAATTTCCCTTAGGGATATTTCATCTTTTGGAATAAATAATTTAAAATATGTGTCAAAAAGGTCAGGGCTGCAAATCCGGCCTTGCTTTCTCCATGACTCAAGAAAGCTACGGCTGTAACCAATATTTTCCATTTTTGGGAAAAGTCGTTGCAGAAAATCTGTTAAAATATCGTGCTGTACCTGATCAACCTGTTCAAGAATCACCCCAATTCGAGTTTCTTCATCCTTTCGTGCTTCTTCTGACCTCCGGTAGGAATCTGTTATTCCAGAAAACAAATCTTTATTATCTTTGATACTTTTGTATAGATTAGGAATAAAAACCTGTACGGCTGTTATTGCTATAAAATCAATTGGATTTACTTCATCTTTAACCAAACTGAAACCGAAGCCTAATGTGTTTAGATATCGATTAACATCCCTTATATTATGAAATAAATGCCTCAAACCACTATGATAGATGTTGCCCCAATAGGTTTGATCCCACCGTCCCTCAGGGATGTCTTTAATAAGTTCGTCCAGTTTTTTGAAAAGAAAATGCTCTACTTCTTGTTTGGATATTTGTGGAATTTCAAACGGAACTTGAATAACCTTTTCTAGGTAATCATTTCCAGAGCCTTCTTGGACTTTTTTTAAGGCATTTATAACCACATCCTTATCAAAGGAAAGCAGATAAATTGTTTTAGGAAAATCAGCCAGCGATTTCACAAGCTGGAATATTTGTCTAATTTCAGTGCTATTCAGCCTATCAATGTCGTCTATTACTATTATAATTTTTGTATCAATATTCCTCAGTAGAATATTAAGCTCACTTTTTACTGCGCTAAGATTTTTCAAACTTTCTTCACCGGCTTTTTCTGTGGCTTTTCCAACGCCTTTCAAGGCTTTTGCTATCTTACCGATAAAAGAAACAGTTGGCACATAATCAAATGGCTCAAAAAAACGAGCATACCTTTGAATGGTGCGTCCTATTTTTACGTGTCTCACCGCTGAATCATCTCTGCATAGAACCAGCGACAGTTCGTTAAAGAATTGTTGAATAAGTTGATTTTGATCGGAAAAATTCCAGGGATTAAATTTTATTATAAAAGGTTCTCTTTGTGACGAAAGGGATTTAATTTCCTCCAAAGTCAAATTAATAAGTGATGTTTTTCCTGAACCCCATTCGCCAAACAAGCCAACAGAGATGGTATCATCTAATTCGTAACTCATAATTGCCGTAGCGAGTGCTTTCGCGAATGAATGACGGCTGAGCAAATCTTCCTTATGGGTATTTATTGGTTGGTCTGCTCTAAACATATTTGATTAACCTGTTGTAATTTTTATTTTAGGAATATAATGCGCGGTTAAGTCGTCCTTATCGGCTGAAACTGCTTCTAAGTTTGCTTGCTGTCAAACTCGGTCTTGCCAAACTCGCGGGTTCCGCTTCGCGTGGGCCACCCCAATAACGGAGATGCTTCGCTCCCCTTCGACAAAAAACACTCCATAGGGAAACCGTCGCGTCAGAGCGCGCCGAATGACAGCTTTGTGGACAACCGGAAAAAGCTGAGGATTCCTTTCGATTGACGCCATCACAGCATCCACACACAAGAGAAACTGCGCACCCAAACCATGAACTTGTTGTTCATACCACTGGTATGCCTCGGCCAGATCGACTTCTGCTTCTGGTCTGACTATCAGGGGCTTTTTCATGATCTGGACCAGTTGCGGATTCGTTCTCTAACTTCGATCCAAGGAGCCCCAGCGTCTGGATTTAGATGATATGCTTCCAGTCTGCGATCAAGTTCCAGTTTTTGATCTTCGCTGAGCAAAACGGTCTCCGGGACGGCTGCGATGCTGTCCCATATGTCTTCAACCATTTGAATCCGCTCGGCAACGCTCAGTTCAAGAATATCTGCTGTTTTTATGCTCATACCTTCTTCTCCCATCATCATATTTGATTCATGTTTATAATAATTGTATTATCTACACTGTCAACGGACTGCTGTGGGGCGCGCGGCAGTTTGCGCGTCCCTACCAGCAGATTGCTATCCTTTTGAGTCTGAATGTAGTTTATGCATCTCTCGATAGGTTAATTCGCCGAACAATCCATCAATGTGGCGCATGCAATTGGTCCTTTGAAAATTTTCAAGCGCTATCGCTAAGTCTGCTGTAAAATAGGGATTTACGACAGTCGGGAACCCAAATCTCGCAAGCTCATTTCTCAGTTGCTGCACAGTTAGTCCCCATTTTTCTAAGTAGTGAAGCGTGTTGACCTTTTGGAGTTCTAAGCGGTCCGGATCACGTAACGATGACAAATGATTATAAAATTTATCCCAATATTCGTTTCTTGCTGATGCCAAAGTGCTTGATAATAATTGCTTGGAGACGATAGGAGCGTATGCGTAAAAGTTTTTTGATGAATCCTCTGAAATATAGGCTTTTATAGAATCGAGAAGCACAGAAAGCCCCTTATAATAGTCGTCAGTGAAATCCACATAACGTTTTGTTCTTAAGAGAAGTGGCACTGAGCATTGCTCTATTACAATCGGAAGAACTCGAACCCGATCTTCTTCAACTTCCATCCAGTACTTTGCTTTCCACTCACGATCTACCCACCCCGATGCAATAGCATTGGGTGATAGGACAACAAGAACGAATTGGCACGAAGTAAGCGCTTCTTCTATAGCAGTTGCTATACATTCACCAACTCTAATTCGCCATTCGTCCAACCAAACTGGAAACCCTGCATTTTCAAGATCTTTCGCAAGCTTTCGGACTATGGGTTTATCAGCTGATGTATGGGATAAAAATAGCATGATACTCCTAATGTGTTAACAATATATTGAATAGTTTTCTTTCAATACCGAAAAATTCCAAAACTGAAGATATCCAAATTAAAGTTATAATGACAAATATAATTGGTGTAATTATATGTTCAAACTTGTTCAATATCCATTTTTACTTCTTAGAAGGTTAACTGTTCAATAACGGTGGCTTCTTTTTAGATTGGCTTCGGACTTTTTTTATCATGATTTACGTTAGAAATCTACTCGTTTCATTAAAATGATAGTGCTATATTTTTTCTGCGTCGTTTAATCAAGTCATCAAGGTTTGCCACGACTCCTTTATCCCTCCAATACATACTTACCTTAAACTCCAACGAATTTCAAATAGCTGAACAAGATCTGTTCGCTGCTGCAACTTCCCTTCAATCATCGCGATTAACTCGTCCCGCTGTCGATCAACTTCATCCTGGGCATCGAAAAGGGAACGTCGTTTCTGATTGCGTTGTGCTTCCAGGGCTTTGATCTGTTTCTGGCCTGCCAGCTTTTCTTCCAATGTTAGTGCGGCAGTAGCGGAGCGACGGGCTTCTTTAATCTGCCGGTCCAGCTCTTTTATTTCGCGTTCCAGACCGATTTTGAGGTCATCCGCCCAACCATCCAACTTGTCGGCTTCTGCTTCGAAAAAACGGGCGTTACGCTCGGATATCTCTTTTTGGATAGCCGCTTGGCGTTGCTGCAAAGTTGCCTCCAAGCCGCCGTTGATCTTTCCGCCGTTTAAAGTTTTTATTAAATTACCGGGCAGACTGAGCAATCTGGCTGCGGTTTTATCATCCATGTGACGTTCATCATCAGTGACCGCTGCGAGGATAAGGTGGTCCTCAGCCTGATCAAGGGACTCGACGGTATAGAACCAGGCATTAAGCCAACCGGATTGCCCGATGAAAGGTTCCAGTATCGACACTTTACCGTCGTGCTGTCCATAGTCGAAGTGGACTTCAGCCGATGGGGTTTGTCGATCTTTGGCTCTGGCGACAATGGCTTCTGCCAAAGGATGGTTGAACCTGTAAAGGTGTGCTTCGCCGGACCGGCGAGGCAATTCGTAAAGTCCAAGCGGGATCTTGTCAGCCAATTCAGGAAAGGGTTGAGATATCAAACGGAAGATAGCATCTGTTTTAAATTCAGCGTGCCCGTTTAATTCATGCCGGGTTAACTGCATGAGCATACGTTCGAAATTGTTGAGGTAGGCCTTTGATATCTCATCACGTATCTTTAGCTTTTCCCTTACTTCATCGTCGAAATTTTCCAGCAGTTGCTGACGCGTACGGGTCATGGCCTCATTGATTTCCAGGCTCAGTTCATGCTGAAGTTCGTCAAAAGCGGCCTGAATTTCTTCCGGCTTGCGGCAACGCTGGTAGATGGCGACGATCCTTTTTTCAAAATCAACCCCTGATTCTATAGCGCCCAATACTTCATCGCTGGCCCCGAAAACACCTTCGAAAAGCCGGAACTTCTCGGACAGAAGCTGAAAAACCCTTTTATCGGCAGCGTTTTTGCGATTCAAAAAATTGACCACCACTACATCATGCTGCTGACCGTAACGGTGACAGCGTCCGATACGCTGTTCGATGCGTTGGGGATTCCAAGGCAAATCATAGTTTACCACCAGAGAACAGAACTGCAAGTTGATGCCCTCTGCGCCCGCCTCTGTGGCGATCATAATATGGCCCTCTTCACGGAAGTAATCCACAAGGGCCGAGCGCATATCCGCCGTTCGTGACCCGCTGATGCGATCTGTTTCCATGTGTCGCTCGTACCAATTCTTATAGATCTCTCTGGAGCGTTCATCTGTATTGGAACCGTTGAATAATACGATCCCATCAGCAAAAGGGCTATTCACCAAAAGACGTAGCAAGTAGTTCTGTGTACGCCGTGACTCGGTGAAGATAACTGCTTTTTGGGCTGCACCGATTTCGGCTGCCTTGGCAAAGGCAATATTAAGCGCTTTGAGCAAAGCCAGTCCTTTGGCATTATGTTCGATTGAGGTGGCCAAACTGGTGAAAGCGTCCAGATCGGCAATCTCAAGTTCAATTGCTTTGCGATCGGCTTCGGAAAGTTTTTCAACAGGTTCCTCTTCATCCCATTCATCAGCGGTTAGGTCAAGGGCTTCATAATCCTGATCCAGCTCATCCGCAAGAGTTTCGGCCAATTCTTCTTTGCATAATTTTGCCTTCAGCCGGTTCGATATGGATATCAGGGCGCCTGCAATAGCAAAGGTTGATGAAGCTAACAATTTGCGCAGTACAAGTGTCATCAGAGAGCGCTGGCCGGCTGGTAAAGCCTGAAGGTTATCACGCTGTAGATATTCAGAGACCAGGTGATAGAGTCGGTCTTCACTTTCAGCCGGGGTGAATTCCTCAACAATTGGCAAGCGTTGCGTGTATTTAATATATGGCAGTACCTGGCGGCGCAGGGTGCGGTGACAAACCGGTTTGAGCCGCATTTTGAGAGTATTGAACACCTGTTCCTGGCTGAGATTGGCAAACTGTTCCCGAAAGCTCTTCAGATCGCCGAAAGTATGCTCATCAATGAAACTCACCAGCCCAAAAAGCTCAAGAATTGAATTTTGCAAAGGCGTTGCTGTCAGAAGCAGTTTATTCTTACCGGCAAGGGCGAACTTAAGCATACTTGCAATAACATTGGAAGGCTTATAGACATTTCGCAGCCGATGGGCTTCGTCAATTACCACCAAATTCCATAAAACAGCCCGGACGTCCTCGGCTTTACTTTTAGCAAAATGGTAAGAACAAATGATAATTTCCGATGATTCAAAAGGTCGCAACTCGCCTTGTTTGATAGCAGCATTAAAAGATTTTGTTTCCAACAGACGGCACGGGAGAAAGAATTTCTCAGTCAGCTCTTGATACCATTGCTTGCGAAGATTAGAGGGTGTGATGACAAGTATGCGCCGTTTTCGCTCGGCCCATTTCTGTGAAAGCACCAAACCGGCCTCAATGGTTTTTCCCAACCCCACTTCATCAGCCAGCAACGCTCCTTTCGAGAGAGGCGATTTAAATGCAAACAAAGCGGCATCAATCTGATGGGGGTTCATGTCCACCTGGGCACCTGCAAATGCCACGGTAATCTTTTCAACACTGTCCGGTGGAAAGCGCCTGGTCAATTCATAGGCAAAATATTTAGCCTGATAGTCGGTAAGACTCAAAGGTTTGGTTTTCCTTCTTGAGTAATCTATTTTAAAAGTGCGTGCATGCAGATGGATCAGTATTTCATTTTCCGGATTTTGGCATTTACGTCCAAGTAAACCAAAACAAACGTGATTACAATATACCTGCCAGCAATCTATTGTCAAACGTTTTATCCGGTTATTTTGAAGAGTTAAGCTATCATTATTGAGTCGAAACTATGGTGAGAATAAGAAGCAGAATAAATTGCACTTAAGTTTCTAATATTCATGATTGTAAACAAAACTTAACACAGAAACTGATCATTTAAGATGTCTTTCCGTAACCACAAAATATCCACCAACCAGAAAACCTTTGATAAGTCTGTAATATTGGATTTCTTAAAATAATTCACTGGTACATAAGATATGCGGCGGGCTTACTCTGCCTTTTTCTTTATTGGAATAGTACTTGTGAAGATGCTGAAAATATAACTTACATTGAATTAAATTCAATATTGTAAAAACACGTCTCGGCTTATCAAGTCTTGTAATCCCCTCTTCCAGGGTAATCACATTTGGATTTTATCTTTTCACAACCCCCTTTTATCCCCCTTTTCTAAGGGGGAATTTGAAGATAGTGATCTCCTTCCATTTAATTCCCCCTTAATAAAAGGGGGATAGGGGGTTGTAAATAGAATATCTGAGCACAGAGCAACTACATTAATTCTAAATGCGGTTGCCCTGACCCCTCTTCTTTTGCTGCCTGTACATTTCCGTTAGGGCATTACGGGCAACCTCAGGCTACATGCTGTATCATCAGCTATAAGCGGGGCCCAGAAGTTAAAATCCTTCATAATTTACATAACTATGCAAACCCCAGAAGCCTTCCTCCCTGGTAAACACAAAAGGCTGAAACCCAGGCAATTACTGTGCTGTATGTTATGCTGAAAAAAGTCCATTTAAACGAGCCCGTTTCTTTTTTTATCATTGTAATGGTAGCAAGACACGGCAAATATAATAATACAAAAACCATCATTGAAAGAGCTGAAAGAGGTGTCATGCCGGAAGAACGCAATGCATTGGACAAGGCATTCTTGTCATCGGAACCTTCGGCTGAATATAAAACTCCAAGCGTACTTACAACAATCTCTTTTGCAAAAACGCCCGTTAACAATGAAACACTGCCCCGCCAGTCAATCCCCAATGGCTCAAAAACAGGTGAAACGCCTTTTCCGATTTTACCCATATATGATTTTTCTGTTTTTTCAAGGTTCAATTTTTTCCGGATATCTGCTATTTCAGCAAGCATTTGTTCATTTAACAATGTTTTATCTTCTTCATTCGCTGAGGCAATTTTTTCCTTAAATGATGCATTAATCTTGTTTATAGTAGAAGTATAATCTATGGAATAATTAATATTTTTTGGAAAAGATGAAAGAAACCACACAATAATTGAACCGATTAATATAATTTTTCCCATCTTTTTTAAAAACATCTTACTTCTGTCCCACATATGAATCATAAGGCTTTTTAGCATTGGCACTCTGTAGGGAGGAAGTTCCATTACAAACGGAGCGTCAACACCTTTTAGAATTGTCGAGCGAAAGAGCCTTCCCGATACTATAGAAAGAACAATTCCGAAAAGGTACAGGGAAAATATAACATTCCCGGCTTTTGCGGCAAAAAAGGTCCCTGCAAGCACAATATAAACCGGAAGTTTCGCAGAACATGACATGAAAGGAGTAATAAGAATTGTTAAAATGCGGTCTTTTTCGCTCTCTAATGTTCTTGTCGCCATAATAGCCGGAACATTACATCCAAACCCCATAAGCATGGGAATAAAAGATTTCCCATGAAGCCCTATAAGATGCATGATCTTATCCATGAGAAACGCAGCTCTTGCCATGTAGCCGGTATCTTCAAACAATGCTATGCAGAAAAAAAGTATTAAAATATTAGGCAAAAAGACAATTACACTGCCTACACCTGCAATGATGCCGTTTATCAATAAATCCTTAAAAATACTTTCCGGAAGAACACTTTCAAAACCTAAAGAAAGAAGTGCTATCCCTTTATCCAGCCAATCCATCGGGTAAGCGCCAAGCGAAAAAGTAAGCTGAAACATTGCCCATATAAAGAAAATAAATATTGGAAAACCTATAAATTTGTTTGTAAGAACAAGATCAATATTTCGTGAAATATCAACTCTGATTTTAGGCGAAATTGTTTGTACTTCCTTAATGATCCCGGATATAAACCCGTATCGTTCATCAGTCATAACGATTTCCGGATCTTCATCATAAAGGTTTAAAAGATTTTTGCGAAGAGTCTGAACTTCATTGATAATATCAGCTCCTGCATTTCCTGTTTTTTGCACAAAGCGTTCTTTAACAATCTTGTCGTCCTCAAGAAGCTTTATTGAAGTCCATCTGGTATTATAATGTAGATTATCTTTTGCTTTATCTTCTATCAGTTCCTGAATTCTTACAATTGCGTTTTCGATATCTTTACTATATTTAACATTTCTTTTTTCTTTCTTAACAGGGTTTGATTCTGCAAGCTTTATTGCTTCTTTCAACAGATCATCAATCCCTTCGTTTTTGTTACCCACAGTAAATACAACCGGAACATCAAGAAGTGATGAAAGTTTTTGGGCATCAATCTTGGTTCCATGAGAACGGACTACATCCGCCATATTCAGGACAAAAAGGACCTTACCGTCTATTTCTCTTAACTGGGTTGCAAGATAAAGACTTCTTTCAAGATTGGATGAATCTATAATATCAATTACTACATCCGGAGATTCTTCTAAAACAAAATCTCTTGCAACAATCTCTTCTATTGAAAAGGGGGTTAAACTATAAGTTCCGGGCAGATCAACTATTTTAAGATCATATCCGAATTTGCTGATGAGGCCTTCTTTTTTTTCTACGGTAACACCGGGCCAGTTCCCGATCTTTTGCCGTGACCCTGTTATATTGTTAAATATCGTAGTTTTTCCTGAGTTAGGATTACCTGCAAGAGCAATGGTTATATTTTTTTTATCAATCATGCATTCCTACTCTGATTTTTCGACTGTAATCTGTGCCGCTTCTTCCACCCGTAAAGATATATGATAATTTTTTACAACCAGTTCCAAAGGATCTTTTAGAGGTGCATATTTTTCTATATATATCTTAGAGCCTTTTACTATTCCCATTTCAAGAATTCTTCTTCTCAAAGCTCCGTTACCGGCTATCTTGATAATTATACCGGTTTCCCCTTCCTTTAACTCACTAAGCAACATAAACAAACTCCTATTTTTTGACAGGTTCAACAATTATTTTTTGCGCAAGACCCTGTCCTATTGCGTACCGGCTGGATTTTGATGCAACGACAACCTGACCTTTGGCAACTTTAGTTATAACTTCAATCTCATCATCAGGCCTGATTCCCATACTAAGCAACCTCATACGTGCACCGGCCCCTCCGGTAATATCCTTAATCATCAAGCGCTCGCCAGGTCTTGCCTTTGATAAAGGCATTAAAGATGCCCTTTCTTTTAAACATTGGGAACAGATTCCATAAAGTTCCATTTTATGCTGAAGCATGTGAAATCCATGAGCTGAGGCAATTTTGATTTGTAAATTTTCTATTTCATCTTCTTCAAATTCGATAATATTTTTGCATTTTATGCATATCATATGATCGTGATGCTGCCCCAAATGCCTGTGTTCATAGCGTATTATGCCGTTATCAAATTTATTTTTAGAGGCAAACCCAAGCTTGCACATCAAATTTAAGGTATCTTTCACAAATGAATTATCAAGATTATGCCCATTATCATTGAGCATTTTTGTAAGCTCTTGAGATGTCAGATGATTTTCAGTCTGAAGAAAGGTATCTAAAACTTTAAATCGTTCTTCAAAATTATCAATATTTCCCTCTTTGAAGAATTTTTCAAATTGTTTTTTTTCCTGTTTATGAGTTTTTTTCATATATGTTCCATAGTGGATTTACAGCTTTGTTTGAAAGGAAATATGAAACAATAAATCAAGCTATTTGGAATATCCCGGGATATTATAGGTGGTACATGATCCGCTCGAACATGCTCTGGTCTGAGTACCGGAAGATTCATTTCCTGCTGATCCGGCACCCATACTGAAATTTGTTGTGCTTATTACCCTCTCAAAATCCTCACTATTGCATTTTGGGCATTTAAGCTGGGCCTCTTCCTCTTTGTTCATAAGGATCAATTCAAAAAATTCATCACATTTCAAACATTTAAACTCATATATTGGCATTGCAGCACTCCTTAATTCTTTGAACACACTAAATCTCTAAATAACATATTTGTATTTATTACCACTATTAACCTATTGTCAAGTAATAGAAAAATCAAAGTGCTATATCAAACAGATAGAGATAGTATAAATACGTTCCTTTTTTCATTTCATTCAGTTTATACCCTTTCGTAAAGAACTGATATGTTCTTCACTGCCGATAATATAAAGGATATCACTATCTTTTAAGATAAATTCACCATCAGGAATTACAACTCTTTCCGGAATAATTTCTCGGATCATTACAATTTGAATCTGGTATCGGTTTCTTAACATTAAGTCCTTTAGTTTTTTACCACGCCATTCAAACGGAGGACTTACCTCAATCAAACTGAATCCTTCGGTAAGCGGGATATACTTTAAAAAATTTGGAGAAGCGATTGTATGTGCCATTTGTTCCGCCAAATCACGCTCGGGGAAAATAATATGCGTTGCCCCGATTTTCTCCAATATTTTAGAATGATCCTCACTAAGAGCTTTGGCTATAATATTTTTAATATTTAATTCTTTCATATAAAGCGTAATTAATACGCTGACATCCATTTTGCTGCCTACGGAAATAACAACCGTATCAAAATCAGTGATACCCAACTTCATTAAAAAACTCTTATCCTTTGCATCACCGATTACAGCTTTTCTTACATACGGTTTAACCTGATTCACCAGTTCTTCTTTAATTTCAATAGCCATTATATTAAAACCTTGTGAACTTAATGACTTGCAAAGATAAAAACCGAAACTATTAAGACCAATTATAGCTATATTTTTCATAACAATTACCCCACTAAAATATTATCTTCTGCATATTGAACATCTTGTTCATCTTTAGTTGCTATAACAACGGCTAAAGTTAAAGGCCCGACTCTGCCTATAAGCATTACTATCGTTATTAATATACGGCTAATTGAAGAAAGTTCCGGTGTTATCCCGGCAGAAAGACCCACAGTACCAAAAGCGGAAATAACTTCAAAAATAATTTTAATAAATAACGTCCCATTATCTGCAAAAGGTGTATTATGAAACTCCGCAACTAAAACTAAAAAAGAAAAAATGATTACGGTTAGAATAGCAAAAACAACAAGCACTATTGCTTTTGAAATCACTCTAAAAGGCAAGGTACTGTAAAACAAATTTACGTTTTTTGACCCTTTGATTTTAGATTTTACGAATGCAAATATAACTGCCAGGGTAGCCGTTTTGATACCGCCACCACAGGATGCCGGGGATGCGCCAATGAACATAAGACTTGCGATAACAAATAATGAAGGCATGGATATGGCGGATATATCAATCGTATTAAAACCGGCCGTACGTGCAGTTACGGATTGAAACAAAGATGAAAGAAATTTTGTAAACAGGTTATATCCTTTCATTGAAACTTCATATTCAAAAATAAACAGAAAAACTGCCCCTATAATTATAAGTAAAAAAGAATATAAAAGAACAACTCTGGAATGAAGGGATAGTTTGTAAAAAGTGAAACCTTTTTTACGGAGCTTATAAATTTCATATATCACAATAAATCCGATACCGCCGCTTACTATCAACAACATAATTATTAAATTAACAAATATATCAGAACGATAAGCAGTCAAACTATCAGGGAAAGTACTGAAACCGGCATTGCAGAAAGCGGAAATCGAGTGAAATACGGCTGTGAAAAAAGCTTGGCCTAAAGGCATATCAAAAAGAAAACGGATTGTTAAAAGAAATACTCCAATAGCCTCAAACGAGAATGTAAATATAAATACCGATTTTAGGAGTGCCCCGATATCAATCGTATCAAAAAAGGCTAAAGTTTCCTGAATAATCTCCCTGCTTCCGATTCCGAATCTGCCGCGCAAAAAAAACAGCAGAAGAGTTGAAAAAGACATTATTCCCAAACCGCCTATTTGAATAAGAACAAGAATTATAATTTGGCCTGTTAGTGAAAAATAGGTTCCTGTGTCTACTACAACTAATCCGGTAACACAGGTAGCAGAAGTTGAAGTAAAAAGAGAATCTACAAAATTTAACGCCAAACCGGTTGAAGCAAACGGACATGATAATAAATACGCTCCGATTAAAATAACGCTTACAAAACTTAATGTAACTAAAGCCTGCGGGCTTAATTGGGAAAAAGAAAATTTATATGATTTTTTCATTTATTATCAAGCATCTCAACTGCATGAGCAATTGTTGCATCGGTTATTTTTTCACCGCCAATCATTCTTGCTATCTCTTCAATACGTTCATTTTTGTTTAAAGGAGTTATTAAGGTTTTTGTTTTTCTGTCTGCCACATGCTTTGATATTCTGAAATGGTGATCGGCAAAACTTGCTATCTGAGCAAGATGGGTAATACAAATTATCTGGTAATTTTGTGCAAGAGAGGCCATTTTCCGGCCAACCACTTCGGCAACACCTCCACCTATACCGGAATCAACCTCATCAAAAACAATTGTTTCTACCGATTCGGTTTGGGCAAGAAGGGCTTTTAAAGCAAGTATGACTCTTGAAAGCTCACCACCTGAAACTATAGCAGAAAGAGGTTTTAATGTTTCTCCCACATTCGGAGCAATCAGAAATACGGCATTGTCAATTCCGTTTTCATTTATAATACAGCCGTCTGATGTAAAAATTGAATCCGCACTGCTTGATGCAACCTGAGTCTGCAAAGATACTTCAAATTTGGTGCCCGACATTTTAAGGCTTGAAAGTTCTTTTTCAACTTTTGCTGCAAATTTCTTTGCGCTTTCAATCCTTTTTGCTGAAAGTCTTTTGGCAGATGCAGCAAGCTCTTTATGCATTTTATCAAGCATTTTCTGTGTTTCGCAAATATTTTCAGCAATATTTTCTATACCGGATAGTTCTTTTTCAATTTCTTTTAGTCTTACAAAAATTGTCTCAAGCGATCCTCCGTATTTTCGCTTCAGCTTGTTTATAAAATCCAACCGTGCCTCAACAGCTTCCAGCTCATTTTCATCCGTTTGTATTTTTACAAGATAGTCCCGAAGAGCATTAGATATCTCTTCTATATTATAAGCTGCCTGTTCAACAGATTCTGCTTGTAAAGAAAGAGCGCAATCAAGCTTTCCTGCTTTTTCAAGATTTTTTCTTACACCAACAAGCTGCTCTATCACAGCACCATTCTTGCTGTATAACTCCTCAATACTGCTGTTTACAGCTTCGAAAATAGCTTCCATATTCTTAAGCCTTATTTTCTCATATTCCAAAGCTGTGTCTTCCCCTTCTTTAATAGAAGCATCAATTATCTCTTTTTTCTGAAACGAAAGATAATCGATTTGCTCGGCCTGGCGATCTTGTATTGAGTTTAACTCTTTTAATTTTTTGGCAACCGGAATCATTTCATGAAATAATTCTGATACTTGATTCCTAAGCAAAACAAGCCCGGAAAACTGGTCAAGAATTAAAAGGTGTTGTTCTTCTTTCAAAAGACCCTGGTGAGCATGCTGTCCGGAAATACTTACAAGATTATCGGTTATAGATTCTAAAATCTGAATTGTCGAAAGTCTTCCGTTTATATATATTCTGTGCCTGTCATTTCTTGAAATAATTCTTCTTATAATAAGGCCTTCGGCAGGATCATATTCTTGCTCCCGCATAAGCTTTGCGGTTTTGCTTTCAGGAGTAATTTCAAACAGGGCTTCAAGTTCTGCACTTTCTGCCCCGGTCCTTACCAGTGTTGCAGATGCCCTGCTTCCAAGCAAAAGATTTACGGCATTTATAATAATTGATTTCCCTGCTCCTGTCTCACCGCTTAAAACAGTTAAACCGTCTGCAAAACGGATGTTAAGATCATCAATTATTGCAAAATTTCTTATGGAAAGCTCACAAAGCATAATAATAAACCGGATTCATAAGTTGATATTGGTCATAAGTGCTTTTCTTATCTCACAACCTTTTGATTTTGTAAATATTAATTTATCAATACCAAAATATATGGCAGAGCTAATTTCAAAACGTTTCAGTTTGGTCAAGCTCAAGGTGTCCATATGGTTATTATTTGCTTTTCTTACTGTCGGAATATTTTACATATTCCTATTTTTTATTTAAACATAGTCAACTATTTGATAAATCGGTATAATCATATAATTAATGTGCAATTTATATGATATGTCATAATAAACTGTCGGATTTCTTTACACAATTATAAAATAAATTTATTTATATTCTAAATATTTCTATTACATATAATTTCAATGAGTAATATCTTATTGATAGCTTTTACTAATAATACCATACTAAGATTCACAAATTCTATTACAAGTATAACTATCCGCACTATATAGCATTAATCCTTACATGAATATTATATAGTCATTTTATCCCGAAAAATTATCTCTCCATCATCTGTAAAAATATGTCGGAATTCTTTACAATTTGCAATTATTATTTAAATCCATAATTCATATAATTAGGATAATATCAATTATATATATTATTTGGCCCAAGTATTGCTCACCATTATAAGACAAAAAAATTCTTGCATTATGGTAGTTATACAAGAATCGATAGCATATTGTTTTAGTTAGTAATTTATTCTGGAATTATTTTATACATAGCCAGCTGGCGGGAGGTATTCAAGGGCCTAAAAAACTTGATCTTACATGCTACTCTTGAAAAAGACTTCTTAGGAACCTGTGAGTTATACTACTAATCGAACGATGAATATTAACATCTATCTGATACTGTTATTAATAAGGAGGCTGCAATGAGGTTGAAAGTCGGAATTCTGAGTTTATATATATTATTTTCCTTTCTTTTGTTATGTCCCACATCCTGGGCCATAACACTTTCTTTTAATCCCACCACAAGTTCAATTGGTGTTGCAGCAATTCTCGGTGAAGTTAAGAAGATGCATAATATTACCACCCAGAACAAATCTTGAATTTATTTTTCGCAATCAGTAACGGAATATTTAAAATCCGGGCATTTTCGCAAAAAACTATAAC
>Ga0180007_10000544_pt1 | contig 61756 bp, 62 predicted proteins | sample MM_PC_MetaG_FD_121122 | JGI IMG/M metagenome (GOLD analysis project Ga0180007, IMG submission 121122) | Groundwater microbial communities from the Aspo Hard Rock Laboratory (HRL) deep subsurface site, Sweden - MM_PC_MetaG | ecosystem: Environmental > Aquatic > Deep subsurface > Groundwater...
ATTGAAAGGCCCCGCCTCCTTATGAGAGACGGGGCCCTTTCTTACTTACTTACTTTACCCTCAGTGTTTTGAGGGGAAATAGGCACTTGCTGATCGGCTAGCTTTTATTGCCTTATCAAATTAAATATTATACTAAAGTTATCACGCCATCTGCCATTGTTGCATTACCTACAGAACCAATAACGATAATAGCTTCTGTTGCTGTAGTTGAAGCATCAGCTTCAGCATACATGAATAATGAAGCGGCAACGTCTGTTGTAGAAGCACTAACAGCTGCGGTTGTAGCAGTTGATGTAAATACACCTGTTACGTAGTCATACAAACCAACAAATTGATTTATTGTCCCTGCAACTGTACCAGCAGTTACTGCAGTACTAATCACTGCACCTGCTGCTGCGTTGGTAACTGTGTCATAGTTAGCCTCAGTAACTAATGGTGCTGTAATATTAATTTTAGCACTAGCTACTGCATTAATGATATCCATTCCAGTTGTAGCAATTGATAAACCATCTGTACTTACAGCAGCCAAAGCAGTCGTATTAGAAACCAAAGTAATAGTGTCTGCACCACCTAGGCTATAAATAGTATCAACAGCAGCACTACCAGCAATAGCATCAACACCAGTTGTTCCAAGTATCGCGAAATCAGTTTGTGATAAGTCAGCAACACCCATGTTCATGGCAATATCTGCAGCTGTAAGTGCTGCGTTACCATCAACATCAACATAAAGTGTATTTGTGCTCGTATCTAATACAGCTTGATAAGCTGCACCTGTAAGTGCAGTAAGAACAGCTCCATAACTGCCAGCTTCACCAGCATATGTAATTGCATTATTGCCAGCAGAAAAGAAATCTGTTCCTGAAATAAAGTCAGTTATCGTATCTACGGATGCACCATTAGAGTGTGTTACTGTTGCTACAGCAAAGATATCTCTACCAGTTCCACCAGTAAGGCTATCAGCGCCTCCTGCACCAAAGATGATATCATCACCAGCGCCACCGTTGATAGTATCTGCAATAGTACCACCAATTAATGTATCGTTACCTGCATTACCATTTAAAGTAACTTTAGCTACCGCATTAACAGCGCTTAATGTATCATTACCTGCACCACCAGAGATAGTTGCAGCACCAGCAAGAGCACCAGTACCTGTAAATGTTACAGCACCAGCAGTTACATTTGAAGCATCAAAGAGAGTCAATGCAGTACCTGTGAATGTACCAATAGTCAAACCAGCGTCACCAGCTACTGTGATAGTCTTAGCAGTAGCATCTGTCAAAGTTGTAACAATGTGTGCAATACCAGTCGCAGTTGCTGCGCTATCATCAGTTGTAAAGTTGATAGTTTCAAAACCTGTTCCTACCAATGTACCAAGAGTCTTAGCTGTAGTGTTACTTACATTTACATTCATCACATCAGCAAGACCATCAGTTCCTAAAGTACCCGTTATAGAAGTTCCACCACCGTTAGCAACAATCGTAAGTCCTGTAGCAGCATTTGAAAGTACGAGAGTACCAGCTGCAGTAGCATCAGTTGTAACATAGTTAATATTATCTAAATTAGACAAGTTAACTGTACCACCAGCATCAACAGCTATAAGTGATAAACGTTCAAAACCACTAATACTATTACCAAGTGTTACAGCAGTAGTAGCTGTTACCGCATCATCACCATTCATAACCAGTGTATCAGCATTACCTGTTCCAGCATCTATCGAACCGCCAACTCCAAGCGATGTTACAGCATTCTCCAATGTAACTGTATCATCACCTGCACCTGTAGAGATCGCTTTTGTAGTAAGGCCAATGATAACTGAGTCAGCACCCGCCCCTGAGGTAAAGCTAGCACCCGTTGCAAGGGTAGCTGTACCCATTGTCAGGCCGCCATCAGCAACAGTCACGGATGTCAATGCAGCAGCAGTGAAGCCGGTCAGGGTCAGCGCAGCAGACCCGGTAACAGCCAGAGTCGTTGCGTCAGCAGCTACCAAGCTAGTGATCCTGGATGCGGTTCCGGTTGTAACGATATTCAGAGTAGTGAAACCGTCATCACCAGCACCAGCTTCTGAATCAGTGATTGCGCCTGTTGTGGTCAGGCTATCGATATTCAATGTCAGAGTGTTGGCGGTTGGAACTGCTGTCAAAGCACCACGGCCAATACCCAAGGAGGTACCGGTGCCAGACAGATTAACTGTTGTCAAGGCACTGGAGTCAATAGTGGAAGCACCAAAGTTATTCAGCGTTACACTAGCGATCGTACCAGCAAGAGTACCAGAGGCTGCATTTACATCAGCAATGGCGACTGCACCGTTGAGAATACCCATAACACCGGGCACAACTGGAGGGCCTGCTGCGTAGAGAGTTTCACCCACTGCGGCACTCTGGGTAACAGTGACTGTTGTTGTGGCAATTCCGCCGGTCACAGTTACAGCACTTTGGGTTATTGTACCACCAACTGCATCCGTTGCTGCAGCTGCTGAAGATGAAGCTGCTACCTGGGTCACGTTAACTGTTGTGCCGCCTGTAACTGCAATTGCACCAAGAGTTACATCAGTTGCCGCAGTAAATGCTGCCCCTGTAGAGGAAACAGTAACTGCACCAGTAGGCTGAATACCATTGCCACCGACGTTAACGGTACCAGTCGAAACTCCGCCAGCAGTAAGGGTGACAGAAGTACCGCCATCAATTGCGATGTTGTTTCCAGCTTGAGCAGAATGCGTCACAGTGATTGCACCTGCTGCGCCAGTGGTAGTTCCAATTGTAACTGCAGCGTTGGCAGAGGTCGTGACAGAAACTGTTGAACCGCCGTCGAGAGCCGTGATTGCACCAGTCATACCTGTCACTGTCACTGCAGTCGTATTCGCAGCGGTAATAGCGGTAAGGGCTGTGCCTTGCGTAACATTGAGAGCAGTTATACCAGTCCATGTAGTCGTATTAATGCTTACAGTACCAACAGAACGCACATTAACAGTCTCAACATCAGTTACGGTCGCACCAAGGCCAGAAAGAACAATTCCACCCTCAAGGTCATTGATAGTTAATGTGTCAGCACCTTTACCACCATTAATTGTGTCTAATGCTGAAAAAGTGTCGTCCCCTACACCAGCAGTAGCACCAATCGTAGCTATAATCGTATTATCACCATCTGTGCTGGAGGTACCCAAAGAACCAAGCAGACCAGGCATGGTATCAACACTAGTAGTCAGCGTAAAGGTCTGGGGCAAATATTTAGCAGGTTCCAGTCCAGCAGCAGTAACCTTTGCGGCTGCAGCAGTAACAAGGTTATTAGCTGTGGTAACATCGGCAGCAGCGTCGGTCACACCGGCAGCAGCAGCGGCATCATCCGTAGTAACCGTTGTTGCATCCGTTGCTGCTTTCAGGGCTGCAGCAGCAACAGCTTCGGCGTCTGCATCTGTCTTTGCAGTGTCTGCGTTTGTTTTTGCAAGGGCGGCGGCTGTAACGGCTGCGTCCGCTGTGGCAGCGGAGTTAACGGCAAGAAGTGCAGCGTCAGCAGCTAAAGCTGAAGCAGCAGCAGTGGCAGCGGAAGCATCCGCCTTGGTTGCAGCGGCAGTGAACGTTGCCAGGGCAGCAGTAGCCACAATCACATTTTGGGCTTCCAGAGCGGCAGTTGCGGCAGCTTGAGCAGCAGCAGCAGCGGTAACAGCAGCATCAACACTAGCAACATCACTGGCAGCTTCGGCCACGGCAGCAGCGGCAGCAGCATCATCACTGGTCACCTTGGTTGCATCTGTGGCGGTTTTCAATGCGGCAGCAGCAGCTGTTTCAGCATCTGCATCTACTTTTGCAGCAGCGGCAGTAGACGCGGCCAGATTAGCGGCTGTAACGGATGCGGTTGCCGTGGCAACGTCTGTTACGGCAGCAGCAGCAGCTGTGGCGGCAGCCGCAGCAGAAACAGCAGCGGCAGTTGTAATATCGGCAGCGGCATCAGCGGCGTTGTAGGCCGCAAGCTTTTCCGTGGCAGTCACAACAGCGGCGGCTTCAGCAGCGTCAGCAGCAGCAGTTGCAGCATCGGCAGCTGCTTTGGCATCGGTGGAAACCTTGGCACTGGCAGCAGTCTCCGTTGTAATAGTGGCTGAGGTACTGACAGCCGTCGCAGCAGCAGCATCATCCAGTGTGGTTGCGCTGGCAGCCGCAGCTGTATTGTAAGCAGCAGCAGCTGTGGCGAGGTCGGCAGCAGCTGTAGTAGCGGCGGCACCAGAGACCAGACCGGCGGCGATTGCGGCAGTAAGTGCTGTGGCAGCATCGGCGGCAGCAGTATCTGCAGCAAGGGCGGCATTTGTGGCAGCAAGGTCAGTCGCTGCGGTAGCTGAGGTTGACGCAACCAGAGCGGCCGACGTATTGGCATTGCTTTCGGCAATCAGTTTCAGCGCATTCGCGTTGTTTATGTCGGCCACAATACCCGTTGCAATGGCAGCTGCCAAAGCAGCGTTAGCGGATGTTAAAGCTGTCTGATTTGTTGTGTTGGTAACAACAGCTGCGGCTGCGGCAGCGGCAGAAGCATCACTAATCACTTTAAGGGCAGCAGCGTCGGTCAAAGCAGCTGTTGCGTCGGCAGCAGTTTTTGCTGCAGAAGCTGCGGTAACGGCAGCAGCATCTGTTTTGGCTGTGGCGTCAGCGGCCTGGGCAGCTGTAAGAGCTGTGGCGTATGCTGCGGACGTAGATGCTACCACACCAGCGTGAACAACAGCTGCATTTGCAGCTGTCACCATTGCTGCAGCGTTCGCTACAAGGGTGTCGGCAGTTGCTACATCGGCAGCAGCAGCAGTCACACCGGCAGCAGCAGCGGCATCATCAGTGGTAACCGTAGTTGCATCTGTAGCGGCTTTTAAAGCAGTTGCAGCAGCAACTTCAGCTGCGGCATCGGTTTTTGCGGTTGCAGCTGTGGAAGCTGCCAGGTCTGCGGCGGTAACGTAAGCGTTTGCAGTGGCAACATCGGTTACGGCTGCGGCTGCAGTGGCGGCATTGGCAGCGGCTGTTGCGGCAAGGGCTGCGGATGCATCCGCTGTGGTTGCAGCGGCATTGAATGCGGTCAGTGCGGCAGCAGCTGCAATTTCAGCAATGTTTTGATCTCCGGCAACCGCTCGTTCTCCTATTGGAACCACTGTGGCCGTGAGGCCTTCGGTTTTTCCGTACATTTCATAGTGCCCAAGGCTGGTAAGCCCTGCAGCGGCAAAGGCGGCTTTTACATCGGCCGATGTCTTGTATTCCCATTCCGTTGCAGTTGCAGGAGCTGCCTTGAGTGCGGCAAGCTTTGCATCAAGATAGGATGACTCGTCAAAAGCGTTTGACGGGTTTACGTTTTCTGCTGCGCCATAGGCAAGATAATGCTCATAGGCATCTCGCGGCCAGGCTGCGTCAAAGGCTGCCTGGGCCGCTGCAACAGTATAGTAACCACCCTCATTAAACATGGCGGTTGCTTTTGCAAGCTTGTATTCGGCTGCATTAAAATAAGCGTTGGGTGCCAGACCCTCTGCATATCCATATTGAGAGTAGTGGGATTCCGCAGTAAACCCGAAAGAAGTCAGTACTTTTTCCAGGAATACGACATCTTTGCCATCCCAGTCACTCTTGGTTGCCGAGTCGGTCTGCAAAGCCGTCAGTTTTGCATTAAGGTAGTACGCTTTGTCAAATCCTTGTAATGCCATTGATTTTCTCCTTTAATTAATTAAAATTGCGGCTAAAGCCGCATTGGCCAATTTTCCGGGGATTGAATAAACTTGAAGCCCCCGTTTGTAATTTTATTTATCCTTGCTGTCGGACAGGTTGCCGCTGAACAATTTGAGCTCTGAGGCAGCCACCTGGTAATCCAACATTGCGCGGTTCTTGTTCCCCTGGGCCCGAATCAAACGGCCCTGGGCGTCCAGCAGGGACGGGATGGTGGATATTCCCGCCCTCAGACGCATCTCCTCTCCCGTGTAATACTCGTTGGCAGCGATTTCTGCGTCGGCTGCGCTTTTAATGCGCAGCCTGGCTTCGGACAGGGAGTACAAGGCCTTGCGGATGCCGGTTGAAATCATATTTCTGGCATCTTGTATCAGGGCATCCATCCTTTTTGCCTGGGTAAGGTGTTTTTCTTTTTCATACCAGGACCTGCCACCGTCAAACATTTCCCATGTTGCCGAAACACCGGCAGTCCAATATCGGTTTCTCTGGTCCCTGTCATACAGGCCCGTAGATGCTACTCCTTCATTTTCATAATCCCTGTCCTGATCAGAATACCCCGCATCAAATCTGACCACCGGCAGGTATTTTCCCATGGAAATGTCTGCTTCTTTTTCTGCTACACTGCGCTGGTATAAAAGGCTCATGATGTCCGGCCTGTTTTTAAAGGCATAGGCCAGGCTTGTTTCAAAGACGGGTGGATCCGTTAACACGGGATTCAGACCGCCTGAAAATTCCACGTCCGGGTCCAGAGGCTGATCCATCAGGGAAAACAATGCAACGCGTTCACGGTTTACATTGTTTTTGGCAATCCCAAGCTGCTCTTCTGCGTCGGCCAGGTCCACTTGCGCCTGGAGAACATTTACATAGGGCACCAGTTCTTTTCGAAAAAAGGCTTCGGCAGATTTTACGCTTTCAGCCAGCCGGCTTACGGACTCGGTTGCCGATATCACGTCCTGTTTCGCTTTCATTAATTTATAGAAAGTGACTTCAATATTGTAGATAAGCTCCAGCTTTTTAAGGTCCAGCTCAGCTTTGAGCGCCTGCTCCATGATCTTGAATTTCTCGTGGGCATCAACAATCCTGGATCCTGCATAGAGGATCTGGGTCAGCTTGATATTGTAAGTCTTGATCTCCTGGTCAAGATAATCTGCGTCCGTGAGCCCCTTTGACCTGATGCTGGCGAGACCCGTCACCGAATAGGAAGAAGAGACAGAAGGCATAAAATCAGCCCGGGATGCCTTCGTGTCCTGACCTGCGGCATCAAGACTGAGCCTTGATGCGTTAAGGGACGGATTATGTTTCATTCCGGCTTGCAGACACTGGGCCAGGGTCATGGTCTGCCCGGCAGATGCCGGGCCATTCAACACAATCAATGCCAGGAAAAGAGCTGAAGAGAGAATACGGAATTTCACTGTGTTATTTTGCCTCCATTTGCAATTTAATCATCCAGGATGCCCATGAATGGATGAATGTATCAGACATTTCCTGATATCGCAAGTCTTTCCAGGTAGCAAAGACCTCTTCCCATTGTTTTGAAGATAATTGGACAATATTTTCCGGTTCCACTGGCAGCAAGCTAAAATTATCCCCTGCAACGATTTCTTTATAGTGAATTATCACCATATCAAAAATGGATCTAACATAAAACATTCTGGCAGCTACACGCAAGGGGAAATCCATTTTCATCACATGATTCCTGAAATTCTCAAGGGATTGATCCTTTTTAGCAGCCATTACGCTCGTGTCTTCTGTGGTGCATATCTGAAAAACATGGGCCAGATATTCCCTGAAAGAAAGGGGAATTTTGTCAAACCAGATCATAAACGCTTCCAAGGGTGTTTGCATCAATGGCTCACCTTTAATGCAAAGAACAGGTCCTTGTCAAGGAAAACATCTCTGCCCACAAGGCTTTCCCCTGATCCGACCTGAACGATATATCCTCTATCGGACACAAGCGCGACTGAAAAATGACCGGTATTATCGGTTACGGCGGTGCCTGCCAGAGCAAAGGTCTGCTGGTCGAAAATTGAGACGATACGGTTTTCCGCTCCTTCTCCGGGGGTATAGACATTGTTCTGGTCTGGATCCGAATGGACAAGCCCGTATATTCTTGAATATCCCGGATTTTTATTTTCTCCAAGGCCTGCCACCAGGGTCAGCCTGGCATAATCCCAGACAGCGCCATTCACAAATTGTACGTTAAGTCCTGCCTGGTTAAAATAGCGCCCGAACACAACCCTGCTCGCGATAAGGCCCTTTGCCTCTTTTAAAACCAGGGATGAAAAAATCCAGTATGCCATCGCATCTGCACTTGTCTTGGGAAACACTTCAATGGCTGAGGACCGGCTAACCCCATATCCGTCATACCCGAAATTTTTGGCATGGATCGCATAATAATCCGTATCCACATACTCTGTTTTGACAAAGTCGGCCAGCACCCCATCAAAAAAAAGAGGACTGTATTCTCCGGAAAAAGCATCCAGGCTGAATGAAAGATAATCTTTGGCGCCGGATGGATTGGCTCTGATCTGATTGATCATATTAAGAATCTGGCGCTGTGATTTCAACAAAGATGACCCCAAAGCCGCAGTGATATAATAGGCGTTGCCATACGCCTTTTTAATCACACTAACGCCTGCTTTAAATGCAGCACCTGCCAAATCAAGCTCAGAACTCAAAATGCATCTCTGCCCCTGAAAACCATGGGCCAACTCACTCTTAAACTGGCTATCCACCACAATTCGTATGGCTGTTTTGGGATCCATAAAATTATAAAAAGAAACCGCCCCGCTAACCTCCCCTGTTCTGGCAAAGTCATCGGATTGAGCCGCAACCGGCACAGCAGCAGCAGAAACCGGATCATTAAGAACAATAGCCTTTGTATTCAAAAATTCTGAGATATTCAGCAATGGCAATTTGTTTTCCAGAAGCTCGCCCAGCCAGGGACGTTCCGACAATAAAGTTTCCCTGTCATATCCCAGACCGACTGCATAGGATACCGGGTCCAGACGTATCCAGTTGATCAATTCAACAATAAACAGGCCGTTTGCATTGGACTCACCTGCGGAAACCGTTTGCATTGGCACAAGAAACAATATGATTCCCAGACCAAAGGACATTCCGATATTTATAATTTTTTTCTTCATGGAGAGACATTGATGCAAAGAACGTGCCGTGCTTGAAACCCCTATGGAATGGATGTTCTTCCAACCAGGAGTGCCCAGATCTGACCGGATATTGTCAAATCTGACCAGTGACCAGGACTATTTACAAATTCCATGACATTTTTATTCCATCCTGCTATTTAAACATCCATCTTTTTCTATATCAGCCAGGTTTGTCCAATCCACGCCTAAGTCGGGCTTTTTTGAGGAGATCGGAACCCAGTTTTTTTCAACCCGCTGCGTATGGGGATTAGCATTTTTCTCTTTATAATTATTGCCAACAATCATCGGTTCTATGTTCCTTAACGCCTATGATTATCGTTACCTTGCACAATGTCAAGAAACACTGCACCCTAAGTTTAAGGTGAGACCTACCATTCCATCCGGATCATCATGCCGGCGTTAAAGCCCTGGTTGTTTGTAACCGAATAAAGGCCCGGCGATTCATATTCGTTGTCAAAGACATTGTTCAAAAAAAACGACAGATCAAAGGGAAACACCTCCCGCACCAGAAGATTGACATCCGCAACCCAGGCCGCATCGCAGATCCGGGTGACATCTTCCACAGGGTAATACAATTTTCTTTGGGAAAAATACCTAAGTTCCGGCACCAGGGCAAGCTGATCGGTAATCTGCCAGGTGCCCCGGACAGCGCCCATGGTGTCGGGCCCTGTATCATAGGCATAGTCCAGCTGCTGGTGATGCTTGACCACATTCCCCTTATCGTCTATATAGGTGTAATCATTGTACAGATAGGTTTCCTTGGGACCTGAATTGCTCAGAAGGGTAAGGCTGCCGGAAAGCGTAAAGCTGTCCGTCACCTGGTGGGCAAGTTCAAACTCGATTCCGTCAATGGTCTGGCTGTTGGGGGTTGAAAGCCCGGCCCCGGCATACCGGTCCTCAATCACATGGTTCTCGATTTTATTTTTGAAAAGGGTGACGGCTGCCTGGGTGCCAGCATTTTTCCAGGAGAGCTGGGCATTGATGTTTTCAATTTTTTCCAGCTCATTGCCCCCGTTTTCCTGCAATTGCTTGGCAAAGGGATTTCGATAGGCGGTTCCGTAAATGGATTTGAAGATAAAATCCCCCAGGTTCCAGGCAAACCCGGCATTAAAGCTGGCTTTGTTCTCATATTCATCATGGGCGTCATACCGGGCGCCTGCCCAGATTTCTAGGGTCTCAAATTCGTGGCGGTACTGGCCGAAAGCAGATGCCAGGGTATTTTGGAAACTCACCTCATCCACCCTGGGCAGAAAATAAAGATTTTCGTTGCTGAAAAAATCCGGCAGAAAACTCTCCCATACAGGTATCCGGTCAAATTCATCCTGGCGCAAAGAACCGCCCAGGGTAACAAGCCCCTTGGAATGGAACAGGGATTGATCATAGATGATCTCGCCAAACCAGGAGGATTCTTTCTGGGCAAGGGTTTTGTCCACGATCAGATGGTCCTGGCTTGTGGCTGAATAATATCCCGTGAACCGGATCCCCGCGTCGGGATTAAATTTTTTGGCGGCTTCCAGCTTATAGACCTGGGAGAATGTCGCGACCTGTTCTTCCCAAAAATAGGCTTTATCCCAGTCGGAAACCGTATGGGCATTTTTATTGTCGGAAATTTTCATGGAAAGGGTGAGCCAGTCCCCATGGGTGAGGCTGCCGTAAAGGTTCACATGGGTGGAATCTTCCGGATCTGCCTGGCCATACCGGGTCCTAATGGGTGCGGGAGTTTTGCCGTCATTCCAAAAATTTGTCACATTAACAGCAGAATCGTTTTCCTGTGCCTGTCTGCCGGACACGGAAAAAAAGGAAGACCAGTCGTTCTGTTGATGGCCATATTTCACATAGGCCTCACCGGGCCCATCGGCCGAAGACAGAATTGCACCGGTTTTGATGCCTGAAAAGTCTTTGCCCGACAGGGGAACGGCATTGACAACACCTGCAAAGGCGTCCGGTCCCCACAGCACAGATCCGGCTCCCCGGACAATTTCAATGCGCTTGACGGCAGCCAGAGAGGTTTCATAATCGATCATGCTGTCGGATTTGCGGACCCCTGACCCCATGGGCACGGTGTCGAACAAAAACAGGGTGGAATTGGGTATGCCCCGCAGATAGGGGATGCTGCCCTTTTCCGTCTGGTTCATGTAGAACCCAGGAGTCCCCTCCAGGGCCTGGGACAGGGTAACCGCCCCCTTTTGCTCGATGTCCTTCCGGGTGATCACCTCGGCAATGGCAGGAGCGCTCCAGGCAGCCTCTTCCCTTCGGGATGCAATGGTCAACACCTCCAGGTCCTCCCCGACAAACATGAGCATGGTGTCTGCTGCCTGGGACATTCCGGCAAAGATCATGAATATCAATAGAACAAACTGAACCTTCACTGATTTTTTTCCCCAGAGTGCATGCATTTATTCTTCACCATCCATGTTTTTTGCCAATACCCTGAACTTGGAACGGCTCAAGCCCAACAGTTTGGCGGCAGTGGTCTGATTGTTTCCGGCTGCCTGCAATGCCTGCTGGACCAGGCTCATCTGGACCTGCTGCAGGGGGATGCCGCCGGGCGGCAGGTGGATCACCACCTGCCGGGTGGTCTGGGTCTGGGCCACCTGGAGGAAAGACAGGGTGTCTGCCGTAACCTGACCGGTCTCCCGGGTGAGGATCAGGCACCTTTCCAAAACATTGGCAAGCTCCCGCACATTGCCCGGCCAGGGGTACTCTTTGAGTTTCTGGCAGGCCCCTTCGGTCAAGGTATGGTCTTTTCCAAAGGAAAAGGTTTGAATGATATATTCTGCCAGGGGCACAATGTCATCTCTTCTCAGGCGCAAAGGAGGGATGCCGATGGGGAACACATTGATTCTGTAAAACAGATCCTGGCGGAATTTTCCCTGGTTCACCATCTGTTCAAGGTTTTTGTTGGTGGCACAGATCACCCGGACATCCACGGGGATCTCCTCATTACCCCCCACCCGCTGGAATTTTTTTTCCTGGAGGGCCCGCAATAGTTTGCCCTGGGATTCCAGGGGCAGATCCCCGATCTCGTCCAGAAACAAGGTGCCCTTGTCTGCAAATTCAAATTTCCCCCGGGTGCGGACAGCCGCCCCCGTAAACGCCCCTTTTTCATATCCGAACAATTCCGATTCCACCAGGTTGGCGGAAATGGCGGCACAATTCACCGGCACAAACCGGTTGGCCGCCCTCAAGCTTTTTCTGTGAACATGATTGGCGATCACTTCCTTGCCGGTTCCCGACTCTCCCAGGATCAGCACGGCCGTGTCGACAGGGGCCACATTCTCTGCCAGGGCCACCACCTCCCGCATTTGGCATGAGCTGTAAATCAGCTCATGCTCCTTGTCTGCCCTGGCAATAACCGCTTTCATTTCCTGGTTTTCCGTGATCAGCCGGGACAGGGTCATGGCCTTTTCAATGGTAAACAAAATCTTTGCATCGTCAAAGGGTTTGGTCACATAATCAACAGCCCCCTGCTGCATCATCTCAACAGCCGAATCGATGGTGGCAAAGGCGGTGATAAAAATGACCGGGGTCAGTATGTTTTCCATTCGCATCTGTTGGATCAATTCTTTTCCGTCCATCTGGGGCATTTTGATATCGGAAATCACCAGATCATAGGTATTTACCGAAAGGCTTTCCATGGCATGTTTTCCATGGACGGCCTTGTCCACCTGAAATCCATTTCTTTCTAGCATCATTGAAAGAAGATGCCTCATTTTTTCTTCATCATCAACGATCAATATTTTTGTCATTTTCTTCTAACACCTCTATCTTTCGTTCCTGGGTATTTGAAAACAGGGTGATGCAGAACCGGCACCCCCCCGCTTCCGGGGTCTGGATGCCGATACTGCCGCCATGGGCCTTGACCACCTGATCGGCAAATGCAAGCCCAAGCCCCGTACCCGTTGCCTTGGTTGTAAAAAAGGGTTCAAAAATTTTCTGCCGTTCTTCCCGGGCTATGCCAGGTCCCTGGTCCGTGATCAACATCTGCCATTTATTGTGCTGCATATTAAACCCAATATCAACCATTCCTTTTTTATCATTTGCCTCGCATGCGTTTTTGATAAGATTGGAAATGCCCCGGGACAAAAGATCAAAGTCGGCTTCCGCTTCAAAGGGGGTTTGGGGGATCTCATATTGCAGCTTCAGTTCCTCGGACGCATATTGGATTTCAAAGCCGATCAAAACCTGTTCCGCAAGCCGGTTCAAATCCACCAGGGTAAACTTGGGCTTTGCCGGCCTGGAAAAAATCAAAAAACCTTCAATCAGGGTATTCAAACGGACAATCTCTTCTTCGGCATAGGTCAGGGGAATATTCTCCTTTGGAATCTTTAATTCCGACTTGAGCATTTCAAGGGAGCTTTTGATGATGGCCAACGGATTTTTCACCTCATGGGCGATCATCATGGAAAATTTACCCACCTCTGCAAGGGCTTCCTGGCGGGTAATCTTTTCATAGGCCCGGACCAATGTTTTACGTCCGGCAGCAAGGGAATCCAGCATATTGTTAAAGGCATCGGCAAGCTTTGCGATCTCCGGCGTGTTGCCCGAGGCTGCCCGGATAGAACGGTTGCCCAGGGATACTTTTCTGGCTGTTTCCGCCAGGGCGATGATGGGTGCCACAAGGGATCTGGAGATAAAATAAAAAATAATCCAGGACAAAAAGGTCAGGGCCAGGGCAATATAAACAAACCGGATTTTCATCTGAACCACCAGATCCGCTATGCCCTGGACAGAATAGGTCACCCGGACCTTTCCGATAAAATTTGTGTCGCCGGTCCCTGTCATGCGGCGCATCCATTCACCGTTGTCTTCGGTTTGGGAGAGATGCACCTGCTTTTCCACCCTGGCAAAGGGCCCCGGGATATTCCGCACTTCCTTTACGAGAATTTTTCCGGTGTGGTCCTGTATTTCAACCCCTGTGATGTCATTTTCCTTGAGCATATTGGCGGCCAATCCCTGGAGAAGCGTCTGCTCATCAATTAATATCCCCAGCTCGCAATTGAGTGCCAGATACTGGGTCATGAAATCGATCCGCTGGTTGAACCGCTGGGTGACAAACTGGTTGATGATCGTCACCCCCAGATAGCCCATGGTCATGGTCGCTGCGCTGACAAGGAGGATGGCCGCAGAAAGAACCCGGGCGTGGATGCCGATGGTATTGGGAAACAGACTTTTCATCGGGTCACCCGGATGCCGATTTTATCGGCTATTTTCTCATTGACAATGGTATTAAATACCGGCGGAATCTGTCGGCATTCGCCTGTTTCAAGATAGGTATTCATCTCTTGTCCGGCCTGTCGGCCAAGGGCGCGGTAATCAAATTCAAAGGAAAAAAAGGCCCCGGACCGGGTGAAAAAAGAATTATACCCGATCACCCCCCGCTTGTTATAGAGTCCCTGCTTGATCACATAATGGATAATTTTTTCGGAAATAACGGTTGGATCCGGAATCATCCACACTGCGTCCATTGCCCCCATATGGTCCTTTAACACACCGGCAATCTGGTTTTTGGAAGCAACGGACAAGGGGATGATCTCAAGCCCCTTGTCCGCGGCAGCCGAAAGGGCCTGGTCGTAAAACCATTGGTTGTGGCCGGGATCAAATATCAGACCGATTTTCCTAATGGTCTGGAAGGTGTGGGCGATCTTTTCCAATTGGGTTTGGGCCGGGATTCTCAAGGAGATTCCGCAGGCCTGGGAAGAAAGGGCGGGCAACGCATCAGGATCCAGTACGGCTGCATACATTTTTTTAAACCCCGCCTTGCTGTCCCACAGGACAGACGCCGCCTCGGGCCCTATGGCGGTTACCAGATCATACTGCCCCCCCTGCAATTGATCGGCAATTTGCAGGTTTAGCTGGCGGCTCTCATCATCGGTTGATGCAGAAAGGAAAAAAACATCCATTGGGGTTTCCGCAATTTCATCGGTGATACCGTCCACCACATGGATATAGGGTTTGATTTTTTTTGAAACAAGGAGGGCTGCCTTAAAGTCCGTATCGGAAAAACAGGCCCCGGGTATGGCTGACAAAACCATGGAAACAAAGAGAACAACACACAAAATGGTTCTGGGTCTTTCCTGGGGCATCCGGGTTCCTGGTTTATGAATATTTAGGTTACCTGTACCCTATATCAAAACCTTGGGGCAATTACAAAGCAATCTTTGCAACCTTTCGGAATCCCAAATGTTTCATCAGACCGCCTCAAACAAAATTGTAATGTTGATATAGCGCTCAAGGGCTTTTTTCCCGGACATCTGCCGTGCATCCGGGAACCGGTATTTCCCGGTACTGGCAATTTTGAATACGGAAGGATCCACCCCGTGATTCACAAGGGCATGCACAATATTGGCCGCCCGGGTGGCGCCCAGTTCAAAATTTGAAGGAAATTGGGGTGTTCGTATGGGGTCCACGTCCGCAAATCCGTCCACCACAATCCAGACTTTGTAATTTTTGACAAAAGCGGATATCTTTTTTAAAAAATCATCGTATTCCTTGGAGACAACCGCACTGCCCGAGGGAAAAAGGATGGGCAGGGTGCTTCTTATCTTTACCCACTCCTGATCCGGGATCAGTTCAAACCAGTCGGATATTTCCGAATTTTTGATCTGATCCATTAACCTTGCCTGGTCCGGTCCGATCATGTCTGCGGCCATTGCCCGGGTTTCAATGGGTTGATCGGCCATCTCGTCCTGCACGGTTTCGTCCATAATCTCGTCAAGGGCTGCCTGGTAGGATTGCCGTTCTTTTTCAAGGGAATTGATTCTCACTATCTTATATGCTACAGACCGATACAAAGAGGGGGGAACCGGCTGTTCCAGAGATTTCAGCCTTTCAATCTTATGTTCCAGCCATGTCAGGTTTTCATTTAACTCATAAATTTCCCGGGCCTTTGAAGAAATGAGTTCCGTGTACTCTCCGGCCAAAACAAGCTCTTTTCCCAAAGAGGGACCGGCATAGGCCGGAAATACAAGGAAGACGACACTTACAATAAAAAAAGCCGCACCTGATAGGTGCCTGACAAGGGACAAAAAATATTCCATGACCATTCTCCGGTTGAATTTATTTTTTGGGTGCTCGATTAAAAAGCAGTTATCACTTTTCTGCAACACACCCCATCAGTTGGATGCGCGGGTGTGGGAGGCTGTCTCGTAATTTTTCAGATTTTCTGCAAGACCCTGGGGCCACCAGATCATCCCGTGACGGGTAAAATTAATCCGAAGCTGCATGACGGCCTGGGCGATTCCATATTCTCCATGGGTGATTTCCCGGATTTCAACACCCCTGAGCATTGCCTGGGTGCTGGTCGTCAGAGAATCCTTATCAATTGCACCATATCCGCCCTTGCTATAGGCTTGGACATATACCCCTCTTATTTTTTCCACAAATTGTCGATAACCGTCCGCAACAGCTGCCCGTTCAGCCATCAAGCGCGCCTGGCCTTTGGTAAGGGAGGCTTCGGGTTCAACCCCCTTTCCGATAACCGTAAAGGTTACAACCCGATGATTCCCAGCGTTTTCCGGTGCTGTTCCAATCACGGGCCCTGGAGATACTGTGTAGGTATTACACCCCACTACCGCCGACAGCATCAACCCTAGAAAAAACAATTTCAGTGTTTGTTTCATTTTGCATACCTCTTTCATATTATTTACCATGGGAGCCAAATACGAGAAAGATCGTCATCCATCGGGAACAACTTAAATGATATCCCAAACATCAGATAAAATAAATAAATTTTTTATGGAAACAGCAAAATGAATTGACCCTGAAAATCAAAAGTTAAAACAAAGACCTTATTTTTTGTCCTTAAAATGAATCGCAATATTGACATGGCGCTGTAAATTTTTCCACTCAGACCTTTTCCGGGAATCCAGCCGATGTTCTCCGGTGCTGCCGATTTTAAATACAGACGGTTTGACGCCATATTTCACAAGCGAACGGACAACGGCAGCAGCCCTTGCTGCCCCAAGTTCAAAATTGGAAGGGAATTCTTTGGTGTGAATCGGGTCTGTGTCTGCATAACCGTCAACCATAATTCTGACATCATACCCGTTAACAAGACTTGCCATTTTTTTGATAAAAGAATCATAACCGGCTGCAATGGTGGCGCTTCCAGAAGAAAACAAAATCGGCAGTCTGTTTTCCACCCTCAGAAAGGCGCCGGTTGCGCTGAGCTCCACCCAGTCTTCCAGGCCGGATGCCACTACCCTTTTTTTCAGGATGTCTTCAAATTTCGCGGCAGGTGCGGATTTGATCTTTTTCTTACCAGGAGGAGGAGATGCGGGGGTTAATAATTTTTCATACTGTTTTTTCAATTGTTCCAGGGATGCTATTTTTTCGGTCTTAAAGGTAATTGAATCATACATCCGCTGGGGTACAAATCGTTTGGAAGCCTCCATTCTCTTGACTTTATTGGCGAGCCACAGCCTGTCTTGTTGAATTTTTTCAATCTCTGACCGGACAAAAGAGATCTGCCTGTCATATGTTTGTCGCTCTTCTGACAAAAACTTTGGTTTTGGGCCCGATTGCCCGGCACCGGATAGGTCTGCAAAGAATGCCATGCCCATGAAAACAGCAAGACAAATCAGCAGCTTTCCCTGCCCCGAAGCGATGTAACCATATCCTTTAGCCATTCCGGACGCCTCCACCTTATATTCCGCTGTTAGATACCGTCCCCCGTGACCCTAAACCAGTCTGATCTTCCACAGGTTTCACCCCGGATCCTAATCCGGCGGGCCACCACACCATATCCTTCTTTGCAAAATAAATCGTCAACTGCATATGGGCCTGGGTGATATCATATTCACCTTGACGGATCTCAACAATTTCAACCCCCCTCAGCCAGGACTGCGTTTTGGTCGTTATCACTTCCTGGCTCACCGAGCCGAATCCGGCTTTCATGAATGCTTCCACATATACCCCCCTCACCTTTTCGACCAATTGCCGGTAGCCGTCGGCCACCGCCGCACGCTCGGCCATAAGTTTGGCCTCACCTTTGGTCAAGGCCTTTTCAGGCTCCAGGCCCTTACCGATCACCTCAAAGGTGACCACCTTACGAGAACTGGTGTCATCCTGATTCAGTCCCAGCACAGGTCCCGGTGAAACCTTCCGATCCGGCCCCGTAAAACTGCATCCGGACAAGACGACCCATACCAAGGTCAATTGGCAGAAAGTACGAATCACATGTTTCATTTCTATTTCCTCTTCTTTAAATGTTTGATACCATCTACCCAAGACAGTTTTAAATTGCCGCTTGTGTGTAAAGGACGACAACAAGCCCCCACAATTTTACAATGCTACTGGAGAATATTACAAAAAATATGCCATTGTTTTCAAATTTCTATGATTTTCTTTTTTCATCTGCACTGATTTTAGGGATGCTTATATGGCCAAAACCTTTAATAGCAGACCATACACCCATCAGCACCTACTATATACGCTATGATATAAAGTCGTCCAACCACCGGATTACGGATGAAAATTTTTTAATGATTCCTGCAGAGAACGAATTCAGGATGGAAAATTTTTCACAGATCGTGCTTCCATGCGTCATATCCATGACGCCGGGGGAGTCAAAAACAAACACACTCCAACGGGCTAAAAATGAGGCGTTAAAAAGAGTCCTCCACGAAAAAGGACTCCAATCCGTTAAGACAAAAAACGGGGTGACCATTCTCAGTTTTGAAGGTGTGATCATAGCACCCATACGGATTTTCCAGATTCCGGACACCGAGCCCCTCCGATTTTCATATACCGCACATTTTAAATACAGTCCCGTGGCCTTCCCCGATAGATGGCAGGGGTTGAAACTCAGAGCCGCGATAAAAGAAAAACTTCAGGATTTCTTCCGATTGTTTCACTAGGAAGTTCTCTTGACCTGAAAACAAAGGGCAAACATGAACAAAAACATTGCTGTTGTCTCATCCATTCTCCTGTGCACGATACTGATTTGCCAGCCCTTTTCGGCAACGGCAAAGGAACAGCAACCAGGTCTTTTGCTGGCCGATGACCGGGGAAACATTCTATTTTCCCAAAACCCAGACACCCCCTTCACGCCGGCCTCCATTTTAAAAATGTTCACCAGCCTTGCGGCGGTGGACGCTTTTGGAACGGACCACAGATTCAAGACCTTGTTTGCCTATGACAAGATATCTAAAAATCTATATATAAAAGGGTTTGGTGACCCTTTGTTCATTTCCGAAGTGATCAGGGATCTAACCGATCAAATCCGATTAAAAACCAAGGCCCGGGTCATAAATCACATCATTCTTGACAGCTCTTTTTTTAATTCCGATATCACTATTCCGGGAACAGGCACATCCTCAAATCCATATGACGCCACTACAGGCGCCCTGTGTGCGAACTTCAATACCATTTCCTTTAAGTGGGACCCAGGCTTGAAAAAATTTATCAGCCCGGAACCCCAAACCCCGCTGCTGCCTGATTTTCTTGGGGATATTAAAAGATCCGGCCAAAAACAGGGCAGAATTTTGCTTTCGTCAGAACAGCGCCAGGCGTATCCGGGCCTGCTGATACAATATTTTCTTGCAAAAAGAGGCATCCCGGTAAACGGCTCTGTGAAACAAGGCCGTTTCGATAATGCCCTATCCCCGATATTTGCCTTTGAATCGCCGTTTACCCTGGAACAGATTCTTCAAAAACTTTTAAAATATTCTAATAACTTTATGGCAAACCAGCTGATGCTGGCCATGGGTGCCAAAAAGAAAGGCGGTCCGGCAACCCTTGAAAAAGGAGTTCTGACCATGGAAGCCTTTGGCCGGGAAAAATTGGGGTTGACACGATTTGCCATTGCAGAAGGGTCCGGGCTTTCAAGGGAAAACAAGATCTCACCGGACCAGATGCTGAAGGTCCTGATGCAGTTTATGCCGTTACATCCCCTGCTGACCCAAGAGAAAAATGAATATTATAAAACCGGCACCCTGTCCGATGTCCGATGCAGGGCCGGTTTTATCCGCGGAAATGACAATCGCCTCTATCCTTTTGTGATTATGATCAATGAAAAGGAAAAAGGATATGCCAAAATTCGACAGGAATTGTTGAAAAAGGTCTTTCGCATTTCAACAATTCCTTAAGAAAACCGTCTGTTCACTTCTGGTCTATTTAGGGGTTTTACCGCCTTGAATATAGGCGTAAGCGCTATGGTTATGGATGGATTCAAAATTTTCCGCACTCACGGAAAACCAGGTAATATTTTCATCTTCCATCAAGACCTTGGCCACATCCCTTGCAATATCCTCAACAAATTTCGGATTGTTATAGGCTTTTTCCGTAACAAATTTTTCATCTTCTCTTTTGAGCACAGAAAAAATATCACATGAGGCGGCCTTTTCAACGATATCTACAATATTTTCAATCCAGATGAGCTTTTTGAACCGGGTGTTTACCAACACCTCGCCCCGCTGATTATGGGCACCGCAATCACTGATCTCCTTTGAACAGGGACAAACCGAAGTAACCGGAACCGCCACCTTCAGTATAATATCGGTATTGTTCCTAGCATCGGATGATCCGAAAATGGAACAGGTATAGTCCATTAACCCTTTGGCTCCGATGCTGGGAGATTTTTTCTCAATAAAATAGGGAAAGGTGATTTCAATATGCGAGGATTCCGCCCCCAGGATTGTTTTCATATCCCCCAGAATCGTTGTTAAAGATTCAAGGGAAACCTGGGTTCGGGATGAATGCAAAATTTCAACAAACCGACTCATGTGCGTTCCCTTGCACTGGTGGGGCAAGTCCACATACATACAAATTTCGGCGACTGTGGATTGAATACCCTTGGTTTTATCCAGAACTTTTACAGGGTACTTGAGCCCTTTAATGCCCACTTTATCAATGGGAATTTTTCTAAAATCAGGTTGATTCTGTATATCAATCATTTTTATTCTCTAAAAGATAATCAGAGGCAACATTGCCCATTGCCCTGAATATATTACCTTTTATATTTTTATTTTGTTTATACAAAGCGTCAAGCATCCGCCGGATCTCTTCTCTTTTTGTCTGGTTTGCACTGGGGCAATTGTTGACAAATTCCGGCATCCCAAACAGGTTTGAAAACAAAACGATATCCTTTTTTTCAACATATGCCAGCGGCCGGATTATATCAAGGGCACCCCCAAAAAAAGACTGCCTGGGTTTCATGGTCCCGATTTTCCCTGAATAGAACATATTGATGAACAACGTCTCAATAATATCATCCTTATTGTGGCCCAGGGCAATTTTCCTACAGCCTTGTTCCTGGGCCAGCTTAAACAGTCTATTTCTTCTAAGCCTTGCGCAAAGAAAACAAGGATTTTCCCTATTCTTTTGGGAATGGGCTGTCAGGCCGTAATCAGTATATTCAACCTGCAACGGAACAAAAGTCTCTTCCACATAGGTTCCAAGCGCTTTGGCAAACGAGCCCTCAAACCCTGGATCAATATGGACAGGAACAATATCAAATTTTACGGGTGCTTTTTTTTGTAAGGAAAACAAGACATGTAATAGGGTTTGACTGTCTTTGCCACCGGAAACTCCGACAAGAATTCTGTCTTTATCTGAGATCATGTGCCAGTCATGAATCGCCTTTCCCACAGCATGGTTCAGTCGTTTTTTCAGGCCGCCTTTCAACCTTTTTCTATTCGTCTGCCGGTTTTTCTTTCCGTATGGCAACAACCCTGCCGGATGCAATTTCTCTTAGAACCGTGACAACGTCCTCGTTTTTTGAATTTCTGACAAGAGATTCCGCCCCCTCTCTAACCTGCCGAATCCGTTTGGCAGCCAGATGAACAAGGGTGAATCTATTATCAACATTTTTCAAACAATCTTCTATGGTTACTCTTGCCAAAATAATTTCCTCCAGATTTTATTTAAAGAATATCGATTATCTCGTATACTCTTTTTCCGCCCGGCGCCTGTAAAACCGCTTCGTCACCAGGGACTTTTCCAATTAATGCGCTGCCAAGGGGAGAGGACACAGAAATCTTGCCTTTCTGAATATCCGCTTCATCGGCACCCACGATCATGTATTCAACTTTTTCTTCGGAATCGAGGTTCTCAACCAGAACACGGCTGGCAAACCGAACAACATCCTTCCCAACGCTCGCAGGATCTATAACCTTTGCGTTTCCCAGCTTATAACTGATCTCTCCGATACGCCCTTCAATAAAAGACTGTCTTTCCTTGGCTGCGTGATATTCTGCGTTTTCCGAAAGATCACCGTGGGCCCGGGCCGTTTCAATGGCTTTAATGTTTTCAGGACGCTCAATTGTCTTTAATCTTTCCAAATCTTTTTTTAAGGCTTGATAGCCTTGTGTGGTGATGGGTAGTTGCTCCAAGGTAAAAATTCACTCCGTTTATAATAATAATTTGGGTTGCTGACAAGGCACCGGTCTGTACACATCGTCAGCCAGGCAATAGGCCAGGCTAAAATCCTTTTTCTGCCTGGGTCTCCTTGTCGTTTTTTGATGAAGAATAAAATCCAAGTGACAGGACGGGTCCGGAAACGACGTATAGTAAAAATACCACAAACAATAAAACATAGGGTTCTGTGGCAATGGCCACAAAAATCAGAATAAGTCCCACAAATTTGTTGAATGTCATGCTCTTGAAAAGAGAAACCTTTTTAAAGCTTTTGTATTGAAAAGAGCTGACCATGCAGAAAGAAAGCGCAAACATCATTACCAGCATTATCACCTTATACGGGTCAGGACTGATTTCCAGACGGGAAAAAAACAACACAACAGAGACAATCATGGCCGCTGCCGCAGGAATGGGCAATCCTTCAAAATCTGGACTGGCAACGCTGCTGGTATTAAACCGGGCAAGTCGCAGTGCCCCGCAGGCCATAAAGAGAAATCCCGCAAGCCAGCCGGGTCTTCCCATGGGTTCAAGAACCCACAATACCATTAAAAGGGCCGGTGCCAGCCCAAAAGTTATAAGGTCTGCCAATGAATCATACTCCATCCCGAATTTGGATGTTGTTTTGGTGGCACGGGCGATCTTTCCATCCAGAAAATCAAAAACACTCCCGATCATAATGGCAATGGCGGCATCTACAAATCTCAATTGAACCGAAGCCAGTATGGAATAATATCCACAAAAAAGATTCATAGAGGTAAAAAGGTTGGGTAGAATATAAATACTTTTTTTAAAATTCTGTTTTTGCATGGAACCCTCCCTCTCCGATCAATTCATATTTTCTATCACATCATGGTTCCGATCACTGTGCTGCCGGCCTTTGTTTTATCTCCGATTTTGACACAAACTTCAAAATCCAGGGGCAGATATAGGTCCAGGCGGGACCCAAACTGGATCATGCCGTATCTGTCCCCTTTCTTAATCTGTTCTCCTGCTTGAACGCAATTTACAATTCTTCTGGCGATAAGTCCTGCAATCTGAACAACCGCAAATTTTTTATCTGCCCCGGTCTTCACAATCAAGGCGTTGCGTTCATTGTGAACGGATGCTTTATCAAAAGATGCATTGATAAATTTTCCCGGATTGTATTGTACGCGTTCAACAACGCCGTCAAAAGGGACTCGGTTAACATGCACATTAAACACATTCATGAAGATGCTCACCTTTTTGCAGGGAACATCCAGGTACTCACAAAACTGCAGGTTCTCAACAATAATCACCCGGCCGTCTGCCGGAGAAACAAAGGTTTTCTCTCCGGTTGGTATGGGCCGCTCCGGATCCCGGAAAAACCAACAGACAAATAAGGTCAGTCCAAGGCAGATCGACGCCATTGTCGTCCACCCAAAATAAAAAAGCATCCCGGTCATGAGGATGGTTAAAAAAACAAATTTCAGTCCTGGCACTGCAATGGGCAAAACTGCTCGTGCCGGCCACTTTGATGGGTTCATATGGTCTCTTTTCTAAATGGTATATCCCGGGTATAATATCAAACAACAGGTCATTGTGTCAATATGCTTGTTTTTTCCACAAACTGCACCTCTGCATCTGACTTTCTGATGTAGAAAGGGGTCAGCTCGTTTTCAGGACAATCAAAAAAATCATCCCTTGCAAGGGCCGGCCCTGCAAGGGCGGAAGCGCTCACATACTCCATGGTTTCATGGGAAAAAAAAGCCTTTTGGTCGGTCAGGTCCGAGATGAGCCGCTGATAGACCCTGGCACCGGATCCGGCAAATAATGATGCATTCCCTGCCAGCACAATCGCCTGATCAGGAGAACAGACCCTTTCCTTCCCTTTTTTTACCAGCTCTCCCCTTTCAAAATGATAGACCGCGCAATACACTTCATTGCGCCTGGCATCCATCATGGCGCAGACGGGGACAGACGCATGGGAGAACCGATAGGCAATGCCGTCCAGACTAGAAACACCTGCGCACGGTTTTGACAGGGCATAGGACAGTCCTTTAATAACACTCAGGCCTATGCGAAGTCCTGTAAAACTGCCCGGACCCTTTGCCGCAATGAATCCATCTATGGCAGACAAACCAAACCCGGCACGGTTGTCCAGCAGATTTTTTACCATTGCCGTAAGGCGCTTGGAATGGGTCTGCTTGTCTGCCCAGTATTCCTCGCAGACCAATTTCTTGTCTTCAAAAACAGCGAGGCTGCATCCTTGTTCGGCAGTGCTTAATGAAAGAAGCCGCAATCTATTTGGCCTTTTCCAGGGCAATGTCCAGCACTTCCTTCACATCCTTGACACAGGTAAATTTCAGTTTGCTTTTAATGGCCTTGGGAATATCATAGAGATCTTTGATATTTTTTTCAGGTATAATCACATGCTTGATCCCGGCTCTCAAGGCCCCAAGGGCTTTTTCCTTGAGCCCGCCAATGGGCAGAACCCTCCCCCGAAGGGAAATCTCGCCTGTCATGGCGACCTTGTTGTTCACTTTCCGGTTTGTAAACGCCGATACCAGGGCCGTTGCCATGGCAATCCCTGCCGACGGTCCGTCCTTTGGAATGGCCCCGGCCGGGACATGGATATGGATATCAAAATTTTCAAATGCATCCTTGGCAATGCCCAGTGCCTCCTGGTTGGCCTTGGTATAGGTTAAAGCGGCCCGTGCCGATTCCTGCATGACCTCTCCTATCTGTCCTGTCACCGAAAGCTCACCCTTGCCCGGGAACAAAGAAATCTCAATATACAAATGCTCTCCGCCGAATTCTGTCCAGGCAAGACCGGTTGCAAGCCCTACCTGACTTTCTTCCTGGTCCAGTTCAGACATATAATGGGGCGGGCCTAAATATTTGGTCAGGTTCTGCTTTGTAACGGCAAACTTTCCATTTTTTCCCTCGGCAATCTGCCGGGCAATCTTCCGGCAGATGGTGTCCAGTTTGCGCTCCAATTCCCTTAAACCTGCTTCCAGGGTATACTCTGAAACAATTGATTCCAGGGCACTGGGACTGATATGGATAGACCTTCTTACCAGGCCGTTGTCTTTAAGCTTTCTGGGGAGAAGGTATTTTGTGGCAATGGTGATTTTTTCCTGGTGGGTATATCCGGATATCCGTATCACCTCCATTCTGTCCAGCAATGCCGACGGAATGGTATCCGACATATTGGCCGTTAAAATGAACAATACATTGGAAAGGTCAAAGGGCATGTTCAGATAATGATCTGAAAATTCAAAATTCTGTTCCGGATCCAACGCCTCCAGCAGAGCAGAAGAGGGGTCTCCCCTAAAATCACTGCCCAGCTTATCGATTTCATCCAGCATAAAAACCGGATTGTTGGTGCCGCATTGACGCAAGCCTTGCAATATCCGGCCGGGCAGAGCGCCGATATAGGTTCTGCGGTGACCGCGGATCTCTGCTTCGTCCCGGATCCCGCCAAGGGAAAGCCGATGAAATTTACGTTTCATGGCCTTGGCAATGGCCTGGCCCAGAGAGGTTTTTCCAACTCCCGGAGGGCCTACAAAACAAATGATCTGCCCTTTCTTTTTGGGATTAAGCTTTCGGACACTCAAATATTCAAGGATTCTTTCCTTGGCCTTTGCAAGGCCGTAATGATTCTTATCCAGAACCTCTTCGGATTTTTTAATATCCAGAAAATCTTTTGTCGATCGACTCCAGGGCAGTTCGACAATACAGTCAAGATAGGTCCTGATAACAGAGGCCTCCGAAGAATCAAAATGCATTTGCTCAAGCCGCTTCAACTGCTTGAATGTTTCTATTTCACATGGCTTGGGCAGCTTACACTTTTTTATCTTGACCTTAAATTCTTCTATTTCGGCAAGTTTGTCGTCGCTTTCCCCGAGCTCCCGGTGAATTGCCTTTACCTGCTCCCGCAGATAATAATCCCGCTGGCTTTTTGTAATTTCATCTTTGACATCTGTCTGGATTTTTGCCTGGACCGTCGAAAGGTCAAGCTCCCTTGCCAGCATATCATTCACCCGCTTAAGGCGATCCACTGATTCTGTTATTTCCAGCAACGCCTGGGCATCTTCCACCCTTAAATTTAAATTGGATGCCACCAGGTCTGCAAGTTTTCCTGGGGACTCAATATGGGACAAAAGATCGCCCACATCCCCGGACAGTTCCCCCTTAAGTGCCAGTAATTTTTCAGAGCTTTCCTTAACATTGCGCATCAGGGCTTCAATTTCAATGTCGATTTCTTTTGGATCGGTATCAATCAGAATTTCTATGCGGACCTGAAAATATCGTTTCTTTTTGATGTATTCGCTAATTTTTGCCTTGGCAATCCCCTGGACAAGCGCTTTGATACGGCCATCCGGCATCTTGATCATTTTTTGAACCCGACCGATTGTGCCCACAGTATAGACATCATCAATCCCGGGTTTTTCAATTTCTGAATCCTTTTGTGCGGACAGAAAAATATAACGATCAAAATCCACGCAGGCCTCAACAGCTTTTATTGATTTTTCACGTCCGACAAACAAGGGCAGTAACATATCCGTAAACACCACAACATCCCTTACAGGCATCATTGGAAGGATCTTGGGGATATCTTCGATATTACCCTCTTTTTCTATTATCTCAATGAGATCATCAATATCTGCTTCCGCCATTTGTGCTCCTTTATTCATACAAACACACCGAATGGAAACCGGCATGGGCATCTCGCCGTTCCATTCAGTGGTCAAAGTTGATTTACATCATATTTTTTTGCTGATCCTACAATAAAACACAATTTTCTTTTTACAATATCCTTGAAAAAAAAATTTTAAAATCAGATACTGCTGGCATTGTTACACCCATTGCTAATATGGAAAATTGCCCATGCTCAATAATACAATCACACTCACCCTGCTATTGTTTGCTTTTGGTGCCTGCATCGGCAGTTTTTTAAATGTGTGTATTTTCAGAATTCCGGAAAAATTATCCATTGTATTTCCAGGGTCCTTTTGTCCGATTTGCAAAAAAAAGATTCCATTTTATTGCAACATTCCGATACTAAGCTATATCTTATTGATGGGGCGCTGCAAACATTGCAGATCCCGCATATCTCTCCGGTATCCGATGGTAGAACTTTTGACCGGCGTTTTAACCCTTTTGCTGTTCGTAAAATTTGGCCTCACCCCCCAGCTGTTCTTCTGGCTGTTCTTTGTTTACGTCCTGATCGTTATTTCCCTTATCGATATAGACCATAAGATTATCCCGGATCGTATTTCCATACCCGGCATTTTTATTTTTTCATCCTCTGGGGTGTTCATCCCCGAAATGTCCGCCTTCACCGTTTTGGCCGGCATTTTCGCTGGCGGCGGTATCCTGTACGCCATCGCATTTGTCTATTTGAATTTAAGGAAAAAAGAAGGAATGGGGGGGGGTGATATAAAATTATTGGCCATGATCGGAGCGGCGACCGGCCTTAAAGGCGTATTGTTTACTCTCTTTGCAGGCTCTTTTATGGGAACTTTTGCAGGAATTGCCGTCATGGCCTTTACCAGAAGATACCACGGTCAGCTGAAAATTCCCTTTGGCCCCTTTCTCTCCCTGGGCGCCATTTTATATATTTTTTTCGGAGAGGGCATCCTCCAGTGGTATTTCCTTACAATTAACGGATACTAGCAATTCATTCAGCATAGCAAACCTCGATAACCATCCTGCCTTTTGTTGTCCGGAATGGAAGGGACAATACCTGTCCACCGCCTTTGACATGTTCGATGTCCTGATCCGATCCGATACAAACCTTAACGAACTTCACCTTGACTTTTTTATTCAGTTCAGCAATCTTGGTGGTCACATGACCCGCAATCATATTACTGATTTCGCCAACAGCATCGGTGATTTCCTCATTAATTTCTGCCATATCCTCCCCAAACATGGCAGAAACAATGCCCAAAATGCTTTTTTCTGAAAAACTGATGACAGCAGATCCGCGAAGATCCCCGCTGATCTCAAGAATTCCGGAAATATCTCCTTGGGATCTCTGGCTAGTTTTCAAAAATGGGGGTTCTGGTTTTACTTTCACAAATGCTGTGGTGTCAAGAATATGCAAAGCACCCTCAACAAACGGATTTATAAGTGTTACATCCATATTTTCCTCCTGTTTTTATTAATTTTATGATTTTTAAAAAAAACTGGCAATGAATTTTTGAAAAAATGTGAATAAATACTTGACACGCCCTTCTCAACGACGTAACGTACGCAAAAGCTGATTTGAATTTATTTAACTTTAGGAAAATGTTTTTTAAAACATAGTTTGTAATTTCTAAAACCTAAAAAAAGGAGTGATGAAGATGAACAAAGGCGATTTAATCAACAAGGTTTCAGAAGTGCTCAATAGCAAGAAAGAAGCTCAGGCTGCGGTGGACTGCACCATCAAAGCAATCACTGATGCTCTTTCCAACAGCGATTCTGTCACTTTAGTTGGCTTTGGAACATTTAAGACAGCGGAAAGAAAAGCAAGAAAAGGAAGAAACCCCCAGACAGGCAAAGAAATCAATATCCCGGCTAGAAATGTCCCAAAATTCGTCCCCGGCAAAGCACTAAAAGATGCCGTAAAGTAGTCAAATCAATTTTTGTTTTTGTATTCAGGCAGAATCTTCCTAATCTTAATATTAGATACTGCCTGAATACAATTACTATCTTGACTTTCAGCCATGAGTTTTAAAATAGACGGTATATTTGTTCCCTCCGTAGGAGTGGATCTGGTTTTCAATATGAATTCCTTAAATCCCGTATCCCAGTCTTCTATCATCTACGATACCGACTTTCAAAGAAACACCATTACCATCGCCCAACCCATTGTTCCAATCACGAAAACAACCGCCTTTGATCAATTGCATATCACAACCACTACCCAAAGCCTGCAGCAAACGGTCAGGGCCGGAATTGAATGTATTTCATACGAATTTCTGGACCAATACCGCCTGGCCAATCAAACAATCTCAAGGGCTCTTGCCCTCACCTACAAGCTCCCGGTGATGGAAACCAACATCAGATCGGCCTTTCGCCTGCCTTTGAGCCACAAACACACCATCAAGGCGAAAATTCTATACAAACAGACTGAATACTATACTGCCAAAGATTTTGGCATAAGGGACATCTCCTTTACCGGAATGGGACTTGTTATCCCTAAAAACAAAGCCGGCGTTCCCAATCCACTCACAGCCATCCGTAAATCAGATATATTTGCCATGGGTGTCATTCTTGTTGACAGGGGAGAGGAAAAGCCTGTGGGATCATTCCCCGTAAAAGCGATCGCCATACGGGTGAATAAAAATTATTCAGACACCCACATCCTTGTCGGCTTAAAAATAACACAAATGGGACAGAAAAATGAAATCCTGTTAAACCGATTTATTCACAATGCGCAAATTGACGAATTAAAACGGCTCCGCGCCAAGAACAATTAGGTTTTCCACATAGGCCTTTAGCCAAGCAAGAATCTTCTTCTGCAGAGGGGTAAATGCCTTGTCGCCCGTCTGAAGTTCCTTTAAATCTGCCATTGCCTGTGCACACCCATGCTTTGGGTCCCCTCGGAAATCGACTATCTTTTCCTGTGGATTCAAAGATGCCAGGAGTCTGAGGTGGTCTTTATACTCCCGGGTTGCCAGATCCGGGGAGAGAAACCCGGCCGGGAAATTTCGCAACAAAATCCGATTTGACAATTCTTTCACGCGGGCACTGGTAAAAGAAGCACATGCAATAGCCTTCTTAGAATCCTCGGCCCCATGGAAGCGGTTGATTTCTTTTTTTTCCAATGTGGAAAAAAAACCGGCCTGGTAAAGGGCGGCATCGGGATCAATATTGGGAACAATGGGATATTGATAGTTGCGATGGTATTGAATGGTCTTTAAAAATCGCTCCGGCGACGATTGAATCCTCTCCAGATTCCCTTTCAGTCTTTCATGGGATCCAGGTGTAAGCCTGGCCTTGAATCTCTCCAGAAAAGGCAGAACAATCAATTCATCTCCCGGGCGCTTCCTGATAACAAATAGGTCATAGATATCGGATTCTTCATCACTTCTCCATGCATCTTCAGTGTCCAATCGGATCCAGAGGCTCTGATTTTTATAAGGCACGGATTCTCCCACATGAATCACCGGGGCGATAAAATTATTTTTAGCTCCAAATGACGCAGAAACCATAAGACAGATGCGGAATACGAAATTGTCAATTTTGCATTTCTTTTCCAGAGAATTGATTCTTAAGGTGTCTTTGGTTTTATTGAAAAAGGCCAGGGCATATGCCCATATCTCTTTCTGCTGTGAAAAAATCCGGCAGAGCTCGATCACCGCTTCAACATCATTCATGGCTTCATGGGCACGACCGGAAGTTACAAATTTATTTTCATGGCTGAGAAGCTCAAGCTTCAGGCTTGGGTTGCCGTTCTCCTGGTGCGGCCATTGTAAAACATGGCCACAGAACACGTAAAAAAGCGTGGTCACCGGCAGCAGATCCATCCGTGAGCATTGATTTGCATATTGATGGCTATAGGGGTCGAGAAGATTTCTATAAAAAAGAAATCTTAAAAAGACGTCATCAAATCCAAGGGAATTGTAGCCCACACTGATTGTGCCGGGCGTATTAACAAGTTTATGGATCTTCACCGCTGCCTGATATTCTGTAATACCGCAGTCCAGTTCATCAGGGGTCAGGCAATGGGTGATAAATGCATGGGGAGAAGGGACGATATCCCTTCGAAGCTTTATTGTCACTGACTCCCTGGAAATCGGTGCCAGACCAAGATCCGTCCGAATGCAGGCAAAGGTAAGAATCTGGTCGAATGCCGGATTGAGTCCCGAGGTTTCAACATCATAAAACAGAAGGGTTTTCATTTCTCTTTTTTCATCTCAAACCACAAAAGGGGAAAACAAACCCATTGTTTTTCCCCTTCGGCATTTCAAAAATTGTATAAAAAAGACTATCTCTTTGAAAACTGGAAACTTGCTCTTGCGCCTTTTTTACCGTATTTTTTACGTTCTTTGGTCCTTGAATCCCTGGTCAAAAAGCCGGCGCTTTTCAGAACGCCTCTCAATTCGGGATCGACAAGCACAAGGGCTTTTGAAACACCATGGCGGATTGCACCGGCCTGCCCTGTTTGTCCACCCCCCATTACGGTGACTCTAATATCAAAGGCATCACTCTTTTGCGTCAGTACCAAGGGTGAAACGAGTGATTTTCGGTTCACACTGACATCAAAATACTCGTCCATCTCTCTATTGTTGACAACAACCTTACCCGTCCCAGGCACCAGCCATACTTTGGCCACAGAGTCTTTTCTTTTACCTGTTGCGTAAAATGCGTTTCCACTTTCCATTGATATTATCGCGTCCTTTATGTCTTAATCTTAAAATTCAACCAGTTTAAATTTCAATTGCTTCAGGCTTCTGAGCAGCATGCGGATGCTGATCTCCCGTATACACAAATAATTTTTTACAAAGCTTTCTTCCGAGCTTGTTCTTGGGAAGCATCCCCCGAACCGCTTTCTTGAGAATTTCTCCCGGCTTTTTCTCAATCAACTCTTTTGCCGTGACAGACTTTATACTACCAATATACCCGGAATGACGATAATACTTCTTTTGATCCAGCTTATCTCCTGTCAACCGCAATTTATCCGCATTGATCACAACAACCCAGTCCCCCATATCCACATGGGGAGTAAAAAGAGGGTTATGCTTTCCGCGGATTCTGTACGCCACTTGAGATGCCAATCTGCCAAGGATCAGATCCTTTGCGTCAATTACGCACCAATTCTCTTTGTTGTCTGATCTTTTTGCACTATATGTATACTTTTTCAATTTTTCACGCTCCTGTTCATAAACACAATCAGCAATATCTACAGAATTTTTGTATCCATGTCAAGCAGATTTTATAATTCTATCTGTTTTTCCTTTTTAAGACCGGGAACGAAAGAGGCATTCTCCTTCCCGGGGGAAAGCCGGCTGGACGTTTTACAGGAAACTTCCGCATTCAAAATACCGCCGTTTTCAACGATCAGATCCTGACACTCCACTTTCCCGGCACAGACACCCGTGGCAAGGATAATCAACTCTTTGGACGCAAAGATTTCTCCTTGGAAATTACCGCCAATGGTTATACTGGATACCTTGGTGGCACTGGAATTAACAAGCCCATCTTCGGCAATAACAATGACATCTCCGTCAATGGTTCCGGTCACCTGCCCCTTAATAATCAGCTTTCCGGTACTGGATATGGATCCGTCAATTTTCAGTTCCTTATCAATGATGGAAAGGTTTTGCCTGTCTTTTTTCCCCACAGTCAGTCTCCTCACATGCTTATGATTGAATATCTATAAAAATCCGGCCGACTTCTTTACCCACAAGTGTGGTCAATATATAATAACGCCTGCCGATTTTATCCATGGAATAACGCGGCATCAGAACATCTGTCCCGGTATCGATCATATACCCCCTGTCTTCGCCGTTATTGACACTATTATTCCCGACAAATCCTTTAAAATTCACCACGTATTCAGACGGGTCTATGTTCCCTGTAATAATGTCTTCTATGATCAGCTTATCGCCATGCCGGATCTTCACATGGGCGTAATTATCCACAATAACGGTTTTTCCATTGATCTTTAGCTTGTATCGAATACTTTCTTCTTTTTTTGACTCCGTTACTGCAAGCGTATTGATTTTATCAAACCCCTTATCGTCGAAATCTAAAAAGACGCTGCCACAGGCATAAAAATCTTTTTTTGCCTCTATTCTAGTGGGTTCGTTAATAATCAATTTTTTTTTCATGTCATTATAGTCGTTTCCGACCCCGAGAACATCCACACTTAATCCCCGTTCATAATTGGCCACAATATCATGCACCTGGACCATATCCCCTTTGTTAATTTTCAGGTGCTGCATTTTCCCAACCACAACGGGAATAGAATCATTAACAGAAATGATCATATACTGCATCTCAGGTTTCTTCAAATCTATACCGGGTGTCTGGGGCAAAATATCCAGAATTTCCATAAACCCGTTGATGGCATAAATATGCTGCCTCACCTTCTGCTCAAGGGATAATGTTTTTGTGGACTCAACACCAAAAGCCGGTATTTTGCATACATTAAGGGCATAATACGTAGCAGATCCACGCTGCTCCTTATGGGGGGTGTCCGGGTGATTTGTCCTGTGGTTGTTAAAATGAAAAAACAAGGCTTTGTCTTCAATATTCATATTGATTCTGTCAATAACCTGCCCGGCCATTGCTTCGAGATCCACCCGTTTCTGATTTCCGCCAGGCTCTAAAAACGATTCATCGGCAATAATCGACTGTCCGTATTTTTCCGGATTTTTTTCAGCACTTTCCCAGGTGGCTGAATAGATACCCGAGCCCTCATGAAGATTGAGAAAGCAATCGCTCTCGCAAATAAGTTTTTTTAGGACATTCACCACTGCGGTTTCATAATTTACGGTATGATCATCCATAAATTTCCGGTTCATATCCTGGTTAATCTGTCGTTCTTTTTTCAGGATTGAGGGAAAATTTGCCCGGGGGACCACAATGAGGTTTCCCTTTTCAAGTGAAAAGTCAGCATAGAAATCAGCAGCAAGAAACCCACCCGGCTCATCTCCCTGAATTCCCCCGATAATCAACAGGGTTTTGCCCGGTTTTGCACCAAAGATCCTGTATACATTCAGCTCATTTTCTTCGCCTTCAAAAAAAACCGTATGGGTCCTTTGTCCGGATAGGGTAACCGAACACATCGCCAGGACCAGAAAAATGCCCCTGAAAATAATAATCCCAGCCTTGAATAACTGTTTCATTAACTTGCTTCTGCCTCGGTAATATCAATGAGGCTTTCAAACATAAGGTCCCCATTGTCGTTAAAAATATAGATGGCAGCTTTTTTAAAAAAATCCGGCCCTGCCTTGCTTTCAATTCTGAATTTCACCGGCTTAAAATGGGCAATGGAAAAATATTGTCCTTTTCTGTATTGGGAGGGAACCCCATTCTCCAATGGGCCTGCCGGAACCACCAGCCATTCCTTCTGGGTTTTGTTTTCAGGCTTAAGAATGGTGAATATCCGCCCGGAAACACCTCCGGGCGCATCTGATATGTTCCGGATGTCAAATCGCACCAGCAGATCTCCGCCGGTACCCTCCCGGGTAACGATAAACTTTTCTATGGAAACCGTCCGGAGTGCCAGTTCTTTTGATTCCATCCCTGTGGAATCCTGTCCGTTCTCTTTTGCCATATCGGTTTCAGGCAGCAAAACCAATTCTTGGGGCATGGGTTCAGGTGTCGCTTTTTCTTCAGTGCTAACCGCCCTTGGGTCTTGTTTTTCTTTAATACCGGCCTTTTTTTCCTTTGCAGTGGTCACCGGAGCCTTTGCGGGTATCAGACCCCCTGGTTCTTTGCCGGAAATAACCAGTCTGGCCATGAGAACTTCTTTTTCACTGGTTAATTGAGCCACTTTTTTTTTCAACTCAAGCACTTGCCCTTTATACTGTTTATTTTCAACGGCCTGACTGGAAAAAAAATAGTGGAACCAAATGGCAGCAAATAAACAAACAACACTGGTCACAAAAAAAATATAAACAAGCGCCCTCAAATATCCAGCTGATGTTACCTCTCCGTAAGCATCGATAACAAGGATGGTTTTTCTTTTCTTTTTTTTATATGGAGACGGTTTTGCCCGGGCTATTTCTCTTTCCAGTTCTCTTGAGATATCTTCCATAAACCACCTTTCTTGACAAGTTTAAGCTGCTTTGTTCCCTTGGTTGAAAAATTACTGGATTCGTACTCCTGAAGAAAGGTAACCTCACAGCCATCTTTCTTTGTGGTTATTTTAAAATTTTTGCCGGTCACAGTGATATAATTATACTTTTGGGCAAGCTGGGTTTTCCGCTTGACCCAGGATTTTTTATCCAGGCCGTCAGAATAAAAATCATCTGCGTAAAACCCGGCATATGCATCCATATTCTTTGAGGACCATGCTGCCAGCCATTTTTGAACCATTTCCATGGGAGGTATTTCCCTGGTTTTAAAATTGACAAGTTTTTGAGCTGCTGCAATCAAAGGAACATCAATTGCCTTATAGGGTTCCGATTTTTTATGAATCACATCCCCGACAATTTTATATGCCTGTGCCGATTCTTTTATAAACAACTTTTTTTTGCCTATCAATATCTTCTCTTTTCCGGAAGCCAAGCTAAAATCAAACAATGCAACGACAACGTCATCATGGGCATAAATACCGACACTTGCCATTTCCATCGTTAGGGGTCTCTTATCTGAAATTGCCTTCTCCCTCAGAGTAGACCAGGTCTCCCACCAGGATATGTTCGGCAGATATTCCTCCGAATAAAAGGCAAGATACTGATGATAGCTTCCTGTTTCCATGGTATGGGCCCAGTTGTCCAGCAGTTTGAGTATTTCTTTTTCCTTGAGGGCTTGAACATCCGGATCTGTTTTTAAAATTTTCTCAACAATAATCAGAGGTGTTGAATCCAATTGAATATAATCGGCCAATGAAACAATATTGTTATTTTCAAGGGCAATACAGCCATTGGAATCCATTGGCTTGAGCACCTTATCCGTCCCATGAATCCAGATGGCAGAGCCTTCTTTTCCCCTGCGCTGATCAAGAAAATTCGGATAGTCGGAAGGAAATGCCTTTTTCCCGTAGATAGGTGTTAGATAGCGCTCTTCATATTTATCGATCAAAAAATAGACCCCTTCAGGGGTTTTCTTGTCTCCTGCTTTTTTTTTGGGGCCCGGGGCTTCGCCGGTGGAACAGGCCGCTTTAAACGCCAAGTTATTGTCCTTGGCTTTCAGGGAATAGACATAAAGGGTTTGGCTTTCTTTTTCCACCAGAATGGCATTTCCCTTTTCCGGCAGGGTGATAATGGAAGCAGGGAGTGTATTGTCGGCTGCAACACCAGAACAGAATACCAGTATCGCCAAACACACATAAATGGGAGACAGGAGGTTCATTTTATTGTTTTTCATTTTTATTGTTTTTACCCGTCCGAATTTTGTTTATCCGGATCTTTCGCAATGATCTTAAGATGGTGATACGCTTTTTCAGATGCTTTTCTACCACTTGAGGTGCGAAGCACCAATCCGATTTTGAGCAAAAAGGGTTCCACAACATCCACAAGCGTATCGGTTTCTTCCTGGAGGGTGGCGGCTATGGCCTCTATCCCCACGGGGCCTCCCTTATAAAAGTCAATAATGGTTTTTAAATAATTTCTGTCAAGACTGGTAAGCCCAAGGGTGTCTATGCCTTCAAGACAAAGGGCTGCCCGCACTGTTGATTGGGTAACTTCTCCATTGGATTTAACCTGGGAATAATCCCGGACGCGTTTTAAAATACGATTGGCGACCCGGGGAGTTCCCCGGGACCTTCGGGCAAGCTCCACTGCTCCCCTGTCTGAAATAGGGGTCCTCAAAAGTACAGCAGAGCGTTTGATGATCACCACCAGATCTTCAACAGAATAAAAATCAAGGGTGCGAAAAATACCGAACCGATCCCTCAAAGGGGCTGACAACAACCCCACCCTTGTGGTGGCTCCCACCAGAACAAATTGTTTAAGACGGTATCGATGACTTCGGGCATGAATCCCTTTATCAAAAACAAAATCCACTGCAAAATCTTCCATGGCCGGATAGAGGAACTCTTCTACCACCTTTGGAATCCTGTGGATTTCATCAATAAAGAGGATATCGCCCTCTCCCAGGTGTGTCAGGATACCCACAAGATCTCCCCCCTTTTCCAGGGTCGGCCCCGAGGTAATCGTCAATTCCTTTCCCATTTCACTGGCAATGATATGGGAAACCGTTGTTTTCCCTAAACCAGGCGGCCCATGCAGCAAAATATGATCCAGGGGCTCGTTTCTTATTTTTGCCGCCTGGATTGCAATTTTCAGGGTATCAACCACATCTTGCTGTCCCACATAGTCATTAAAGTTCGTGGGCCGAAGAGATACAATCTCTGCCAGCTGGTCTTCTGGAATATGGGCGGAGGTTACAACCCCTTTGGGGTCTGTTCTTTTATCCGATGATGAAAAAGAGAGGATATCATTGTCCATCTTTATTGAACCTCTCTGTAGATTTCATCAAACAAGGCTTCTGGGGTTTCTATGGAGGGGTTGCGATCAAAGGCCTCCTTAATCATTCTCCTGGCCGATGCGACAGAATGCCCAAGCTGATCAACCAGGACATCTTCAACCTGCTGGGAAATCTCTCTCAGGGTTTGATTCAAGGGGACAATTACCGACTGGGTTTTTTCGATGTCCGTTCCCAGAAAAGCAGTCACCTTTCCATGGAGGGTGGCAATAATTTTTTCCGCTGTTCTTTTTCCAATCCCGGACAATTGGGAAAGAAAAGACACGTCTTTCTCCTCAATGGCATTGGCGATCATTTTCACTGGCCGGGTCAGGGCTTTAACGGCCTTCATGGGTCCAACGGCAGAAACGGAAATAAACAATTGAAAAAACGCTTTATCCTCCGGCGACCCAAAACCAATCAGTACGGGTTTGGGTTGCCTGTCGGTCACATGGTAATAAATATAGAGCGATACAATCCCAGTATCCGACGCTCCGGACTTTACCTGTTCCAGGGTCATTGGATTCAACAGGACCTCGTACCCGACATGGCCGGCCAGCAATAAAATCAAGTCTTCCTCGTGATGGATGATTTGCCCTTCAAGATATCCGATCATAACTGTTTTCCATACCTGAAGTACCCTGTTAATGCAAGCCCCAGTGCATCCGATGCATGGAACGGCCTGATGGGAGCACGATGTTTGAGCAAGGTCCGGACAGATTTTTCTACCTGGAACTTATCCGCACTGCCGTTTCCGGTAATTATTTTCTTTGCTTCCCGTACCGATATTTCCTCAACCCTTACCCCGGCCCTGAATGAAGCGATCAGCAAAACACCGGACACTTTGCCCAACATAATACCCGATCCTGGGTATTTTTCAAGAGAGTAAATATCTTCAATCACGACAAGATCCGGTTTTTGCTCGCCCAGGAAATCTGCTATTTTTGAATAAATAAGATTGAGTCTGGAGGGAATGGAGGCATTGGGGTCGGTGGCAATACTGCCAAAAGAATAGTCGCTTATATCCCGGCCATCGCCTTGCACTACCCCGATACCGGTGCCGGCCAATCCGGGATCAATGCCGACAATTTTAACCATGACACCCAAAAATCAATTCAGGCTCTTCAGTTTTTCCCGGGCATACTTGGCTTCGTTGGAATCGGGGTGCCGCTTTATGAGTTCCTTTAATATCAACCTTGCATTTGCTTTTTCACCCAATTCGGCAAAGGAATATCCCTGTTTTAGCCTGGCTGCTGCTGTTTTATTGGAATCCGGGTAGGTTTCAAGCACTTTTTGATATTCAAGTATCGCTTTTTCATACCATTTTTCGGCATAGTAGCTGTCGGCAATCCAAAACCTGGCATTGTCCGCATTTTTCGAACCTGGATATTTATTGATAAAATTTTCAAACTGAATCCGTGCAGTTTCCTTATCCCCTTCATCAAAAGCTTTCTTTGCAAGGGCATAGGATTCCTCCTCAGCGTTCACTTCAGGCTTGGCCACGGGGGGAAGACCGGCTTCACCGGCCGGTTTAGCTGCGTTGGTGGGTTCAAACCCCATATATTTTTCTAATTTTAATATCTTTTCATAATTTCTGGAGATTGCATTGTCCAGCCGATCCAGTTTTTTTTCCAGCTCTTCCTGGCGCGCCTTGCTGTTGCTACCAAAATTATGATTTATCTCTTCAATCTTCCCTTCGGTCTGATTGAATTGTGTCTTCATCTGCTGAATGGCATATTTTAGCTCAGCATACTCTTCTCTGCTGATCGTGGCAGTATTGTCCGATTCTCCCTGGGAGGATTCCTGAATCTGTGAAGTCTGGGTGGATATTTCCTGCTGGGATTCTTTCTCAATGGCGGCTATTCTGTTTTCCAACAATTTATACTGATCCGGACTCACACACCCGGAAACGAGAAACACCCCTCCCATACAAACAAAAAAAAGAAATCTTTTCATCACCAAACTCCAAAACGCATTGCAAAATTTAATGTCCGGGCACACCGCTACCCAGGGTACCGACCGGCCCGGACAAGGCCATCTTTTAATCTATGGATGGTTATAAAACAAACTGTGCCCGTCTGTTTTTGCTGTATGCTTCTTCAGTACTTGCCGAATCAAGCGGTCTTTCTTCTCCAAAGCTAACGGTGCTCAAACGGGATTCCGATATTCCCAGGTCCACAAGATAATTCTTTGCGGCAAGGGCACGTTTCTCACCCAGGGCAATATTGTATTCGGTTGTTCCCCTGTCATCACAATGACCTTCAACCACAACAGAGACACCGGGATTTGCATTGAGCCAATCTGCTTTTTCTTTGAGCAGGGTTTTGGCCATGGGGCTCAGTTCTGCGCTGTCAAAATCAAAATGGATATTCTGGTTCTCAAACTGGGCTCTGGCAGCCGCAATTTTTGCTTCAGCCAATGCTTTTTCCCTGGCCATCTGCTCCTCAAGCTCCTGAGCCTTAATTCTTTCCCGCTCAGCAGCGGCTTCTGCATCTAACCGTGCCTGGTCCTCTATGGCAGTTCCATCAGACACAACTGTTTTTTTTGCACAAGAAACAGTCATAAAAAGACCCAACACAAGCATTGCCACCATAAGGTTTGTCCACACTTTTTTGTTCATCACGCCTCCTTTTGTTAATTACATTCACTTCGTTAATTGTCAGAACCAATCGATTTGGACCAATTGGGCTGGCTTTGTTTTCCCCCAAGGGTTAAAAGACGCCTTTGGTCCAAACCTGCTGCTGTCATCACAAACAATCTCGATACTCCGCCTTCCCGGTTGGACGTGAACACAATCAAACTACCATCCGGAGACCAGGAAGGGTCCTCATTATCATACTGATTCATTGTTAGCTGAACGGGCGTCCCCGGACCCGAAGCTAAGTCAATAACATATATATCAATTTTATTTTTTTCAATACCCACATATGCAATTTTTTTTCCGTCAGGTGACCATGCAGGAGAGGTGTTATATTTCCCCTCAAATGTAACCCGTCTAGCATCGTCATAATCCAAACTCTTCACATATATCTGGGGCGTGCCTCCTCTATTGGAGGTAAACGCAATCTTTTTCCCATCCGGCGAAAATCTTGGTGAAACATTTACGCCTGAGTTGTTGGTTATTCTTTTAGTAATTTCCCCTTTTTGGGTCAACAAATATATTTCTGAATTTCCTGAAAAACTTAAGGCAGCGGCAAGGCTTAATTGTCCGGGCATCCAGTCCGGAGACATATTGGATCCTTTCTGATTGACAATGGCACCCCGGTTTGCGTTTAAATTCTTAATATAAATATCCGGTTTGCCCTTGGCATAGGATGTGTAGGCAAGCCATTGCCCGTCAGAAGACCAGGCAGGTGAGAGGGAAATACTTTTATGGTGGGTTATCTGTTTGGGGTCGTGGCCGTCAAATTCACAGACAAAAATTTCTTTCTTTCCCTGGACCGTTGAAACAAAGGAAATCTTGCTGTTAAAGACCCCCCATTTGCCGGTGAGGACATAGGAGATCTCGCTGCAAAACATGTGGATCATCCGCCGGATCTGTGAACTTGAACCTGTATAGATTTTGCCCACCAAAAGCTTTGAATTCAGGGTATCAAACAATCTAAGCTTTAAGGTTACCTGGCCATTTTGTTCTTCTATCCCGCCGGTAACCAAAAGATCCGCACCGATTCCAGTCCAGTCCTTAAAATTGATCTGTCCCAGTTGAATACCGGTTTTGGCCGGATTGGACAGGAATGCGTCGGGATTCAACACCTTAAGATACCCGGTAAAATCAAGGGCCGATTGAAGAACCTGCTGGGCTGTTTTACCGCCATTGATCTCTGCATCGTGGCCGCTAAAGGCCTTGAATTCCGTCACGGCAACAGGAATCTTGTTTAAAAGCGGATTGCTGACATTAATATAGTCATAGCTCTTGGCCTGTGCCTGGACCACAGATAAAAAAAAGCAGATCCCTGCCAGACAAACAGGCAAGACACGCCACAAAAACTGGGAATCTCTACCATGTCCTCCATGTTGTATTTTCAACTTTATATAATTTCTTACCTGCTTCATTTTATTTTAACCCCCTTGGTGTAAAAATCACTACCACTTCATAGGAATTCATTCCCTTGGGCAACTCCGGCAATGGATTTGCCCGGTTGATCGCCTTTTTGGCTGATTCATCCAAATAATGATTGCCCGATCGTGTTTCATAGTCAATATCCCGGATTTCACCATTTTTTAAAATCTTGATCATGACCCTGACTTCAAGCCCCTGATCTATCCTGGCCAGCATGTCATTGAACACCCAATTTTGTTCAATGGCTGACTGTAAAAGCATTTTATATACATCAATGGGTTCATATCCCTGCCTACCCATTCCCGTACCCGCTCCTGTTCCTCCCGGTCCTGCGGTCTGCCCCTGATTGGTATCAATCTTATCGGAACGCTGACTCCCCCTTGCCTTTATGGATGCCTGCATCCTGGCCAATGCATCTGCGATCTGTTTTTGGTTCTGGGTTTCGACCTCTTTGGCCTTTTTTTCCCGGGCTTTTTTTAGCGCTTCTTCCGGATCTTCCTTGGGCTTTGGTTTCGGAGCCGGTTTTTCGGGAACGATTTCCTTTTCTTTTTTCTCCTGTTCAGCCACCATCTCTTTCAGGTTTTTCGGTTTTGTTTTTAAACTGATATCTGGCTTAAGTTCGGCAACAGGTTCAGGCGTTGGTTTTACCGGCTCGGCAATCTCTTTTGGAACAGGGTCAGCAGGCGGCTTGGCAGGTTCTGATTCCACCACAACTTCAGCAGCCGGCATCGGCGCTTCCTCCTTGGGTTCAGGGGAGGAATCCTTGGGTTTTTTTTCTCCCTGCCCCCCGGCAGGACCCGGAACAAACGAGACCAGATCTACCTGAACCACCCTGGGCAAGGGCTTGGAAAAATTAACGCCGTGCAATAAAAAAATACCGACAAATAAAAGACCATGCACAAAAAAAGAAAGGCAACAGACCGTAATAAAATTTTTTGTGGTCTGATCCATACCGGCCGCGTATGGATTTTTTTCAGTTTTTAAAGGGGATTGATTCACCATTCCAACAGCTCAAGAGGCCTCTGCATCTTCGGGAAGCGTAATCATCCCGAGACTCTCAATACCCGCTTTTTTAATTTTTGAAATCACATTCACGACCACCCCGTAGGGCACACTTTTATCTGCCTTGAGATAGACACTTTTGCTATCAATGTTTTCCAGGATCGCATCCAATTTTTGGGTCAAAAATTCCACACTGACTTCCAGGTCATTAATATACACCTTTAAATCGTTGTCAATGGATATGATCAAATGTTCTTGGTCGGTCGGCAGGGCGTTGGAGGTTGCAGTGGGAAGGTTCACATCCACTCCCTGAACCATCATGGGAGTGGTCACCATAAAAATTATCAGAAGCACCAGCATGACATCGACAAAGGGTGTCACGTTAATTTCAGACATTAAATGATCATTGCCGGATCCCAGTTGCATTATGCCTCCATCTGTTTTTGAATATCTTTTTCAATAATATTTAAAAGGTCAGAAGAAAAGCTTTGAAGTTCTGAGTCCAGCACCCGGATCCGGTCTGTGAAATAATTATAGGCAATGACCGAAGGAATAGCAACGGCAAGGCCGGCAGCCGTTGCAACCAATGCCTCCGAAATTCCGGGGGCAACTACGGCAAGACTTGCAGATCCGCTTATCCCGATCCCATGGAACGTATTCATTATCCCCCATACCGTACCAAAAAGCCCGATAAAAGGCGCAGTGTTGCCGGCCGTTGCCAGAAAGGGAACCAGCTGGGACAAACGTCTGACCTCCACATTAATGGAGCGCCTCAGGGTTCGTTTCACACTGCCCATTGCCTGGAGATAGGATGTCTCGGCCCTCAGGGTACTTTTTCCGTCCTTTTTGTCAGACCTGGACACTTCCATATAAGCCGTGATAAAAATCCTGGCCATTGGACTTGACCGCAAGGCCTTGGCTTTGGTAAACGCATCGGCCAGGGTCCGGCACTGCCAGAAGACTTCTGTAAAATCAGCTGACTCTTTGTATGATTGCCGGATATACCTGAATTTTATATACATAATGGCCCAGGATATAATGGAAAAAAACAACAATACGAGCAGGACAAATTTAACCACCGGCCCCGCATCGTTCAGCATGTAAAGCAACCCAATAGATTCCGAAGTCATACGTCCTCTCTTAAAAATTTATTCTTGCCACGGGGCAATATACCAAAAAATTTTAGATAAAGCTATGTATATGAACTGTGTATTTCCGTCAACACAAATAACACAAAAAAAGTCCCTCTACAAACGGGTAAAGGGACTTTTTTTTTACTTGGCTATATTATATGGGAAAGGTAAAAATTTTACCTTACATCATTCCGCCCATTCCGCCCATTCCGCCCATTCCGCCGCCGGGCATTCCACCAGGCATTCCACCGCCGGCATCCTTTTCAGGCTTGTCTGCAATCATGGCTTCTGTGGTCAGCATGATGGACGCAACACTTGCAGCATTCTGAAGTGCAAAGCGAACCACTTTTTTGGGATCCATAACACCGGCTTCAATGAGATCTTCATAAACGTTTGTCCGGGCATTGTAACCAAAGGCGCCTTTGCCTTCCATAACCTTGTTGATAACGACAGCGCCTTCAACACCGGCATTGTCGGCAATTTTGCGCAGGGGCTCTTCAATGGCCCTTGCAACCACCTGGACACCAAGCAATTCCTCACCCACCAGCTTGAGTTCACCAAGGCCGGCAATGCACCTTACCAATGCCACACCACCGCCGGGAACGATTCCCTCTTCAACGGCTGCGCGGGTTGCATTCAATGCATCCTCAACCCTGGCTTTCTTTTCTTTCATTTCGGTTTCAGTGGCAGCGCCGACATTAATAACAGCCACACCACCCACAAGTTTGGCAAGGCGCTCCTGAAGTTTTTCCTTGTCGTAATCAGAAGTTGTCTCCTCACTCTGGGCGCGGATCATTTTAACCCGACCTTCAAGGGCTTCCCTGGAACCGGCACCATCAACAATGGTGGTATTGTCCTTGTCAATGGTAATGGATTTGGCCTGGCCAAGATCCTGGAGTGTTACGTTTTCAAGCTTGATGCCGACATCTTCGGAAACCACCTGGCCACCGGTCAGGATGGCAATATCTTCCAGCATGGCTTTTCTTCTGTCGCCAAAGCCCGGGGCTTTGACAGCCGCCACATTCAATGTCCCGCGAAGCTTATTGACAACCAGGGTTGCAAGGGCTTCGCCTTCCACATCTTCTGCAATGATCACCAGGGGTTTCCCGCTTTTGGCAACCTCTTCCAGAACCGGAAGCAGGTCTTTCATGGAAGATATTTTTTTATCGCAAATCAAAACAAAGGGGTTGTCAAGGGCCGCCACCATTTTTTCCGTATTGGTTGCAAAGTAGGGAGACAAATATCCCCGGTCAAACTGCATACCTTCAACCACTTCCAGGGTGGTGTCCATGGATTTGGCTTCTTCAACGGTGATAACACCCTCTTTACCAACCTTGTCCATGGCTTCGGCAATAATGTTGCCAATGGTCTCGTCATTATTGGCTGAAATCGTACCCACCTGGGCAATCTCATTCTGATTTTTGGTGGGTTTGGCCATTGCTTCAAGCTGCTCAACAATTTTTGCAACCGCTTTGTCTATACCCCTTTTAATCCCCATGGGGTTGTTACCGGCAACAACCAGTTTCTGGCCTTCTTCGTAGATTGCCCTGGCAAGAACAGTTGCGGTGGTGGTGCCGTCACCCGCCATATCAGAAGTCTTTGAAGAGACTTCTTTTACCATCTGGGCACCCATGTTCTCAAATTTATCTTCAAGATCAATCTCTTTGGCAACCGTTACACCATCTTTTGTCACAAGGGGAGAGCCCCAGGATTTTTCGATAACAACATTTCTACCTTTGGGTCCAAGTGTAACAACCACTGCATCTGCAAGCGCCTTAACACCCCGAAGCATTGCTTCACGGGCCTTGGCATCGTATTTAATCTCTTTGGCCATTTTTTGTATTCTCCATCTATATTCTTTAAAAAGTTCAACTTATTAAGTTATTCGACTGATCCAATTATTCGACAACGCCCAGAACATCATCCTGGCGCATGATCACGTAATCACCACCATCAATTTTAACATCCGTTCCGCCATATTTGCTGAAAAGAACACGATCCCCAACTTTTACGTCCATTGGCAGAAGCTTTCCGTCTTCTCCCATACGTCCTTTTCCGGTTGCGACAATTTTACCTTCGGCCGGTTTTTCCTTGGCTGTGTCAGGGATAATGATGCCGCCTTTGGTTTTTTCATCCTCGGCAACGCGTTCAACCAGAATTCTGTCACTTAATGGTCTTAAACTCATGATACATTTCTCCTTAGGTTACGTATTGTTTGCTCTATCAAAATTTTAGTGGTTAAATACCAACTTCTTATTTAGCGGAATCGCCTGATTTTTCAGAAGTTGGCTTTGTTGACTCGATTGGCTTGCTTGTTGATTTTTCCACAGTCCCGGCCCCGGTTTTTGCCCCGCCGTAGTCAGTGACATACCACCCGGATCCTTTTAGATGAAAGGAACTGTGGGAAATAAGTTTTGTTAACTGACCCTTGCACTGAGAACAACTCTCAAGGGGGGGTTCGGAAATTTTCTGTAATGCTTCCTCGACTTGCCCGCAGGCGGTACATTGGTACTCATAAACTGGCATTTTTTTTACTTCTCCATCTTTCTTAAGTTGCCGCTTGAAAAATCAAAGATAAAATAATTCGTCTTTCCTCCTTGTCAAGAAGGATCATCCAATATTTTTACCTGGTTTTTTTCTCCCCCGGACCTTCACGCCATTCCCCATAAAAATCAAACACCCGGTCAAGCCCGGGAAGGGACACTCGGTGTAAAATCGAATGGGTCAACCCATGGACCCTTCTTTCTTCTGCCAGGGTAAGATCTGCTTCCCCCGCATTTTCATACCGGTGCTCAAATCTTAAAAACCGAACCACATGCACCAATTCATGGGTGAGAACATATAAAAGCAGTGGGTCCAACAACAGGGCCTCATCCTTTTCCAGCAAGGAAAGGATTGCCCCATCCTGAAGACAGATGGTATACAGACTAAAAGACGAGGATACCAGGGGGATCTCTTTTTTCCGGCCTTCATACTTCACAACCTGGGCAACGGGACCACAGATCCGCTCATGGGGGGATAAGTCCTTGGCCGTTTTAATATCATATCTGTTTTTCAGCCATTGTCCGGAAGAGAGCTTAAAAAAATTATTCACCAGTTCCTCTGCCATGAGAACGGATTTATCCACTCTTTCCAGGGCTTTTTTATTGAAATATCTACATTCCTGCATTAAGGTCGGCCTGCCTCTCAAATAAAAAAATGGACATTTCCGGAGATGCTATGCTATAGTAACTATTTAGCTAATATGAACAATATATAAAATAATCTTAAAGGAGGTGATTTTTTTGGGTAGTGTTATTAAAAAGAGAAGGAAAAAAATGCGCAAGCATAAACACAGAAAACTCCTTGCTAAAACCAGACACCAGAGAAAGAAAAAATAGCCGTTCGACCAAGTACAACAATATTGGGAGGAGTATTGAGTTGCAAGCTGCCAACTCAATACTCAAACCCATTTAAGATTTTTGCCGCTGGCGAAATTGATATCCTTGGCTTATTTACCAGCCCCTTTCATATACTTCATCAAATCAGAATCCGTTGAAAGAATCAGAGAACTGTCCGAAGATAGACTCTTCTTATATACTTCCATTGTCTTCTGAAATGCATAGAATTCCGGATCCACACCATAGGCGTCTGCATAGATACGGGTGGCTTTGGCATCTGCCTTACCCTTTGTTTCCTGGGCAACGCGATATGCCTCTGATTTTATTTTCTGGAGTTCTTTTTCCTTTCCACCCATTATGTTGCTGGCCTCTCCCTTTCCTTCTGCACGAAACTTTTCAGCAATCTGATTTCTTTCCGCAATCATCCGGTCGTAAACAGATCTCCTTACGCTGTCGATATAATTGAGCCGTTTGATTTTCATATCCACCAACTCAATACCAAACTCTTCAAGCTTCTTGCGGGACTGGGCCACAATCAGACGGGTGATTTCATCTCGCCCGAGGTCAACCTGGTACCGGACTTTTCTGTTTTTGTTTTCATCATCATCTGCCACATCAAAGGTGTCCATGGGCCGGTCCGTATTCCGAACCGTTTCCACAAGAGGATATGAAGTGACCAAATTGCGCATGGCAGGATCAATGATATCGTCCAGACGCTTTAAAGCAGAGAATTCATCCTTTACCGACTGAAAGTAGAGAACAGGATCCGAAATCTTCCAGCGGGCAAAGGTATCCACCCATATATAGGTTTTATCCTTTGTGGGTACCTGGCCGGGATCACTGTCCCATTCCAACAGATTCTTGGGGAAAAAATTGGCCGTTTGAATAAAGGGCATCTTAAACTTCAGCCCAGGCTCTTTGACAGGCGCCCCCACGATTCGTCCGAACTGGGTAATCACCACCTGTTCGGTCTCATCCACTATATAGGCGGCACTAAAAACCAGCACCAGCACAGCGGCAACAACCATTAAAATTGATACTTTTATAGTGTTACTATTCATATTTTTTATTCACCTTTTTGAAGTAATTTATCCGAAGAAATCAGCGGCGATCCATTGCCCCCCATATTTAAAAACGGCAATAGATTTTTTTGATCGGAATCAATGATATATTTGGGACCCACATTTGGAATGACCTCCAGCATGGCCTCAAGATACATCCGCTTCTTGGTCACATCCTTTGCCTGGGCATAGGCTTCATACACGGCTTTAAACATGGTTGCATCGCCCTGGGCACGATTGACGCGGTCAATGGCATACCCTTCTGCATCCAGGATCAGGCGCTTTGCCTCCCCCCTTGCAAGGGGAATCGCCTTGTTGTATTCCTCTCTGGCCTTGTATATGGTCTGCTCTTTTTCCTGGATCGCCTGGTTTACTTCATTAAAGGAAGCCTGAACCGGTTCCGGAACATTTGTCTTTTTCAATTCGATGTTGACAATGGTGATACCCGCTTCGGAGTTGTCCATTTCTTTTTGGAGCATTTCCTTGGCTGCCAGTGCAATTTCCTCACGACTGGAGATTACCTCGTTGATGCTCCTGTCCCCGACTATGGTTCTCATGGTGGCTTCCGACATGTTGCGGATTAAGGATTTAACATTCTTAACATTAAACAGAAAGGCCCGGGGATCGGACCGTCTGTACTGGACAATCCAGGGGATCACCGCCACATTTAAATCTCCTGTCAGCATCAGGGAAGATTCCTGTCTACTGGTGTCTTCAGATGTTCTGTATTTATTGCTGCTGTTGTCTGTATCAAACCCGAACTCTTCTGTTTCAGGCGTTTTAACATTCACCTTGGTTACGCGTTCTATGCCGGATGGCAATTTAAAATTCAACCCGGGCTGGGCGAGGCGATTATACTTACCAAAGCGCTGGATCACACCCACTTCATTGCGGTCCACCGTAAAAACAACAGAAGACCCGAAATAAAGAGCCAGCAGAAGAATACCCACCAGAAAAACACCAGAGGATCGAAACCCTTTAAATCTGTCTATAAGCTCATCCAACTGAGGTGGTCTGGGCATTCCCGGACCGCCACCGCTCTGTTTTTTCTCGTATTTTTGCTGGTTATCCCTTAGTTTTTCCCAATCCCAATTCATAAATAAATCCTGTGTAAATGATTGTTGATGTTATTTCTCAAAATTTTCCCAGTTAATCGATCTATTTTGAAGGCAAAATATGACCATATTTATAATTATCAACCCCAAAAGGCAATATTTATTTGACCATTGCAACGGCGGCATCTTTTCGAAGGACGGTAATTTTAATCATAATTATGGTATATTCCCAAGGCCGGTTATGGTATATGAGAACATGATCACATAAAAATCACGGTATCGGGCAGAATTATTTTGGACAAAAAAGACAACAACAGCAACCTGATTCATATCAGTGACATCTTGAAATCCGCCCTTGGCAGATACAGGCCTGCCAAGGACATGGAGATGACCCAGATCTGGGAAATCTGGGACAATGCCGTCGGCAAACCCATTGCCATGAATGCAAAACCAAACGCCTTTAAAGACGGGATTCTCACAGTGAATGTCTCAAGTTCCACCTGGATTCACCAGCTTAAATTTCTTGAACGGGAAATGATTGCAACCCTGAACAAACAAATGGACAAAGATCTGGTCAAACAGATCCGGTTTAAAATTGGTAAAATCCACAGTTGACACTTTTTTTGAAAAAAATCATAACCCATCAGCCGGAAACAGGATATCGCTATTCCATGGACCCTGTTGTCCTTGCAGCCCATGTGACGCCTTTTGCGGGATGCAAAATTATTGATATTGGATGCGGAAGCGGTATTATGCCCCTGATTCTGGGGTCAAGGTTCGCGGATGTTCAAATTATAGGTATCGAAATCCAGCCCCAGCTGGCCGGGTTTGCAATGCAAAACACAGATGAAAACCATTTGTCCGGTCGCATCCGAATTTTGAATAAGGATATCCGCATCACCACGGCTTTTGATACCCTGGGGCCTGCCGATATTGTCATTTCCAATCCGCCCTATATAAAAAAAAACGCAGGACGGCTAAACCCGAATCTCCAGAAAGCAATTGCCAGACACGAACTGGAACTGGAGCTTGCTGATTTTTTTTCAAGTGCCCACAGGCTTCTGAAACCCGGCGGGCAGATTCTTTTTATCTTCCCAGCAGAACGGTTAACCGATATTTTTCTGGCCATGCAGCCCCTTGATTTTCAATTGAACTGGCTGCGGTTCATTCACACAAGACAAAAGAACAATGCCGAGCTGGTAATTGTCTCGGGTCTTAAACAGGGCCATGGACCCTGCGTCATTAGGCCTCCCCTGGTTGTATATGATAATGAGAATAATCCGACAAATGAATATGCCGCCATGTTTAAACCTTGACATGAAGAGAAAAAGGGTCTATTTTGCCTTGAATTAATTGACTGCGGAGAGGTGACCGAGCGGCTGAAGGTGCACGCCTGGAAAGCGTGTGTATCTTAACGGGTACCGGGGGTTCGAATCCCCCCTTCTCCGCCACACAGCAATTAGCGGACATCCATGTCATACCAAGTGCTAGCATTAAAATACCGGCCCCAGACATTTGAAGAAGTTGTTGGTCAACCCCATGTAACCTTCACCCTCAAAAATGCAATCCTCGCAGACCGTGTTGCCCACGCCATTTTATTTACCGGCCCCAGGGGCACAGGGAAAACAACCATTGCCAGAATCCTGGCCAAGGCCATGAATTGTAAAACAGGCCCCACCCCGACCCCCTGCAACCTGTGTAACACCTGCAAGGATATCATTGAGGGTCATTGTTCGGATGTCTTTGAAATTGACGGTGCATCCAATAACAGTGTTGATCAGATACGGGACCTTCGGGAAAATGTCACCTATATGCCGGCAACGGCTGCCTACAAAATATATATTATTGACGAAGTCCATATGCTGTCCACGGCTGCCTTTAATGCGTTGTTAAAAACCCTAGAAGAGCCCCCCGAACATGTAATGTTCATCTTTGCCACCACGGAAGTGCATAAAATACCGGGCACCATTCTTTCCCGATGCCAGCGTCACGACCTGGGCAGAATTCCCCTTGAACAAATTTCAGATCATTTAAACTGGCTCTGCACCCAGGAGGAGTTTACACTCTCAAGGGAGAGCCTGGACCTGATTTCCCTTGAAGCGGACGGCTCAATCAGGGATGCCTTAAGCCTTCTTGACAGAATATTGTCTGCCAGCCCGGACAAACAGGTTGATCATGACAAAGTGATAGAAAATCTGGGGGTGATGGACCGAACCCTCATGTACGACATTGCAACGGCCGTATTTCAAAAAGACGGGGCACAACTGATCCGGATGGTTGAAATTGTGGATGATTCCGGCCTTGATTTGAAAAAATTTTTCTCGGATCTTATTCTTCATTTCAGGAATTTAAGCGTCATCAAACTCTGTGGCCCGCAGCATACGGCTATCAATCTTTCCGAGGTTGAAAAAGCAAAGCTCGCCCAGGCCGTCCATGGCCTGTCCCCCACCTATCTGGGGATCCTGCTGCAATTGCTGTTAAATGAAGAATCTTTGGTCAAATTTTCTTCCCACACCAAAACCGCCGTGGAAATGGTTCTGCTTAAAATGATCCAGATCAGCCCCGGCGCAGAACTGGACCAGATCATTGACAAACTGGATCTTCTGGCCAGACAAATTAATTCAAAACTAACCGGACCAGCAGATTCTGCACATGGCAAGCCCGAGGAATGCATCACACCGGCAAAAGCGTCACTAGTGGACATACCCACAGAAACCGGTTCTCCCGTTGTTTCCGCGGAATCAAGTAAATCCTTGGACACCGCTTGCTTGAAGACAGATGACACCCAGTCTTTTTCTGCCCCGATGGCATCGGCCCCGAAAACCTGGACCGATTTTTTGGGTGAGATCGAAAAAAAACTGCCGTTTATATTTGCCCTGCTCTCAAGGGGTCAGGTGGACACGTCAGGAAACGATACCATCCAGGTGTGCCTATCCAACTGCACAGCCTTTGACAAGTCCCGGCTCAAAATAAAAAAAGAAGAACTGATCACCCTTTGTAAAAATTTTCTAGGCAAACCCCTTGAAATCACCATTCTATCCAAGACAGACCCTCCCGGTCTTCCGGATAAGGAAAAGGCCAAGTTATCGGCCCTAGCCCACAATCATCCGTTTGTTCTCGATGCCCAGCGCATCTTTGACGGTGAAATTATCAATTAAAAAAAAGGTATTCACACAGGAGTTGTAAAAATTATGAACAATATGAACACAATGATGAAACAGGCCCAGAAGCTTCAGAAAAAAATGCTGAAAACCCAGGAAGAACTTGCAAAAAAGACGGTGGAAGCCGCTTCCGGAGGAGGCATGGTAAAGGTAATTGCCAATGGCGGCCAGCGGATAGAATCCATTGTCCTTGAAAAAGAAGTGGTGGATCCGGAAGATATTGAAATGCTCCAAGACCTTGTCATGGCCGCTGTCAATGATGCCTTAAAAAAATCCCAGGACATGGTTTCCGCTGAAATGGGCAAGCTCACCGGCGGACTCAATATTCCCGGCCTGTAGGCATCTGTGACACATTATCCCGAAGCCATTTTAAAGCTTATCAATTCCCTGTCCACCCTTCCGGGTATCGGAAAAAAGACAGCCGAAAGGCTGGCCCTTCACATCCTGTATGCTCCGGACCATGAGGCTGCAGCCCTGGCAGGGGATATTATTGAACTCAAAGCCAGTGTCCGGCTCTGTTCTTCCTGTTTTGCCTTAAGTGACAACTCCCTTTGCCGGATATGCATTGATCCGTTGCGGGATTCTTCAGTGATCTGTGTGGTTGAGAATCCCACTGACATGGCGGCCGTTGAAAAATCCAACGCATTTTCAGGTCTTTATCACATTTTAGGCGGTGCCTTATCTCCCATTGACGGTATTGGCCCCAAGGACATCCGGTTGGCAGAATTGTTCAATCGGGCGGATCCCAAAAAGGTAACAGAAATCATTCTTGCCACAAAAACCAATGTAGAGGGAGAATCTACGGCTGCCTACATCCAGGATCGCCTAAAATCAAAGGGAATCACCCTCACACGGATTGCATCCGGAATTCCCATGGGGGGGGATTTGCAATATGTAGACCCCCTGACAATGCAAAAAGCAATGGAAAAACGATATGGATTCTAAAGACACCCCGGCCCGGGACATATTTGAATGTCAGCTCTGCGGAGACTGCTGCAAGGGATTCGGGGGCACCTTTGTAACAGATCAGGATATCGGCAGGATCTGCTCTTTTATAAAGGCCGACCCCAAAACATTTGTTGCCGATTATTGCGATTATTCAGGATCAAGGCCCGTATTGACACTGGGCGCCACTGGTTCCTGCATTTTTTTTCATAAGGAAAAGCAATGCACCATCCACCCGGTCAAGCCGTATATGTGCCGGGCATGGCCTTATCTTAAAACCATCATTAAAAACCCTGAAAACTGGAATGCAATGGCCAATTCATGCCCGGGCATGAAAAAAAATGTCCCGCACAAGGATCTTGCGGAAATTGTTGCCCATGAATCTCAAAAGCTGGACCTCTCCCTGGAATAACCTTCCCGCCCGCAACCACCAAAAGATTCTTCGGTTGACTTTGTCCCTGCACTCTTGATAAATTGTGCGGGTTGCAACCCTTTAAGCAAACAATACCGGAACAGACAAGGCATCAGCAAAAAGGATATCCTGACTTGGGAATCATGGAAATACAACAGAACAAACCGGGTGAAATTGTCTCTCTTCTACTCAAGGAAGGCCTGCTGACAAAGGAGAAGGCCCTTTATGCCATGCGGGTAAAGTCCAAGCTTGCCCCGGATAAAACCCTGATCGACACCCTGAAAGATCTGAAATATATCAATGAAAACCAGATCAAGAAAGTCCTGCGGGCCAACCATCTTTCCATTCGCATTGGGGATCTTCTGGTTGAATTGGGATATCTGAACCGGGAAAAACTCAATGCCGCACTCAATATCCAGAAAACCCAGAAAGACAAACGAATTGGACAGATAATCGTCGAAAACCAATTCATGAATGAAAACGCCTTCATTGACGCCCTTTCCGTTCAGCTTGGATTTCCGTTTATTGACCTTGCCATTGAGGATGTGGACAACGCTGTCATTGAAGACATTCCCATCAAATGGTGTATGGCCAATAATTTTTTGCCCGTAAAAAAGGTCAAGGGAAAAATCCTGGTTGCCTTTGCAGACCCTTTCAGTAAAAACGATATCCAGGGCGCCAGAAAACTATTTGGCAAAAATTTTGTCATGGCCATTGCCGCTCCCAACATGATTGAAAAAAAACTGGAAAAACTGGGTTCCGGCAGTATCCGGCCCAAATCCGTGGTCGATGAAAACACCGCCATTGGTATTGTGGAAACCATCATCGGAAATGCCATCGACCAGGGAGCCAGCGATATCCATATTGAACCCTTTGAAGAGCGGCTCCAGGTGAGATACAGAATAGATGGTATTCTGGTGCCCTATAAGATGTTTCCTGCCAATGCCGCCACCATGGTTGCCTCCCGGATAAAAATATTGTGCAAGGCAAATATAGCAGAAAAAAGACGCCACCAGGACGGCAGGATGACCTTTGAACACAAGGGAAACGCATTGGACTTGAGAATATCCATTTTTGTTACGGTCTTTGGTGAAAAAATTGTATTGCGAATTTTGAACCGAATCGATCAGATCATAAAATTCGATCAGATCGGGATGCAGCCCAAAATGCTCGAACGATTCAAAAGAGATGTACTGAATGTCCCCAGCGGGGTCATGATCATCACGGGCCCGACGGGTTCCGGCAAAACAACCACGCTTTATTCCTGCGTAGCGGAGATCTCCAATCCCCAAATCAGTATTGTGACGGCCGAAGACCCTGTGGAATATGTGGTCGAAGGGATTTCCCAGTGTTCCATTGATCCGGGTATCAACCGGACCTTTCAGGAGACCCTTCGCCATATTGTCCGCCAGGATCCGGATGTTATCGTTATCGGAGAAGTAAGGGATAATTATTCAGCCGGAGTGGCGGTTCATGCGGCGCTCACAGGGCACAAGGTATTAACCTCCTTCCATACGGAAGACAGTATCAGCGGGTTGATACGCCTGATGAACATGGATATTGAGGCCTTTCTGATTTCCTCCACCGTTACCTGTGTCCTGGCCCAGCGCTTATTAAGAAGGGTCTGCCCCCATTGTCAACAGCCCTACAAACCATCATCGGCAGACCTGAAACTTCTGGGATACGGCCCCGACGATATGGGAAAAAGGGAACTCATGAAAGGAAGAGGCTGCCCTATCTGCAACCACACCGGCTACAAAGGCCGGGTGGCTGTTTATGAAATGCTGGTGCTCAATGAGTTTGTCAGGGAAGCTATTTTGGCAAGCCGATCCAGTTATGATTTGAGAAAAATCAGCATCGAAACCGCAGGACTGGTGACATTGATGGAAGATGCCCTGTCCAAGGTTTCTTCAGGGATCACAACCTTAGAGGAAACCTTCAGATGCATTCCCCGGCTGCTTGCGCCCCGTCCCATCCAAGAGATTAACAGACTGTTAGGAGTGTCCTGAACATGCCGCAAAAAGCCAGCATCATTGAGATCATAAAGCAACAGATCCAAAAAGAGGACTCCTTACCTGTCCTCAGCCCAAAGGCCATGAAAATTCAGGGAGAAGCCACAAAAAACAACCCGGACTTCAATGTACTGGCCCGGATGATCCGCCTGGACCCCACACTGACAAGCCAGATTCTCAAAACGGCCAACTCCCCTTTTTATCGGGGCCTGGGAGATGTGGACACCATTAAGGATGCCATCATACGACTGGGGCAGGATGAAATGATCAATATCATCATGAAAGTGGTACACCAGCAAAATTTCAAATCGAACAACCCCCTGATCCGCTCATACCAGAGCCGGTTGTGGAATCATTCTGTTTCCTGTGCCATCGGAACGTTGTGGACAGCCAAGTATCTGTCCCTGGGGGAATTGATTCCCAAAGCCTTTATTGCAGGCCTTTTGCATGATATGGGAAAACTTTATTTGTTAACAGCCCTGGAAAAAATCCTTGAATCGGAATCCTCAGCGTTTAAGCCCCCGCCACAACTCATTGAAAAAATTCTCGACAGCCTCCACTCGGTGCTGGGATATTCGCTTCTCACCAAATGGCATCTGCCCGAACGATACCGCATCATTGCACGGGACCACCATGCAACAGAATACAACTATTCAGACCTTCTATTGCTGATCGTGAGGCTTGTGAATGCGGTGTGCATAAAAATGGAAAAAAATGAACCGGGTGCCGACCTTGCCGGAATTGTCAGCTCAAAGGAGGCCGATATCTTGGGCATGCCTGAAATCGGGGTGGCAGAACTTGAAATTGCCCTGGAAGATGCCAGAACCAACAGACCCATGTGATACTTTTGTTCTAGGGGCTCTTCAGACCTGAAAACTGCCGGGCAATACTGTCCCGCTCATAGACAATTTCGACCCGCCGGTTTAAGGCCCTGCCCTGGGCAGTATCATTGGTGGCCACCGGATGGTATTGGGCATAGCCTTCGGCAGAGATATACTCGGGAGGCACCCCGTTCTGGACCAGCAGACGGACCACGGTAGATGCCCTTGCACTGGACAATTCCCAGTTTGAGGGGAAATATGCCGAGGATATGGGTTCGCTGTCCGTATGCCCTTTTATCTTGACCTGGTAGGCAAGCTTGGACAAGACAGAGGCAACCTTTTGAAGGATATCCTGCCCTTTTCCACTCAACTGGGTCCCTCCCTGGGCAAAAAGAAGCAAATCCGACATGGTAATGACCACACCGTCTTCGGTTTTGGTGACACTCACCTCACCGCCAAGCTTGTTGAACAACACCAATTCCCTGATCTCGGAGACAATCTCCTCCATTTCCTTTTCAATCATTCCGCCCAGCTCATCTATTTGCTGGTTCTCGGAAGGCTCTTCGGAAGGAACCGCATGCATGGTCAGCCCCTCCCGGGTTCCTGACTCGGGCACGGCCTGGGAGCCCAGGGCACTTCGCAGGGACTGCACCAACTCCTTATAGGTCTCCTGCTGGGTGGTGCTCATGGCAAAGAGCAGAACAAAAAAACACATCAAAAGGGTTACAAGATCGGCAAAGGTGGCCATCCATGCAGGCGCGCCCGGGGCCCCCTTTTTCCCCTCGGCAGGCGGCGGTGGTAAGATTACCTCTGCTGCTGCTTCTGTGCCGGTTTCATCAGCCATGGTCTATTCTCTTTTTTTAAATGTATTATTTTTTTTCTTCTGTCTTGCTTTTGGACATATACACCTTGAGCTTATCTTCCATGAGTTTTGGATGCTCGCCTTCCCGGATGGAAAGAATCCCTTCAAAGATGATATTCATATTGGTAATCTCTTCTTCATTTCTTCCAGAAAGTTTATCGCTCATGGGAATAAAAAACAGATTGGCCATAATCGCCCCGTAAAAGGTGGTGATCATGGCCACGGCCATCTTGGGTCCGATGGAAGAAGGGTCATCCAGATTGGCCAGCATCTGGACAAGGCCGATCAGGGTTCCGATCATCCCAAAGGCAGGGGCATAGGCCCCCATGCTGGAAAAAATGTCCGCCCCCGTATCCAGCCCTTTTTTGGTCAATGCCATTCTTTTCTGCATGATGGCGGCAATATCTCCGGTTTTTACCCCATCCACCGTCATCTGAAGTGCCTGGGCAAGGTAGGGATCAGGGGTGGTCTGGATATCCCCTTCTATGGACAGCAACCCCCCTTTCCGGGCCTTATTGGATATTTCAACCAGATTGGCAATGATATTTTCAGGCTTTTCAATTTTAAACATAAAAATTTTTAGGCCGGTTTTGAACATCCCTAGAAAATCAGACAAGGGATAGCCGACCATGGTGGCGGCGATGGTTCCTCCCACAACAATGAGAATGGACGGAATATTGACAAACATCATGATACTGCCGCCCAAAAGTATGGTGCCCAGTATAAACCCTGTCCCTGAGACAACACCGATAATCGAAGCAATGTCCATTTTTTAAGCCTTTATGTAAATTATTTCATCCACAGGGTATTCCCTGTGATATTGTATAATCTTGTCAATTGCATCCTGTGTCAGCAAGGTGTTCACAGAAAAAAGCTTGGTTCCAGTGGATGTAAACAATGCCGTTCCCAGTGTCATTCCGGGTTCAAGCTGTTCTACCCCCACTCCCCTTACCCGGTAGGCATCGGATCCCAAGTGAAGCACGGCATATTTTTCAAGCCAGCTCACAATGGCAGGATCAAGCCTGGAACCGGACAGGCCCTCCAAAGCCGCCATCAAATCTTCCAGGGAAAGGATCTCGGGACTATCCCTCAGCCGGTCAAAGGCATCGGCTCCGGCAAGTATCCGGGAGCCCAATGGGATAAGATTTTTCCTCAATCCGTCGGGAAATCCCGTACCATCGGAATTTTCATTTAGAAACCGGATCATTTCCCCTGCATCTTCAAATCCCTGGCATTCTTTTAACAGATCGGCCCCTTTTACAGGATATTGAATCCAGATATTTTTTTCATAATTTGTAAGCGCATTCTCCGGTTTTTCCAATGCCTGCCCGGGCATGAAAAGAAGCCCGACTTCGTGCAGCATAGCAGCTTTTCGAATATCCTCCAACTTTTTTTCAGCAAACCCAAATTGTTTTGCAATAAAACAGGCGACCTGGGCGACCCTGTCGCCATGCCCCCTGTTTTGTTCGATTCGCGTGGTGATCAAAGTGGACAAAAGCCGTTCAAACCCCCTTACATTCCGGGTAAGCGTTTCTTTCATATGGGAAATGGTCTTTTTCATCCCATCCCGCTCACGGGTCATGTGGTGGATCTGCTTGAGGGCAGCGTTCAGGCTGTTTTTTTCCCGGATCAGCTCTTGTTTAACTGTTTTCAATTCCAGTTTAAACTTGTCCAGGTAATGAAAGGCCTTATCCAGGGTCTGTTTCTGGAGAATTTGTTTTTGTTCGAGGGTCTTTTTCGCTATATGGATATTGGAACGGGCATACACTTCTTCCGCTGACAGGGGCAGAACAATCAATTCATCAACCCCTGCCGCTTGGAGGGCCATTCTTGCCTCAAATTCCGGATAGGCATCCACACCCAGAAAAAAGGCCGGTTGAAACGGGGACAAAACCGCTCCTATGGCATGGATTCTTTCTACTACAGATTCAATTGCGGCCGGATTCTGGATTGCAGGGTCGTCCATTAAAAGGACATCCACAGGTTTTTTCCATGCATTTTTGGCATCCAGATCTTTTGTACAGCAAAAATTGGCCGAAAACCCATTTGCTTTGGAAAACAGACCCATCTGGCCCTCATTGTTTTTATCCGCCACATACAGCAATGATATAAGATCTTTGTCCATGCGCTCCCCGGGGCTACCCCCCAAGCCCTATTCTTCGGAATAGTCCTTTGTCCACCATTCGTCCCATCGGGTTTCCATTATTCCCTGGGCCATCTGTTTGCCCATTGGTGTTTCGATCCGACCGATGACCAGGGGCAGCCATTTTTCAGCCGACACAGCCCCCGTATCTTCAAGTTTCTTCAATTCCAAAACAAATGAAAGCTGATCCGCATCCTTGGCAAGTTTTGCCTCTCTGGTTTCGCCCAGATTAAACTCCTCAATAAGGACTTTGATATCATTACCAAAAGAAAGCGGGTTTATCAAATCAGAAATGGCTTTGGCTTCATCGGCCTGGGTATATTTTTTCTGCACATAGTTAAGATCTCCGGTCCGGGCTTCTGGAATATCATGGAGCAGGGCCATTGCCATCAGTTTTGACCCATCAATATCCGTATCCAGTCTTGACATGACAAAACAGATAAAGGCCATGGTAAAACAGTGTTCTGCAATGGTTTCACGACCTGATCCCAGAAAAGAATAACCGGACCGGACAATATCTTTTAACATTCGCATCTCAAACAGCAAATTGGCAACAGGTTTCATCTTTTTTGTCCAATCCTAAGGTATTAGAGTAACAATTCTTGACTTTTTATAGAACAGGCGTTTAAATAAAGTCAAGATATTCAGAGGGAATCACTGCAGATCAAGGGGGTACCATGTATCAAACAAAATGGATAGCAAATATTTCAGGTATCATCGTCTTTTTATTCTTTGGTTTCCTGTCCACGGGCTGGGCCCAGGATTCGGGCTTTTACTATACCATACAAAAAGGAGACACCCTCTGGGATCTGTCCCAGCGCTTCTACAATTCCCAGTGGGACTGGCCGGGGCTCTGGGAAATGAATAAGGATATCAAAAATCCCCACCAGATTGTCCCCGGAACAAAAATACGCGTTTTCTTAAAATCGGAAATCCCGCCTAACCCAGCCAAAGAAGAAATTACAGAAACCCAAGGACCGAAAATAACCCCCTCCTTTGCTTACTCACAAATGGACCACATTGGATTTATTCGAAAAACGGCTGAAAGCTCCCTTGGAAACATCCTCCGGGAAAAGGACGGCAATCTGATGATGTCCGTTGATGATATTATTTATATTAAACCCACTGGAAGCGGCAACCTCATACCCGGAAAGCGGTATCAGATCTTTACCACGGAAGCCATAAAAGAGACGATCAACGGCCAGGTGTTTAAGGGTGTGAAACACCTGATCAAAGCCGAACTTAAAGTTCTTGAGCACAATGTGAGCTATGTGACGGCCGTCATCACCAAATCCTTTCGGGATGCCAACGTTGATGACAGGATAATGGCCTATTATGAAAGACCCGCCCTCCTGTCTGTCCAGGAAAACCCGGCCCCCATTGATGCCGCTATTATTTGTTCGGAAGACAATACCATCATGGTCAACGATTATAAAATTGCCTTTATCAACAAGGGCAAACTTGACAATATCATACCCGGCCAGATTTATTCCGTTCTCCAGGAGAACAAGTCCGCCCTGGGCGCATCGGATTCAATATGGCCCCCAAAAACCGTCCCCCTGGCGCCTCTGAATTCAGGAAAGCTTATTGTGCTGCACACCGAAGATATGGCCTCCACGGTCATGATTCTGTCTTCTAAAAAGGATATTTATCCCGGGGATATGGTCAACTGATCCCAGGTCACCCGCAAAATTTCCTGGTAGGTGGTCTGGCCTTCCAGCATTTTTTTTATCCCGTTCTCACGCAGCTGGGTCAGTCCCTCTTCAACGGCTTTGGCCCTTAACGCTTCCAGACTGGCATTATGGGAGGTCAAATGCTTGAGGGATTCTGAATAGGGAAGAACTTCATAGATCCCTGTCCGCCCGCTATACCCTGTATTCCGGCACTTTGGGCATCCTTTCCCATGGGACAGCAAAAGGGGGCCTTGCCGGGAAACCAGAATTCCCAGATCCGCCAATTCCCGGGAATCCATTTCAAAGCTCTGGGAACAATGGGGACAGATTTTTCTGACCAGCCGCTGGGCAACAATACCATTCAGGGACGAATGGACAAGATAGGGGGGAATCCCAAGGTCCAGCAGCCTGAATACGGTTGAAACCGCATCATTGGTATGGAGGGTGGACAGCACCAGGTGGCCGGTCAAGGCAGCCTGGACAGCTGCCTGGGCCGTTTCAAGATCCCTGATCTCCCCCACCATGATGATATCCGGATCCTGGCGGAGAATATTTCTCAAAACAGCGCCAAAGGTAACATTAATAGCCGGCTGGACGGCAATCTGATTAAACTCTTCATGGATCATTTCAATGGGATCTTCAATGGTGGTGATATTGACCTCGGGAGAAGAGAGCATCCGCAGGCTCGAGTAAAGGGTGGTTGATTTGCCGGAGCCTGTGGGGCCTGTCACCAGGA
>Ga0180007_10000545_pt1 | contig 61575 bp, 43 predicted proteins | sample MM_PC_MetaG_FD_121122 | JGI IMG/M metagenome (GOLD analysis project Ga0180007, IMG submission 121122) | Groundwater microbial communities from the Aspo Hard Rock Laboratory (HRL) deep subsurface site, Sweden - MM_PC_MetaG | ecosystem: Environmental > Aquatic > Deep subsurface > Groundwater...
GAGTATGGAGACGCCGGTCAGTCGGACAACATCGTCTGGACGGACTGGTTCATCAACTACGTCGACCCGAGCGATCCCGGTCGTCGCCCAGACCGGCGGCTGCTGAAGGATCGTCTCTCGTTGTCGTTCAAAACCTGGTTCTAGATAACCGGCGGGTTCCAACAGGAGTAAGAGATGCGACAGACCACGATCATCATCCTGGCGCTCTGCGCCGCCTCGCTGTTCGGCACGACCATCGCCAGCGCCGATGTCGAGGCCGTCCCGGTCGGGATCAAGTTCACCTACGAGGCCTCAGGCGCCGGATCGGTTTACCTCGCCGGATCGTTCAACGGCTGGGATTCCCAGAAGAATCCCATGGTCGACGACGGCAACGGACTCTGGTCCATCGTCATGGCCCTCAAACCCGGCACCCACGAATACAAGTTCGTGGTCGACGGGTCATGGTTCGCCGATGCCGGCAACCCCGATACCCAGGCCGATTCCTTCGGCGGCGCCAACTCCATCGTCCAGATCGATGCGAAAGGCAAGATGATCGCCGTGGAGAAGAAAACCACGGAATCCGGACCGAACACGGCCATGAACGCGCGGATCACCTTGAAGGGTCGCTACCTCGGCCAGTACACCTCCCGCAAGGACTTCAACGGCGACCCTCGCTATCGACTCCAGCGTCCGAGCCACAGCGCCGACTTGAACTTCCACACCAAGGTCAGCGACATCGTCGACTCGTATACCCGCCTGCGCATCGACAACACCATCGACGCCGAACTGAACAACGTGCAGGCCCAGATGAACGAGGCAGCCCTCGACCTCCATCCAGGCCCCTTCGAGGTCACCGGATACTGGGACATGGAAATGCTGCAGCTCGGAGACCCGCTCGAAAGCGGCGGCGACGTCGACCTGGCCGGCACGATCCTCGACGACCATCTCCGCTCGGGCAAGGGAACCGGCGGCATCACCTTCTCGGCCCGGCCCTTCGGCCTCGACCTCGACGGTTTCCTGGCAGACTCCCACGACTTCGATCCCGAAGGCTCGGACGACATCTTCGACAATCTCGGTCGTGACTTCTTCGGACTCCGGTTTTCCCGCCCGATTTCCGGCATCACCTTCGGGCTGAACGCCTACGCCGTGCGCGACCTGTACGAATTCCAGGATCAGAACCTGCTCGACGGCCGTCCGACCTCCCTCGAGGCCCACGTGACCAACACCGGCGACACAAGCGACCACTGGCGCTACCAGCGCAGCAACGTGCGCAAAGGTCTCGATGCGACTCTCCCCTTCGCGGACGACCGCGGGAGACTCCAGGCCCAGTGGATGCACGGCACCTACGACGAAAATTTCTTCGCCGGAAACAAGACCGGCACCGACCAGACCTACGGCGTGGTCCGAGCGGGCCTGAACACCAGGTCCCATCGCTACTATCACACGTCTCTGGACTACGACCTTCGCTCCGACCTGCACCTGAACAGCGAGTGCACCCTGGTCGACGAAAGCGGCGCCCAGGCCGGCGAGGAAACCCTCATCTACGTGTTTCTGCCCATGGACACGGCCAACAACGTCGTGCGGGCCAATCACGGTCCGGCACTGGGCAACACCAGCACCACTTACGCCGAGACTTCGCTGGACTGGACCCGTCCCTACGGACGGCATTTTCTCTGGCTCCAGTTCATCGACGTTGATGCGTCAGCTCTGCCGGGCACGGTCGATCCTCTCGACCCTTCGTCCTCGAGGATCAACGTCACGACCGCTCACCTGATCGGCAAGCCTTCGGACACGCTCGGTCGCCTGGAAGTCGAGTCCTCCTGGACCGATCACGACGCCATCGACCTCGGCTGGAAGGGCACGACCGTCGAAGCGATCTTTCGAGCCAAGCGCCAGATCGGTCACAAGACGTTCGCCGTGGCCGATGTCCGGGTCGTCGATTACGACCTCGACTCCGCATCGGACGACGCGACTCTGAGCGGCACGTTCTGGAGCCCCTGGATCGGCATCGAATACGCTCCGTTGCCGACCCTCGATCTCACGATCGCCTACGGCATCGACCCCTTGGACTTCGGCATCGACTATTCCGGACGCATGATCGGCCGCTGGCGCTTCCGCCAGGAGTACATGATCGATCACCCCGGCGCGACCGACGTCGATGCCGAAAAGGCCCTCGAAGACGTTCGCGCCTTCGGTATCCGCGCCCAGATGCGCTTCTGATCGGGGAAGACAGTATGCAGATGAAGAAACTCAGGACCCTGACCCTGCTCGCTGCCTTGCTCTTGGTGACGCTCGGCGGATGCGGCTACATGCGCATCATCCGCACCCGCGTGCCGCCTCCGAGCCGCCAGGACGACGGCATGGTGCGGTTCATGTACGAGGCCCCCCAGGCCAAGCACGTGAACATCTGTGGCAACTGGGACGCCAACGACTGGTGCGGCACCCGCGGCACAGGCCGCTTCGACCACGACATCGGCGCCATGCACGACGACGACGGCGACGGCATCTGGGAGATCGAACTCGAACTCGATTCCGGCCGCTACGAGTACAAGTTCGCCGTGGACTGGGGCATGCGGTGGGAGCAGGACCCGAACAACCCGATCGGCAACGACGACGGGTTCGGGGGGTCGAACTCGATCCTGGTGCTGCGCTGACCTCGACCCTTCTCGGTCAACGAGCCAGGACCGTCTTTCGGGTGCGTTGGGTCGAGACGCAGCGCCAGGCGGGGTCCGTCACCAGGAACGTCGATCGAGGCCGGCGAAACGGTCACCGTCGTGGATGGCGATCGATTCCAGCCCAGAAAGACACTCAAGCCGCTGGATCAAAAAAGGGGCGCTCCAGCACGACACTGGAGCGCCCTTTCCTCTCAAAGATCGACGATCAGTTCCCTAACATCACCCCACTCAACCCCGGCAGCACGATCGTCACGTCGCCGTTGCCGAGATCCACGGTCTTGCCGCTGATCAGGGTGCCGCCCTCCATGCCGTCGAACCAGTCCGAGCCGGCGATCACCTTGTACACGGTGCTGGCACCTGCGGGCAGCGCGGTTGCGAGCTCGTCGGCGGTCAGGGTCATCGTGACGGCCTGGGGCGCGGTGTTGAACAGCGACACCACGGCCTTGGATCCCAGTGTGCGAGCGAAAGCCAGGGTGCGCCCGTTGGCCTGCACCGTGCGGTAGTCGCCCCTGCTGAGTACCTGGGAGTCGCGGCGGTAGCGGGTGATCGTTCCGTAGTAGTCGCGCAAAGCGACCTTGCGGGCGTCGTCGGTGTAGTTCCAGTCCATCGGGCGACGGCAGTCGGGGTCCTTGCCGCCGGTCATGCCCACCTCGTCGCCGTACCAGATGTGCGGCATGCCCACGTAGCTCATGGAGAACATGGCAGCCATCTGGAGCCGCTTCACGTCCTTGACCGACGTGAGGAAGCGGATCGTGTCGTGGCTGTCGATCAGGTTCATCATCACCTGCACCGACTGGGGCGGGTAGTTGGTGCGTCCGGGCGCGAGGCGGCGCTCGAAAGTGGCGGCGTCGATGCGGCCCTGACCGAAGAACTCCATCACCGGATCGCGGAAGTACTTGTAGTTCATCGTCGAGTCGAAGCAGTCGGGGCCGATCCAGCTACCGGCGTTGCCCCAGATCTCGCCCACGAGCCAGCTGTCGGGTTTGATCTCCTTGCAGACCCGGTTGAACTCCTTCCAGAACCAGAAGGGCACCTCGTTGGGCACGTCGAGGCGGAAGCCGTCGATGTCGAGATCGCCGAGCCAGTAGCTGGCCACGCCGAGCACGTGGTCGACGACCGCCATGTTCGGGGAGGCGTCGGCCATATCGGCGATGCCGTTTTCGGCGTTGTTGGGCCGCTTGAGGTCCCAGTTCAGGTTCGGGTGCAGACCGAAGCCCCACCAGCAGTCGTAGTAGTCGCTGGCGTTGAAGTCGCGGTTGGTGGGCAGCGGCCACTTGCTCCACTCGTACCAGTTCCAGTATTCGGAGTCGCGGCCCTTCTCCACGCCGTCGCGGAAGGCGAAATGCCAGTTGCCCGTGTGGTTGAAGGCCACGTCGACCACGATGCGGATGCCGTGGTCGTGGGCGTTCTTCACGAAAGCCTTGAACTCGTCTTCGGTAGCGAAGTGCGGGTCGACGGTGTTGTAGTCCGTCGGGTCGTACTTGTGGTTGCTCATCCCCTGGTTCAGGGGATTGAAGTAGATGACCGTGATGCCCAGGTCGTTCAGGTAGTCGAGCTTCTCGTTCACGCCGGCGATGTCGCCGCCGTAGAACGAGAAGTAGTCGGGCTTGCCGTCGGTGCGGAAGGGGCTACGGGTCAGGCCGGCCACGTCGGTCCAGTCGTCGACCATGTGGAAGTACTCGCCGTTGATCTTGCCGCTCGGGGGCAGCGTGTTGGCGCCCTGGTACCAGGGTTCGCTGAAGTCGGGATCGTTGTCCTTGTCTCCGTTGCGGAAGCGCTCAGGGAAGATCTGATAGACGATGCCGTCCTTGGCCCAGTCGGGAGTCAGGAACGGAGGGTGCGACACCTGGGTGTAGCGGAACGGGAGGGCTTTGTCCTCGGACGTGAAGCCGTTCGTCCCGAGCACCGTGCTCTTGTCGCCGTCCCGGTAGACGTAGGTGTATTCGAGAACATCACTCGCGTCCCCAAGATCGATCCGGATGCGGTATCTCTGGTGCGAAGGGTCCGATTCGGTGGCGTCCATGGCCGTGGTCGCCCAATCGCCGTCACCGATCCGCCAGCGCAGCCACACGCCGTCGACGTCGTTGAGATGGGCTCGAGCAGCGATCTCGATGGACGTCGGGGTCAGCGGATTGCAGGTGGAGTAATCGAAGATCGGCTCGATGTCGTCCACGAAGAAACGACCATCACCGCGCTCGATGGCGACGGTGGAGAAGCTGTCATCGACTTCGAGGACCGAGTTCTGGCCGCCGAATCCGTCCTCGACGCCGTTCGGGTTGACCGGATCATGCTTCCAATTGCCGTCGATCACGAACTTGTACTGGTAGCTGCCTGGCTCGAGCAGCAGCGTGGTCTCGAACACGCCATCGCCGTCGGCGTCGCTCATCTTCTGCTTGCTGTCGTTCCAGTCGTTGAAACTGCCGGCGAGGAACACGTTCGACGACGATGATCCCCCAGCGTAGGAGAACGGAACGGTTCGCAGCCCGACTGCGCCGGCTCCGGTGCTGGTCGTGGACGCGGCGTCGATTGCGGCATCGCCGGCGCGCACGTTGACCACCGAGTTCTGACCGCCGAGTCCGTCGTCGCTCGTGTTCGAATTGTTCGGATCGGCGTGCCACTCCCCGTCCACTACGAACTTGTACTGGTGCTCGCCGCGGGCGAGGTTCACGACCGTTTCGTAGGTGCCGTCCTCTTCGGGGTCGGTCATCGGATGTGCGGCCGGATCCCAGCCGTTGAACGATCCTGCGACAGTGACCGAGGAGACTCCTGAGATGACCGGTGTGAAGCGGAACGTGACGAGGATGTCACCCTGATCGGCTGCTGGCTGTGCGGCCGTGGCGATCGCGACCACCGACACTGCGGCGCCGTCACCCACGGTCAGGACGCTGTTCTGTCCGCCGAAGCCGTCATCGGCGGTTTCGATTGCGGCCGGATCGACGAGCCAGTTGCCGTCGACCACGAACTTGTACTGAAAGCGACCGGCGGCCAGTGGCAGCGTCGCGGTGAACACACCGTCGCCGTCGCCGTCGGCCAGGCGATCGGAGGTGGGATTCCAGTCGTTGAACTCACCCGCCACGAACACGGCGCCGGCGCCGGGAGCAGCGCACCGGAATTCGGTGCCCGATCCGATTGCTCCAGGCGAGGCAGCGACCGCTGCGCGGGGAGCTTCGATGTCGTCGAGGGACTTACCGTTGGCGGAGATGGGTCCCGTCGCATCGGCGCTCACTTCCACGACCGAGTTTTGCCCCCCGTAACCATCGTCGGTCGCATTCGGGTTGCTCGGATCCTGGGCCCATGCGCCGTCCACGACGAACTTGTACTGGTGCGATCCCTGGTCGAGGTCGAGCGTGGCGACCCAGCGGCCACCCTGCTTTTCCATGACGTGTTCGAAGGCGTTCCAGCCGTTGAAGCTGCCGGCGAGATGGACTTCGCCTGCACCGGGTGCGCTGTGCACGAAGACGACTTCGACAGCGCCGACGGTAGCGGCCAGAACGACAAGAAGAGTGAGGCCCACGGCAACGGAATACCTGGTCATGAGAGGCTCCGGGGTTGAGGTCGAGACATCCGGTCGGAAAATTCAGATTACCACGGGGAAACGGGGCGTCAAGTGGGTCCGACCGTGTTACCATGGGAGAAGAAGAATCTTCAGCCTGAGAATGGAGCATCATGAGACGTCGTCCAACGGTTGGCTTCCTGCTGTGCCTTATGCTTTCGGCCGCCTTTGTCACGATCAACGGCTGCGGCACCGACCCAGGGACGGATCCCGCTGACGATTCCCTGTTCGCGCCAAGCTCCTTCTTTCCATCCGAATCGACCGCCGTCGAGGTGTTCATCCTGCGCGCCTACGGAGCCGACTCGGTCACGCTGGCCGGCACCTTCAACGGCTGGAACGTCAACGACGTCAGCGCCGCCTTGACCCTGGATCCGGACGGTTACACGTGGCGGCTGACCACCACGCTGCCCGTCGGCCTGCAACAGTACAAATTCGTCCTGCACACCGGCGCCGTGAACACATGGCTGACCGACCCCGAGGCCCACGAAGTGCTCGGAGCCTCCGATCCGGCTCAGGCCAACGGCGTGCGCGGCCGAGTCCTGCCGAACATCGACCCCTTGCCGTATCCCGTCGACCGGACCAAGCTGGTGATTTACGAGGCCAACCTGAACGAACTTTCGCTCTCGGGGACCTTTGCCGGCGCCGTGGCGGCCCTGACCTCCGGTGCGAACCTGGCCGACCTGGGCGTGAACGCGGTGGAGCTTATGCCCATCACCGCGCCCAGCTACAACGGCTGGGGCTACGATCCTTCCCTGTACTTCGCTCCGAATCCCGCGTTCGGCTGGCCCAACTACTTCGCCATGTTCGTCGATGCATGCCACGACCGGGGCATCGCGGTGATCCTCGACATGGTGATCAATCACGCCGCCGGCGGATCGGTCCTGCGTCAACTGGACAACTTTTCGGGTTCCTACAATTTCACGACGACCGACCCGAATCCCTGGGGCATGGTGGAGCTGAACTGGAGCGACCCAGCCCTCAAGGACCACATCCGCGACGCCCTGATCCACTGGGTCGAAACCTACAAGGTCGACGGTTTCCGCTTCGACTACATCGAGGGCGAGGGCTGGACCACCTGGGAATACGTGCGCGACGAACTGCGGGCCCACGATCCGAACCTGCTGCTCATCGGCGAGGACTTCCGCTATCCGAACGACGGCAACAGCGTGACCCACGGCTACGACGCCCAGTGGGGCGGCAACCACACCGACGGCTGGGCCGGCGGCGGCAACAACTTCAACCAGGTCATGACCACCGTGCTCACCCAGAACGGATTCGCCTGGCGAGGCTCGAGCACGCCGTCCTTCGGCTGCGCCGACTTCGTCTGCCGTCCCATGTGGGCGGTGGCCAACGTCATCAGCGGCAACGGCCAGTACAACGGCACCAATGGCGACGGGTTCAGCGACGTCAAGTACCTCGAATCCCACGACGAGAACCGCATCGTCTGGGCCATCGACACCTACGGCAGTGCTGGTGTCCAGGCCGTCGGCGGCTTGCAGATGGCCCGCGTGGGCGCCCTGGCCCTGATGACCAGCGTGGGCATCCCCATGCTCTTTTCCGGCCAGGAGGTCGGCACCGCCGAATACCGGGACACCGATCCCACCCTCTATCTCCCCCCCTACACCGGCGGCGACCAGGAGCTGCGCGACTGGTACCGCACCCTGATCCGCCTGCGCCTGAGCGAACCCGCTCTCGCCACCGAGCATGTTTTCTGGCAATGGCGCGACGTCTGGGCCGACCATTACGAGAACACCGTCACCTACTGGCGCGGAACGACCAGCGCCGCCGGCGACGCCGAGATCGTACTGGCCCTGAACTTCGACGACACGGCCCACGCCTACGCAGCGGCCTTCCCCGCCGACGGTGCGTGGCTGAGGCTGCATCCGGCCAACAACGCCTGGGAGATGGTCGAGGTGAGTGGCGGGACGCTGTGGGTCGATCTGGGTCCAGGATCGGGCCAGCTCTTCAAGAAAGCGGACGGCGTCACGAGCATCGACTGACGGTGGTTCCGGAAGGTGTCAGAACAAGGGTAGCGAACGGCGGGGCGGCCCGCCGTTTCGGCATGCATCAGCGTAGTCCTTCATGGTCGAGAACGAACCGCGTCGCAGGAGTTCTTCCAGTTTCGGCATCGTCGTATCCTGCCCACCCTGACTCCGCAACTTCATGAGCCGGGAATGCCCGGTCGTCGGTCGATGGGTATCGAGCTCCCAGGGATGCAGGTACGTCACGACCGCCTGTCCCTGCTTCTTCGCGAGGTTCCTCAGCAGGCGATACGCCCATCCAGGCAGCAGACGCAGATAGCCGCCCCCTGCAAACGGGATGTTCAAGCCGAGCACTCGGGCGGTCGTCATCGGGAGCACGAGCAGAGGCTCACGGTCGGGCACGGCGTCGTCGAGCGGCGGTTCGAGCAGGAACGGGTGCCGGGGCGACGACGGCTGTCCGTATCGCGGATGATGCACCGGGAAGATCGAACAGTCGTAGGAATACCCCTCTTCGCGCAGGATGTGCAGGTAGTCGTGGACAGGCGGCGTGATCGTGAAGCTCGGCGCGCGATAGCCGTCGAGCCGCTCGACGCCGCAGACTGCCAGGACGTCGCGACAGCGGCGTAGATCGTCGCGGAATTCCTCAGCCGTCAGATCGGATACGATGGGATGACCCATGCTGTGGCAGGCGACCTCGTGTCCAGCCGCGGCGATGCGTCGCACCAGATCAGGGTGGCGCTCGGCCGTCCAGCCGAGCACGAAGAACGTGCCGATCACGCCATGGCTTGCGAACAGTTCGAGGCAGCGATCCGTGTTGGCCTCGACACGCGATTCCTGATCGTCCCACTTCGCCGACGGCACCTGGTCCAGGTAGTTGTGCCCGTGGAACCATTCCTCCACGTCGATGGTCAGGATGTCGGGAGGGGTCACGTCGACTCCACTTCCTTGAGGATCCTGGCGAGGTCGTCGGTGTGCCCGACCACGAGCAGGCGATCGACCGACTCGATGCGGCGGTCCGGATCGGGCAGCTCGTTCGCCGTTGCCCCGCTCCATCCCTTGCGCTTGACCGCGAGCACGGTCAGGTTCCAGCGCGCCCGCAGTTCGAGCTCGCGCAGGGTGCGCCCCACCCAGGATACCGGAGGACTCAGCAGCTGCACACGGTAGAGTTCAGGCAGTTCCACGCAGTCGTGCATCTTGCTGCCCTTGTGCACGATCTTGACGCCGAGGACCTCCTTGTGCAGGACCTCCTGGTTGTAGACGTCGAACAGGGCCTTGCGGTGCAGCACGCCCTCGAGCCTGAGATCGCCCGGACGGCTGAGCACCGGCAGGTCGTGCTCGTCGCTGTGGGTCAACAGCATCAGGACCTCTTCGAGATTGTCCTGGCGATAGCACCGAGTCTCGACCGGATGACAGATATCCGCTGCGATGACCACCCTGCTGAGTCCGTCGTCCCTGACCAGGCCCTTGATGTCGTGGAGGGAAATACGCCCGGCCAGCTCGCCATCGTCGTCCACAACGTAGAAGTGGCTTTCCTGGCTCGAGAGAAACCGCTCGATGATCGTCTCCAGGGTATCGGACAGGGCCAGGGTCGGGGGGTTCGCCTCCATCACGTCGCCGGCGTGCCAGCTCTTGAGGATGGCGCTCTCGCGACCATAGTTCAGATCGCGCCCCAGGCGAGCGAACTTCAGCGTGAAGATGCTTTCGGGCAGCATGCGCTGGGCGACCAGTGTCGCCACGATGCAGGCCAGCATCAGCGGCAGGATGATGGAGTACTCCCCGGTCATCTCGAACAGGATCAGGATGGCGGTGATCGGCCCGCGTGTGCTGGCGGCAACCATGGCCGCCATGCCGATCAGGGCGAATCCGCCGGGGCTGCCAGGAACCCAGGGATGAATGACCCCGCCGAAGGCTCCACCGAGCATCCCGCCGAGGAAAAGGGCTGGGGCGAAGATGCCCCCGCTGAACCCACTGCCCAGGGTCAGGTTCACCGCCACCAGCTTCACGACCACCAGGCTGAGCATCAGGGTCCATACCATGTCGCCCTGAAGGGCCAACACCATGGAGTCGTACCCGATGCCGTAGACTTGGGGAAAGAACACCGCCAGAATCCCGAGAGGAACAGCGCCGAGCAGGGGCTTCAGCGCGCCGGGAAAACGGATCTTGTCGAAACGATCCTCGCTCCAATACAGGGTTCTCACATAGACGACGCTGACGATGCCCACGATCACACCGAGCACCACATAAGCCGGCAACTCGACCCAATTGCCGATCATGAACTCCGGGACGGGAAAAGCTGGCACATCGCCCAGGTAGTGACGACTCACGGCGGTCGCCACGACGCTCGCCACGATGATCGGGCTGAAGGTCACAATCGCGAAATCGCGCATGATGATCTCGAGGGCGAAGATGGCTCCCGCGATCGGGGCGTTGAACGTGGCGGCTATGCCGGCTGCCGCACCGCAACCGATCATCGTGCGCAGTCGCTGGGGCGAGAAGCGGAGCCACTGGCCGAGGGCCGAACTCAAGGCGGCGCCGATCTGGATGATCGGGCCCTCACGACCCACCGATCCGCCGAAGGCGATGCTCAGGGCACTCGCGACGATCTTGACCGCGGCGACGATCGGCCGGATCACGCCGTTGTTGAACACTACGGCGTTCATGACTTCGGGCACGCCGTGACCCTTGGCCTCCCGTGCGCCGTAGTGCACCAACGGTCCGACCAGCAGGGCGCCGACTACCGGCATCAGGGCCGTCCGCCACCAAGGCAGATCGGCGAGCAGAGCGACGACATTCTCGCCATGACCGATGGCGAATCCCTGGAAGAACTGCACCAGCCATCGAAAGGCGATGGCCCCGTAACCACCGATCACTCCGAGCACGGCCGCGACCACGACCATGGTCGTCGTCTCGTCAGGAGCCCAGCGGTCGATGCCGCCATAAACCATTTTTCTCAATGGGTTACGCGGAACAGTTGACAAGTCGGATGACATGGGACTTTCGCCGTTCGTCGAGATTCTCCGGGGACTGGCCACTTCAAACTGGCACACGTTCGCGGTGGGGTCAACCCGCTCAATCGGTGGTCGCCAAACCCTCTGCTGCCACCTATGCTGTCGCCTCGGTCAACGTCCACCCTTCCAGGAGTTTCCATGAACCATCCCGCCGTCGCCGAACACAGGAAACGCCACGACATTCTCGAAGTGACCCTGGTCAACGGACTGCGGGTTCTGATTCGCGAGGATCATCGCACTCCGGTCGCCACATGCAACGTCTGGGTCGGCGTCGGATCCAACCGCGAAGACGACGACGTTCGCGGCTGGTCCCACGGCATCGAGCACATGCTGTTCAAGGGCACGCAGCGGCGGGGGGAATCGGACTTCGCCCTCGAGGTCGCCGACATGGGCGGCACCACGAACGCCGGCACGGGCTACGAAACCACCAACTACCACATCACCTGCCCAGCCGAGCACATCGCCAAGGCCGTCGACGTTCTGCACGACGCCCTGTTCCACTCGTCCTTCGATCAGGCTGCCCTCGACGCCGAGCGCGAAGTCCTCGTCCACGAGAACCACATGTACGACGATCAACCTTCGGGGTTCGGCGTCACCTGGAAATGGGCCCTCGAACTGGCCTTCGACCAGAGCCCCTATCGTCATCCCATCGGGGGGCGCGACGAAGCCCTGCTCGAGACGCCCAGGGACACGATCGTGGAATTCTGGCGCCGGGCCTACCGCCCCGACAACATGACCCTCGTGATCACCGGCGACGTCGACACTGACGATGCCCTGGCCGTTGTCGCCGACCGTTTCGGCGGCGAAGCGAATCCCGAATTGCCTCCCCTGCCATCACCGAAGCCCGAACCGATCCACGACAGTTTCCGCTTCCGCTTCGAACGGGGGGACGTGCAGAGGGTCTACGCCAAGCTGTTGCTGCCCGGCCTGGCTGAGAACGACCCTGATCAGCCGACCCTCGCCGTTCTGCAGCAGATTCTTTCGGACGGCCGCAGTAGCCGTCTCTACCGCACGGTCCAGGAAGAAAAAGAACTCGTCAGTGGCATTACGCTGCTGGCCGAAGCCGGCCCCAGGGAAGGGCTCCTGATGGTCGATCTGGAGACAGGACCGGATCAGTTCCGCGACGCCCTGGTCGCCACCGCCGAAGTGCTCGCCGGGATGCGGCTGGAACCACCCACCCGCCCCGAGCTCGATCGGGCCAAGATCCGCGCCGAACGCTCTTTCGTGCTGGGCCGGGAGTCGGTGCTGGGGCAGGCGTCGAGCCTTGGCTGGCACGACCTGATGGGCGACCTGGAGGGCGCCTTCGACTATCCTGCACGAATCGCCGCAGTCACCGACGACGACGTCGTTCGAATCGCCCGCGACCTCATTCGCGCCGACAGGATGAGCCTGTTGATCTACGCTCCCCGGGACGCCGACCGCGGTGAGTTTCCCGCCGACGCCGACGAGGCCGCCGACCTGGTCGGCGCCGTCCTGCCTCCGATCGAGGCTACAGCGGACGACACAGCCCGCGTCGCCAAGCCTGCCGCTCAGGCCTTCATCATCCGCCCTAGGAGGAAAGCGGCAGCTCAACAGCCTTTCGAGGAGCTCATGCTCAGCGGCGGCACTCGCTGTTACATCCGTCGGGACGCTTCTCTGCCCGCCGTCTCGTTCGGGCTCTACGCCTGCGGTGGAGTCGGCCTGCAACCCGACGGCTGCCACGGTCTGATCTCGCTGACCCAACAGGTCCACGCCAAGGCTTCCCGCGATCTCTCGCCGATCGACCTCGCCGGGTTCGTCGAGGATCGCGGCGCCTCGCTGGGTTCCCTTTCCACGCGAGATCAGTCCGGGCTGCACATCACCGGGATCAACCGGCATCTCGACGAATTGATCGAGACGGTCGGCGTGCTCGCGGCGCACCCGGCCTTCCCCGAGGACGAGATCGACAAGGAGCGGCGATTCGCACTCGACGACCTTCAGGCCCTCGACGATGACCCGTTCCAGTTTGCCGCCATGGCCCTGAGGCGAGACCTCTACGGCGATCATCCCTACGGGCAACCGCTGATCGGCACTCCGGAAAGCCTCGCGAGCATCAAACGGGACGACCTAGTGGACCTGCATCGTCGAACCTGGGTGAGTCGGAACATCAACGTCGTCATGTCGGGGGACGTCGATCGGGACGCCGTGGCGACCCGTCTCGAAGCGGCCCTGGCCGACGTCCCCCGAGGCGAGTGCCCCGCCGCGGTGGACCTGACCAACGTGAACCGGCCCAAAGGCATCGTCTCGCGCAGGCTCGAGCGCGACGTTCGCCAGAGCGTGGTGCTGACCGCCTGGCCGGGGCCCGCCGATCCCGACACCGATCGGGCCGCCCTGGCCCTGCTCCAATCCCTGCTCAACGGACAGAGCGGCCGACTTTTCGTCGAATTACGCAACGCCAGATCACTGTGCTACGCCAGCGGCGTGATGATCACCCGGGGCTTTGCTCCCGGCATGATCGCCGGCTATGTGCTGACCGACCCCAACCACGAGGACGAAGCTGCGACTGCCTTGGTGGACGAGTTGGGGAGGATGGCCCATGAGATCGTCGGGTCGGAGGAATTCGAGCGGGCTCGAGTCAGGCTGCTGGGCAACATGCTCATTTCCCTGCAGTCCAACAACGCCCGGGTGAGCCGTTGCGCCTCGGACGTGCTCTACGGCAGGGCGCCGAACAACATGGCGTACTATCTGGAAGAAATCCGCAAGCTGCAACCGGCCCAGGTCCGGGACACGGCCGCCCGCTATCTGGGCTCGGAGGATCGATTCGAGGTCAGGGTGGGGCCCGCCCCTGGTTGAGCGGGCCCCGGTCGACCTATTCGTAGCGGTTCAGTTCATCCGCCATGTCGATGACGAACGAGTCCAGGCTGAACACCGTACGGTGTTTCTTGTTGGCCGGGATGTAGTAGACATCGCCGGCTTCGTAGAGCTCGGTCCTGCCGTCGATCTCCAATGTCATTTCGCCCGTCACCAGATAACCCCATTGGGCTCCGTGACTGTGATTGGGCACGCTGGTGCCTTCCTCGAAATGGAGGAAGTAAACCTGTTTCTCATGGTTTTTCAGGGTGTGTCCGGTGACTCCGGCGATGGGGATGGCGGGCTGAGGAAGGGAGAGGATTTCCTCGGGCCAGAAGGAGACGGTGGTATGGCTGTTTTCCATTGGCACCTCCGTGGCTGTGTTGGATTGTGACGACCCTGACAGCTTAAGGGAAAAGGGAAATATTGCAAGAGCGACCATCGGAACCCTGGTCAGTCATTCGGCTGAAGGAATCCAGTCACGCCCCCTCATGGGCAGGGCCGGTCCGCCGCCGACGATCTCCGAAGCGATGACCTCCCCCACGAATCCCTCATGATCACCCAGATCCACGCGATTCACTGTTCGGCACAGGATTCTGGCAGAGCAAGAGGCAAGGGCAGGGATGTCCACGCCGTGATCCCGCTTTAGCAAGACATGAGCCACCTGGGCCCATTTATCCATTTCCCGACCGGATTTCAAACCGAACAGCCGTCCGACATCGAGTTGATCCTCCCGCAGGATCGATAGGCTGAACGCCCCGGACTCGTTGAGCACGCCCCAGGTATGACGCTCGGACGACACCGCCACCAGAATTCGCACGGGATCGAGGGAGACGCGGCTCACCCAGGCTGCCGTCAGTCCGGCGGAGCGTCCCTTGACGGCGGTTCCGACGACACAGACAGGAGCATGGAGCAGGTGGAGCGCTTCGTCGTGAGGGGATCGGGAGTCGATCATGGTTCCTCCTTGTCGGAAGACTCTAGACCGTCAACGGGGGCGACGGCAAGGCGGGATCGTCCGCCACGGTCACGATCGGAAAATGGCAGCTGAAGATCGAACCCTCATCCGGCTCGCTTTCGACAGACAGGGAGCCACCCATTTCGGAGATAATGCGGGAGGAGATGGACAATCCCAGTCCGGTCCCTCCGTACCTGCGACCGATCCCTGCATCCGCCTGGCGGAAAGCTTCGAAGACATGCGGCAGTTTCTCTGCAGGGATGCCCTGCCCCGTATCGACGACCTTCAGCTCCAGAAAGTCCGGAGCAAGATCGCTGCGACCACACGAGAGGGTGATCTTGCCGTGGCGTGTGAACTTGATGGCATTGCTGACCAGGTTCATGACGACCTGCCTCATCCGCGTGGGATCTCCAACGATTTCCGGGGGTGTATCGTCGGCCAGTTCGAGATTGAGGGCCAAACCCTTCTCGGTCGCCGAGCTCAGGAATATCGACCGGATCTCCCGAAGGATGCCACAGAGGTCGAAGGGGATCTCTTCGAGCTCCAGCCGGCCGGCTTCGATCTTGGAAAGGTCGAGCACGTTGTTGATCAGCGACATGAGAATCTGGCCGCTCTCCTTGATCGAGGCGGCGAACTTCTTCACTTCGGCTTCCTTGAGCGAAGGCAGGGTCAACAGATCGGCGAACCCGATCACACAGGTCAAGGGCGTGCGGATCTCATGGGACATGGCGGCCAGGAAGAGGCTCTTGACCCGGTTGCTGCGTTCGGCTTCGCGTTGGGTCTGGCCGGCTTCGTTCAAGGCCTGCTCGAGATTTTCACGGGTCCGGGCCAGATCCTGGGACGTTCTCTCGTACTCCATGATGCTGATGCGAGCGTCTCGAACCTGCCGGGTCTGATCATCGGTGTACCGCTTGATCAACGAGGACATCTGCATGTCGAGAACCGTGGTCGCCTGATCGGCGTACTGCTCGCTGGCGCGACGGGCCACAAGATTCGCGACCAGGGAGACCATGCGACGATAGGATTCGCTCGGCTCGGGAACGGCATGCCCGACCAGGCAGCCCAGGACCGCATCCTCCCCCCGATGCCTCAAGACCAGCGGCGCCACCCAGACACCCTGACCGCAGCCGGGGCATCGCACGTGAAGGGAGTGAGGCCGGGGACCCCGCTCGCGGACGAGCTGATCGACTCCCTTGTGGCACGAGGGCAGACACTTGGCCAGCACCGGCAACTGGGACGGGCTGTTGGCCGCCGGCACAAGATCGTCCCCGTCACGCAGGAAGAAGAAAGTTTGGAGATTCGTGGCCTCGGCCAGGGCATGACGCCAGTAGATGAGTTCGGCGATATCGAGCACGGCTTCGGGCGGGATCTCCGCCGGAGGCAGCATGGCGCCATCCCGCAGCGCCTGGGGCAGCACGTGCCGTGTGCTCAGGCGGTGGGCCAGGGTGGCCTTCACATCGGATGCGAGTTCCCCGACCAGACGACGGCTCATCAGTTCGGACTCGATCCTCTCCCTCTGCAGACGCGCCACTTGTTCCTCGTAGTGGAGAACGAGCAGTTCCAACTCCCGGACTCGGGAGTCGTCGGTCGATGGGGTTGGCATTTCGAGGGTCGGAGTCTTGTTCTTCGCCATGAACTTCCCGCGGGTCCGAGAACGGCAGATCGGTGCCCCGATCCCCAGAGAATGACGTGCCTTGTGGTTCCAGTTTTCGACACGAGGGGAAGGTGCTTGAGGTGAGTTTTCGAAGAATAATCGATTTCAGTCGGAGTTTTGACGCCCGAGTGTATTGAACAGATCGAGCTGAGGCGTGGCCGTGGGCAGATGGAGCGCCTGGAGGACTCCCCGGATCCAGTGATCGCGTTCATCACGGTCGAGTTCAACGACCGGCGTGGCGAATTCCCTCACCATGTCGCGCAGGATGGTGTCGATGCTCGTCTGGAAGGCCACCGAGGTGTCCCGTGTGCCGTCGAAGGATGGCGGCGTCACCACCGGAACATGGACAAGCATGTCGTAGGTGCCGAGCCAGTGTCGAATAAACGGCTCAAGCTCAAGACGACGACCGGCTGCATGGATCATGTAGGCGTAGTTGTCGAGGACCGAACGATCACAGATCACCGCTTCGTACAGACGAGACAGCTCCAATTCACGGGCGATCTGGGTGTGGAGGATCCAGGCCTGGGCATCGACAGTCGTGTCCCGGTTGATCGGCAAGGGGCAATGACGCGCCACCTCCTTGACGATGTCGACACCGATGTCGAGTCGCTTGAGGCAAGCTGCCAGTTCGAAGCAGAGGGTGGTCTTGCCCACACCGTGGGTCCCGATGAACGCAATCTTCATGATGGCCAGCACGATAGCCCGCCGGAGCACGGCTGTCCACTCGAACGGCACTTCGGCGGTGAATTGATCATGAATCAGGTCCTGGAGGTTGCCGCTTGCCAGGGAACCGTTTAACATGGCCCCCTTCGGCGCTCTGGGGGAACGCACTCGAGATCCTGATCGAGCTTCTCAATTGATTCAAGTCCTACGCCCCCATGTCGAAACCTGAGGGAATCGATGTGTTTGGCTGTTCCTGAGGGAGGAACGAACGTGACGGACATCAAAGTCGGCATTCTCGCCGGAGGCAAGGGCACCCGCCTCGCCGAAGAGACCGAGATCCGCCCCAAGCCCATGGTCGAAGTCGGTGGACGGCCCGTGCTGTGGCACATCATGAAGATCTACGCCCATTTCGGGATGACGGACTTCTCGGTGGCCCTCGGTCACAAGGGCGAGGTCATCAAGCGCTGGTTCCGCGATTATTACGCCATGGAGGGCAATCTGACCGTCCACACCGGTTCCGGCAAAATCATCACCCACGACCACGAGCATCCCGACTGGTCGGTCAACCTGATCGACACTGGCCAGGACACCATGACCGGAGGTCGCATCAAGCGTCTCCAGCCCTGGCTCGGTGAAGGCACCTGCATGATCACCTGGGGCGACGGCGTGGCGGACATCGACATCAGTCGCCTCCTCGAATTCCACCGATCCCACGGCAAGCTCTGCACCCTGACCGCCGCCCGGCCTCCGGCCCGTTACGGGCACCTTGAATTCGAAGGCGACCGGATCAACCGCTTCGACGAGAAGCCCCAGACAGCCGAAGGCTGGATCAACGGCGCGTTCTTCGTGCTTGAACCCGCGGCCTTCGACTACATCGAGGGCGACGACGTGATGTTCGAACACGCCCCGCTGCAGAACCTGGCCAGCGACGGCCAGCTCATGGCCTACCGCCACGACTCGTTCTGGCAGTGCATGGACACGCTCCGCGAAAAGCACATTCTCGAAACCCTTTGGGAGAGCGGCAAGGCTCCCTGGAAGATGTGGGAGTAGCATGAAGGTCATGGTCACCGGAAGCCGCGGTTACATCGGCTCGATCCTGGTCCCCATGCTGCTGGAAAAGGGACACGAAGTCGTGGGACTCGACAGCGACATCTTCCGGTCCTGCACGTTCCTGGGAGAGTTGCTCGACGTGCCGACCCTGGTCAAGGATGTGCGGGACGTCGAGGCCGCCGATCTGGCAGGCTGCGAGGCCGTCATCCATCTGGCCGGCCTGTCGAACGATCCGTTGGGAGACTACGATCCCTCCCTGACCGACCGCATCAACCACAGGGGCTCGGTTCGGATGGCCGAGGCCGCTCGCGCCGCCGGCGTGGAGCGCTTTCTTTTCGCCTCGTCCTGCAGCAACTACGGAGCCGCCGGTCAGGACTTCCTCGACGAGGATGCCGACTTCAACCCGGTCACGCCTTACGGCGAGTCCAAGGTGGCGGTCGAGCACGCTCTGGCCGCCATGGCCGGAGACGACTTCTCCCCGGTCTTCATCCGCGCCTCGACAGCCTACGGCCTGTCACCCAGGTTGCGCTTCGACCTGGTGGTCAACAACCTGACCGCCTGGGCGGTCACCACCGGCCAGGTCTACCTCAAGAGCGACGGGTCGCCCTGGCGTCCGATCGTGCACGTGTCGGATATCGCCCGCGCCTACATCGCGGCGCTCGAGGCGCCCCGAGAAGCGGTGCACGCCAGAGGCTTCAACGTCGGCACCACGGCCGAGAACTACCAGATCCGCGACATCGCCGTGATCGTCGGCGAGGTCGTGCCGAATTGCGAAGTGGCGTTCGCACCCGACGCCGGCCCCGACAAACGCAACTACCGGGTCGACTGCAACCGCATCGCCCGCGAGTTGCCCGGCTTCAAGCCCCAGTGGACCTGTCGCCGCGGAATCGTCGAACTCTACGAAGCCTACAAGAGCATCGACCTCAGCCTAGAGGATTTCGAGGGCCAGAAATTCAAGCGCATCGATCACGTCAAGAAGCTGGTGTCCGAAGGCCGTCTGGGTCCGGACCTCCGCTGGACCAGTTGACTCCGGAGGACGCCCCCCATGAGCACCACGACTCCTTGCCGCAGCTGCGGCGGCACCGATCTGCAGATCTTTCTCGATCTCGGAATGACGCCGCTGGCCGACCGGCTGGTCAAACCCGACCAAAAGGATGCTCCTGAACCTCGCCATCCCCTGCTGGTGGGCTTCTGTCCGGGCTGCACGATGGTCCAGATCACCGAGACCGTGCCGCCTGAAGTGCTGTTCCAGGAGGACTACCCCTACTACTCGTCCTTCTCCGACGCGCTGCTGAAGCATTCACGCGAGAACGCCCTCGACATCATGGAGCGACGCAAGCTCTGCCCCAACAGTACGGTCGTGGAACTCGCGAGCAACGACGGCTACCTGTTGAAGAACTACCACGAGGAAGGCATCGGGGTGCTCGGCATCGATCCGGCGTCGGGCCCGGCGCAGAAGGCGCGGGAGCTGGGCATCGAGACCATCGTCGACTTCTTCGGCATCGAACTCGCCCGCAAGTTGAAAACCGAACGGGGTCTCACGGCCGACGTGATCCATGGCAACAACGTGCTCGCCCACGTGGCCGACACCAACGGGTTCGTGGCCGGCATCGCCGAGATCCTGCACGACGACGGTGTGGTGGTCATCGAGGCTCCCTACGTCAGGGAGCTGATCAAGCGCTGCGCCTTCGACACGATCTACCACGAACACCTGCTCTACCTCTCGGTCACATCCTTCGACAGGCTCTTCCGCCGTCACGGCCTGTACCTGAACGAGGTCAAGCCCCTCGACATCCACGGCGGCTCGTTGCGCTTCTACGCCGAAAAGAGGGAGAACGTTGGCGAATCGGTGCAGACGATGCTGGCCAACGAACGGGCCTTAGGCGTGGACTCCCTAGCCTACTACGTGGACTTCTCCAGGCGGGTGAACGAGCTGCGGGACGAGCTGGTCGGCCTCCTGCGTCGCCTGAAAATGGAAGGCCGCTCTGTGGCGGCCTACGGCGCCGCCGCCAAGGGATCGACGTTGATCAACTTCATGGGCATCGACTCCGACCTGGTCGGCTACGTCGTCGACCGCAACATCCACAAGCAGGGTCTGCTCATGCCCGGCCAGCACCAGCCCATTCATGCGCCGGAAAAACTGCTGACCGATATGCCGGACGACGTCCTGATGCTCACCTGGAATTTCGCCGATGAGATCCTGCAGCAACAGCGGGAGTACCTGGACCGCGGCGGTCGCTTCATCGTGCCGGTCCCGCATCCCAGGCTCATCAGCAAGGAGGACATCCGATGAGTGACCGATCCGCCTGCCCTGCCTGCGGTCTCGAAGGGATGGAGACCATCCATCGTGCGGCCAAGGTCCCGACCAACAGCTGCATCCTGCTCGACACCGTCGCCGAGGCGAGAGATTGGCCGACCGGTGAGATCGACCTGCGGTTTTGCCCCTCGTGCGGGTTTGCCTCGAACATGGCCTTCGATTCCGGCCAGACCGAATACTCCGAACGCTACGAGGAGACCCAGGGCTTTTCCCCGACGTTTTCCCGGTTCCACAGCGAGCTGGCTACCAGCGTGGTCGAACGCCATGACCTCCAGGGCAAGCGCGTCCTGGAGATAGGCTGCGGCAAGGGCGAGTTCCTCATGCTCCTGTGCGAAATGGGAGCGGCCTCAGGCGTGGGCTTCGACCCCGCCTACATCCCGGCCCGCAACACGAGCGCCGCGGTGACCAGGGCCAGGTTCATCCAGGATTTCTACAGCGATCAATACGCCGACGAGTCGGCCGACTTCTACTGCTGCAAGATGACCTTGGAGCACATCCACCCAGTGCGGGCGTTCATCGACACGGTCCGCCGGGCGGTGGGCTCGGATACCGAGGCCACGATCTTCTTCCAGGTACCCGACGTGACGCGCATCCTCCAGGAGTGCAGCTTCGAGGACATCTACTACGAGCACTGCTCCTACTTTGCGCCTGGCTCGATCGCACGACTTTTCCGCGCCGCCGGTTTCCGGGTCGACCGCGTCACCACCGAGTACGACGGGCAGTATCTCACCCTGGAAGCCACCCCCGCCGGCACCGACTCCGCTCCCCACCCGAGCGAGAACAACTTCGAGGACCTGGTGCGTTTGGCGACCGACTTCAGGTTGCGCTGCCAGACCCATGTGACCGCCTGGCGCGACAAGCTCGACGATCTGCGTCGCCGCGAGGTCAAGGTCGTGATCTGGGGCTCCGGCTCCAAGGGCGTGAGTTTCCTGACGACCCTGGGCGTGGGTGATGAAATCGCCGGCGCCGTCGACATCAATCCCCACCGCCAGGGACACTTCATGCCGGGCACGGGTCACCGGATCCTCTCCCCCGAAGAGCTGATCGACGTCGCCCCCGACTGCGTCATCGTCATGAACTCGATCTATGCGGCTGAAATCGACACCCAGCTGAACGAGATGGGCCTTTCGCCTGAGATCCTGACGCTGGAGGTCAGACGTTGACCTGCGTCACCTGCCCCTGCTGCGACGGCTCCAACCTCCTCGAACTCGTCAGGATCGAAGCGGTCCCGGTGCTGTGCAACGTGCTGCACCAAAATGCAGCCGAAGCCCGCGGCGCCGATCGGGGCGACCTCGACCTGATCTACTGCCGCACATGCGCCCACCTCTGGAACGGCGCCTTCGATCCCGACCGCGTCGCCTACGACGCCGACTACGAAAACTCCCTGCACTACTCGCCCCGATTCCAGGAATGGGCCCGGGGACTGAGCGCCGACCTGGTCGCGAGCTATGGGTTGCAAGGTGGCACGGTTGTCGAGATCGCCTGCGGCAAGGGTGACTTCCTCGGTCTCCTGCGCGAAGCCGGAGCCTCCCGGGCTGTGGGATTCGATCCGAGTTGGGAATCCAACCGCGACGGAGCCACCTCGCCCGACGGCGTCGAGGTCCGTCGGGAACTGTTTACCGCCTCCACAGCCGGGGACCTGACCTGCGACCTGCTCTGCTGCCGTCACGCCCTCGAACACATCGGCGATCCGGTGGCTTTCCTGCAACTGGTGCACGACTCCCTCACCGCCTCGCCGAAGGCACCGATCTATTTCGAGGTCCCCAACGGGCTCTGGACCCTGAGGGATCTCGGAATCTGGGACCTCATCTACGAGCATCCCCAGTACTTCAGCGCTTGCTCCCTGCTCCGGGCCATGAACCGCGCCGGCTTCGAAGTCACAGGAATCGACGAAGCCTTCGGAGGGCAGTTCCTGAGCTGCCGTGCCATCAGGAGCGAGCACCCCGGGGCATCCATCAAGGTCCCTCTCGACGATCCTGAGGAACTCGGAGACCGCTTCGGCGCCGCCTATCGCGAGCATCGCACTCGATGGGCGGACCGACTCCTGGAATGGCGTCGACGCGGTTCCCGCGCGATCATCTGGGGCGCAGGCTCCAAGGGCGTGACATTCCTCAACGTGATCGGCGCCGGCGTGGAGATCGCCGCCGTGGTGGACATCAATCCCCACAAGCAGGGTCGCTTCGTGCCTGGCAGCGGCCACCGAGTCGTCAGCCCCGCCGAGATCGCCGGCCTGAATGTCGACATCGTCGTGGTCATGAACCCCCTGTACCGTGACGAGATCGCCGCCACGCTGGCGGCCTTGAACTGCCGACTCGAGATCCTGACGGTCGATTCTTGACGTAGCCGTCCGAATCCTGGACATTCAAGTCGTCTGCACAAGCCAGGCCTTATTGTCGATCCATCCACCCCCAGGGAGGCTTCATGTCGCGTCCATCGTTTCGGTCTCTGTTTCTTGTTTCCCTGATGGGTCTGGCGTGTCTTTGGGGGTGCGCCGACGATCCTGTCACCTCGACCGTCCCCTCGTCTGACGGAACCCTGATCGCCTACGAGGTCACGGGCTCCGGATCACCGGCGCTGGTCTTCGTTCACGGCTGGAGCTGCGATCGGTCCTACTGGGAGCACCAGGTCGAAGCGTTCGCCGCGGACCATCAAGTCGTGCTGATCGACCTCGCTGGCCATGGGGATTCGGGGTGCGGCCGCACCGAGTGGACCATTCCGGCCTTCGCCGCCGACGTGAAGGCCGTCATCGACGATCTCGACCTCGCGCAGGTCATCCTGATCGGTCACAGCATGGCCGGCTCCGTCGTGGCCGAGACCGGCGCCTTGATGCCCGACCGCGTGGTGGGACTGATCGGTATCGACACCCTGCATGACATCCAGGAGACCTACTCCGCCGAACAGATCGCCGGTTTCACGACGCCCATGGCAGCTAACTTTCCCGTGACGATCGACGCCTTCGTCCGCTCGATGTTCCTAGCCGATGCCGACAGCTCGCTGGTCGAAAGCGTGGCCTCCGACATGGCCTCGGCACCTCCGGCCATCGCCTTGGACTCGCTCCGGCACTACCTCGGCTGGTCGATCGTGCCGGCGCTCGATTCATACCGTCCGCGGGTCCGATGCATCAATGCCGCCCTTTGGCCCGCCGTCGTTGATCACGGCCTGGCCCACTGCGAGGAATTCGCCGTCAGGACCCTGGAGGGGACTGGTCATTTCCTCTTCTTGGAAAAACCGGAAGAATTCAACCTCGCCCTAGCCAAGGCCATCGCTGAGCTCCACTGACACGAATTCTGCCATGCACAAAACGAGGCCGCCCCGGATGGGACGGCCTCGCCTCCGCTCTCTGTCGGATGTTACCTGAAGAAGGACTTCAATTCGCCGAAATCGAGTGTGTCGTTGCCGACGGAGCAGTCGGTGATCTCGACCTCGAGAGCCTTGAGCACATGCTGGCCCTCGAACCGGAAGAAGACCCCGAAGGCGTTGTTGTAGCATTCGCCCAAGGCGACCATGGGAAACAGGCCGAAGTAGTCGTTCAGGATCAGAACCGTGCCGGTCTCGAAGCTGGAGACGCTCCAGTTTCCGTCGGCGAGAATCTCTTGCACGATCAGGCCGTCGGTGACCATCACCACGGTGCTTTCCCAGGCTTCGGGATCCGCGACGAGTTCATCGGCGGTCGCGAAGATCATCGGCGGAGTTCCGCTGCCGGTGACGGTGATGGAGGCTTCTGCCGGATACCACAGGCTGAAAGTCGAGCGCTCGTTGTGTTCGATGTAGGTGCCGAACAGATCGACGATGTCGCCGACCGCGACGGTCGGAGGACCGCTGGTGATCACCCAGAGGCTCATCCCCGGACCACCGGGCAGTTCGCTCACTGTGATGCTTGAATTCATCACCGCGGTCACGATGGCGCCCTCGATGGTCAAGACGGTTCCCTCGGGGACCAATCCAGCCCGGATATCCGCAATATCACCTGCCTGGGCGAGGCTGGCGCACAAGGCAACGGTCAGAATCAACAGGCTCAACTTCTTCATGCTTTATCCTCCGGGGTACCCCGAACTCTCTGGTCTCACGAATTTAGATATCAGTATTATAGCGCACCACAGAGCATCATTCAACAATATTTGTGATCTATTGTCTTTTTTTTACCTTTTTGGATCCCACTCAGCAGGGGCATCAAAAAACGGGACGGACCTGGTCGGCCCGTCCCGTTCCTCAACCGGCTGGATTGAGGCTAGTCACCACAAAGCTTGAGCAACTTGGCGAACTCGCTGTCCACCTTGTCCTGGATCACCTCAAGGCGCTGCTCGTTGCCCGGACGGAACAGGTGCTTGAAGCGAACCTGCTTCTTCATCCAGTCCACGATCGGCGGACGATCAGCCTTGGGCTTTCCGGTCAGCTTGTATTCGCCGTCGACCACTTCGAACAGGGGCCAGAAGTTGTTGTCGACAGCTTCCTTGCACAGTTCCATGCCGATGGCGGTGTCAAACCCCCAACCCACGGTGCAAGGCATCAAGATGTTCAGGAACGCGGGACCATCCGCATCGAGGGCCTTGCGGACCTTCATCTGCAGGTCCTTCCAGTGGAAAGGCGTGGTCTGGGCCACGTACGGGATGTTGTGGGCGACCATGATCTTGGTCAGGTCCTTGCGGTGCTGCTCCTTGCCCTGCTTGACCTTTCCGGCCGGCGAGGTCGAGGTATGAGCTCCGAAGGGCGTGGCGCCCGACCGCTGGATTCCCGTGTTCATGTACGCCTCGTTGTCATAGCAGACGTAGAGCATATTGTGGCCGCGCTCCATGGCGCCGGACAGGGACTGAAGACCGATGTCGTAGGTCCCGCCGTCACCGCCGAAAGCGATGAAGTTCATCTTCTTGCGAGGGATCGGCAGTTCACCGCTCGCGCGCAGGACCCTGAATGCCGTCTCGACGCCCGAGATGGTCGCCGCGGAGTTCTCGAACGCCGTGTGGATGAACGGCGTCTTCCAGGCCGTGTAGGGGAAGATCGTGGTAACGACCTCCATACAACCGGTAGCGCCGCCGACAACCGTGTCGGGGCCCGCGGTCAGCATGATCTGACGCAGGATGTTCGAGCCGGTGCAACCGGCACAAGCACGGTGTCCACCAGCCAGCAAGTCATCGTTCTTGGACAGGGTCTGCAAATTGACAGCCATGATGGCACCTCCTTAAAGCCGGACACCCAGCAGGTTGACGTCTTCGGCCTTCTTGCCCTTGGCAATGTCCTGAAGTTGGCCGATAAGCGATTCGATCTGAGGCACGTCGGTGTCGCGTCCGCCGAGTCCGTAGATCCAGTTGTGGATCTTGGGAGGGTTGGCGATCCCGTACATGGCCGAACGGATTTCCGTGAACAGTGGACCGCCGAATCCGCCGAAGCTGACCGACTTGTCCATCACGCCGACGACCTTGGCCTTGGCTAGGGCGGCGGCGAACTCAGCTGCGGGGAAGGGACGGAACATGCGGACCTTGATCAGCCCGACCTTCACGCCTTTCTCGCGCTGCATATCGATGACATCCTTGGCCGTTCCGGCCGTCGAACCGATGACCACGATGATCAAGTCGGCGTCGTCGGTCCGGTACTCCTCGAAGATGTCGTACTGCCGACCGGTGAGCTTGCCATACTCGTCGAAGACCTTCTTGATCGTCTCTGGAGAGCGGGCGATGGCGTCCATCTGGGACACCTTGTGCTCAAAGTAGTAGTCGGTCAGGTCGAGGGGGCCGACGGTGATCGGGGTCTCGACGTCGAGCAGGGAATAGCCCGTGGTCATGTCCTTGGGCCCGATGAATTTCCAGGCGTCGTCGTCTTCCAGGATGTGGAGCGACTCGGTCGTGTGGCTGATGATGAACCCGTCGTAGTTGATCATCACCGGCAGCCGCACGTCGGCGTGCTCGGCGATCCGCCAGGCCATCAGGGCCGTATCGTAGGCTTCCTGAGTGTTCTCGCAGAACAGCTGGATCCAGCCGGTGTCCCGGCCGCCCATCGTGTCGGAGTGGTCGTTGTGGATGTTGATGTTTCCCGACAATGCGCGGTTGACCACCGGCATGCAGATCGGCAGACGCAGGGAGGCCGCGATGTACAGGACCTCCCACATCAAGGCGAAGCCGGCCGAACTGGTGGCGGTGAAGGTGCGGGCACCGGTGGCGGCCGAACCGACAGCGGCGCTCATGGCCGAGTGCTCGCTCTCGACGAGCACCATCTCGGTGTCGACCTCGCCGTCGGCGACGAAGTCTGCGAACTTGTGCATCATCTCGGTCTGCGGCGTGATCGGGAAGGCCGGGGCGACATGGGGGCGTGCCTGCTTGAAGGCGGTGGCCACGGCCTCGTTACCGGACAGCCCGACGTATTTCTGCTTCATGGGCATCTCCTTTCCGTGGCTATTTTTCTTCGCGAACCATGACGATGGCCGCTTGACCCTTGGCTGCGGGCGGACAGTGCTGCGCACAGATTCCGCATCCCTTGCAATGTTCGAGAACGAACCCCTCCATGCGAGTCTTCTCTCCGGAGTTGTCAATCCTGATGGCCGTGTCCGGGCAGTAGATCCAGCAGAACATGCAGTGAATGCAGTTCTCGGCGATGAACGTGGGCACGTTGGAGCGCCAGTCACCGGTCTTGAACTCCGCTGCGTTGCCGGCGTCACGGATGATGCCGCCAGAAAGCAGGTCCTTGGTCGGAATGTGGCTCATTCTGTCACCAACTCCTCGTACGCGCGCTCGACGGCGGTGATGTTCCCGTCGACGACAGCCTGGCTGAACTTTTTCTTGAGACGAGTGGCCATGGCGCTGGTCAACTGCTCGAGGGTGATCACTTCGCCGGCTTTGGCCAGAGCGCCGACCATGGGCATGTTGGGGATCGCCCTGCCGAAGCTCTCCTGGGCGATCAACGAAGCATCCACGGTGTGGATGATCCCCTTCTCGATGCCCAGACGCTGGCGCACGGCGGCCGGCGTGTCCATGGTGTTGATCAGGAAGACCGTGTCGTCGGAGATGCCATCGGTGACGCCCGCCGCTGCCGACTCCATCAGCGTGGGGTCGAGGATGATCACGTATTGGGGATGGGCGATGGCGCAGTGCAGACGGATGGGATGATCGGAAATACGCGTGTACCCACGAACCGGAGCACCGCGCCGTTCGGGGCCATACTCGGGAAATCCCTGACTGTACATGCCTTGGTCGAGCACCGCTTCGGCGAGGAAGGTGGCGGCCGTCTTGGCGCCCTGTCCCCCGCGGCCATGCCAGCGGATTTCGGTCATTTTAACGGCCATCATCACTCTCCTTGATGGACTCGGACGGGGCCACGCCCCGGTTGTACCCTTCGCCAAAAGTAGCCTTCATGCAGAGCGGGTCAATTGAAAAACACTCTCAACGGCTGAGAGGGCAAGCCTGCCACGAGAACGGTCGTTGCCGACCAAGGCGACTCTGGTACAATGCATTGCTGGATTTCATGAACGTGAGTCCTGACAAGGGGATGCTCTGGTGAAAACGTATCGCGCCAACCGCAGGAGTGATCGAGTCGTATTGAAGAACCGGGATGTCAGGTCGGAAATCCTGATCGGTTCCATGGCTCTGGCTGCCCTGCCGGAAAGCATCGCCGATCGTCCCTCTTTGGTCGTGATCGACCGAACCGTCTCCCGACGCCACGGACGCCTGCTCGATTCGCTGCTCGTCGACAGGAACGGACAACCGCTGCCGCGTCTGCAGATCACCGCAGGAGAAGACGCCAAGACGCCGGAACGTCTGACCGAAACCTGGAACCGTTTTGCCCGGATCGTTCTGCCCCGGGACGGCCTGGTGATCGGCGTCGGAGGTGGGACGATCCTGGATCTGGCCGGGTTCGCCGCGTCGACCTGGATGCGGGGCGTGGCCTTCGTTGCCATACCGACAACCCTGCTGGCCGCCGCCGACGCATCAGTGGGCGGTAAGACGGCCATCAACCTCGACGGTTTGAAGAACCCTGTCGGGACTTTCCACGCCGCCGAGCGGGTCCTGATCTGCCCTGACCTGTTGGCGACCCTGCCCCGCCGGGAATGGCGGTGCGGCATGGCCGAGGTCGTCAAGATCGGCGTCATCAAAGCCCCGCGCCTGTTCCGGGATCTCGAGCAGCACGCCGAGAATCTCAGTCGTGCCCTGGCCTCGGGACCGGCGTCGCGTCCTGTCGACGGCGTGCTCGATCTGCCCTGGACATCCTGGCTGCTCGACGCCGTCGCCGCCAAGGCCGGCATCGTCGCCGCGGATTACCGGGAAGGCGGCCCCCGCAAATCCCTGAACCTCGGCCACACCCTTGCCCACGCGCTCGAGCCGCTGCTTGGCCTGCCTCACGGGGAAGCTGTCGCCCTGGGTCTCAGCGCAGTCGCCCGGCTGGCCCATGCCCGCGGTTCCTGCTCACCGAAGACCCTGGATCGCATCGTTGCGCTGCTGACGGCCTGCGGCCTTCCGGTTCATTGCCCTCCCCCCACGCTCCAGGATGCGAGTCGCTACGTCAATCGCGACAAGAAGATTTCCGACGGTGCCGTAGGCTGGGTTCTCCCACGCCGCATCGGTCACGTCGAGATCGATGTTCCGGTGCAACTGCGGGACGTGCTTCCCCATCTCGCCTAGATCGTTACCCCGAGCCAACGACAACGGCCCCGCGCTAGGCGCGGGGCCGTTCCGATGAAGTTGGAAGCGACGCCGGGTCGCAACCCTCCCGTGTCGATTACTTGGCGAGCACGACCTTCGTCGTCCTGACAGCTAGCCCGTCGTCCAAACGCAGGAAATAGATGCCGGCCGCCACACTGGAACCCGAATCGTCGCGACCTTGCCATGTCACGGTGTGATGACCCGAGTCCATATCCTGATCGACGAGGGTTCGCACCGCTCGACCTCGGGCGTCATGGATCCGCAACGACACCGAACCCTCACCCGACACGCTGAAGCGGATCACCGTGCGGGGATTGAACGGGTTCGGCGCCACCGAAGTGAACGCCAGAGCCAGAGGGGCCTCGTCCACCGCCGTGGTCGTAGCCACAGGATCCGAGTAGCCACCCACGTAGCCGTCCAGGTCGACAGCCACGATGCGATATGTGCCGGCCTCTCCCGACCTCACCAGTTCGGATGCCGGATGAGTCACTTGGGCCACGACATGCTCCGGGCCGAAGGGAGGCTCTCCGGTCGGAGAGAGATAGACAACGTAACGGTCGATGTCGGCTTCGGGATTCGCATCCCAACGCAGGACGGCGGCGCCGGATTCGAGACGAGCGTTGATCACAGCAGAGGGGGCCGACGAAGTTGCTGCACCACCGCCGAGGCAACCGATGTCGTTGCGCGAACCGTCAGGGTCGACACAGGACACAGCGGGGTCCCCGAGGTCGAGACAGGGCGAGTGCAGCGTCAGTCCATAATCCCCTTCGGCCGGGGCCTTGAACAGGGGGTCAGCGCTCATGGAGTGGACTCCGGCCGACAGACCGACATAGTCAGAACCGCCATTGTTCCAGACGTTGTTGTAGTCCAGGGTCATGGTGGCCACCGAGCCGCCCAGACCTCCCGAGTTGCCCATGATCACGTTGTTCCTCACAACCAACGGCCCGACACCGATCATGAACATGCCCCCGATGCCCGATCCGTCGAGGTTGCCGTTGATCACGGTGTTTTCGATGAGCGACGTCCCGACCACGTCCAACTGGAGGCCGCCTCCCAGCCCGGATGACTGGTTGTCGGTGACGCTTGAGTTGCGCAAGGAGATCGAACCGCCGCTGCTGGCGAGACCGCCTCCGTTGCCCAGGTGAACGCGGTTAGCGTCGATGGCCACATGAACCAGCTCGAGGGAACCGTCGACGGACTTGATGGCGCCACCCGAGTTCACGGCGCGGTTGCCCCGCATCTCAACCGACGTCATGACCACCGCTGTTCCCTCGGCATGAAGAACACCGCCGTACCAGGCGCCGCCGTTGTTCAGGAACAGGTCGCCAGTCAGGGTCAGGGACCCACCCTGGGCGTGGATTGCAGCCCCCGAATATCCGCTGATGCTGTCGAGGCAGGCGTTGGCCGTGAAGACGTTGGACTCCAGGATCACATCGGGGCAGTCGTACAGGGCCAGGGCTCCGCCCTGGTGGGCCCGGTTCACCTCGAACTCGCAGCCGATGATCGTCGGCGAGGAGTTTCTGGCCTGGATCGCCCCGCCGGTCCCGAATTCGCCGTAGGGATTCGCCGTGTTGCCGACGAAGACGCAGTTGCTGATCGTCGGGCTCGCATCGCGGCAGAGGATGGCCGCGCCATGACGCCCGTAAGCTGGTTGATCGTAGATTCCGCCCACGCAGTCGTAGAATTCGACTCCGTCCACGACCGCATAATCACCCGCCCCGGAGATGAATCGCAGAGCCGAATTCAAGCTACGCACCCGGGTGGGCAGGGCCTTGGTGTCTCGACTCGTGAAGGTCAGGTCCCAACCGCCGTAGATGCGGACGGTGCTGTCGACCTGGATGGTTTCCTGGTAATCGCCCATGGCGACCATCACCGAATCACGACCGGTGCAGGCATTGACCGCGTCACTGATCGAGTGCGCTGCGGTCGATGGGGAATCGTAGGGAGGCATGTTGGAGCCGCCAGCGGAAACGTATCGCGTCTTGAAGCCGATCAACCGGACCGGCTCCGGGGAAAACCCGAACCCGTCGCGGGTGTCGCCGTTGGCCACGATACAGAAGCGTGCCTCTTCGGTGCCCTCGTTGATCGCCGTCCAGGTGTAGGAGCCAGTGTTGGGCACGTTGTCAGCCACCAGAACATTGAATTCGCCGGCGTAGGAATTCATCCAGATGTCGACCGAGGCAATAGGAGCGCCGCTGGTCGCCCAGCGGATCTCGACGTCTTCGTTGGCCATCATCGGCTCGCTGGCCAGCGGAGCCAGCAGATTGATGGAGGTCGGAGGTGTCGCCAGCACCATTTGGCTGGTCGAAGTGCCAACGAACGAAGCGCCGTACTGGATGGTGAAATAACCGGCTTCACCCCAGCCCGCGCCCCAGGAGTTCTTGATGATCCAGCCGCCGTTGTCGTTGCAGGCACGATCGTCCCAGCCCACGATCAACACGAGGTGGTTGGTCCAGGAGCCCCAGTCCTCGTCGAAGCATCCTCCGGCATAGTTGTCCAGGCCGTCGGCGTTGAGGGCCGTGCAGACCGGGCCTTGGAGCAGGGCGTTCTTGATCTGGGTCACATCGTTGGAGACGTAGTTCCAGGACTGGACGTGGGCGAAGGACAGGGACTCGTTCTGGGTGCAGGTTCCACCGTTGGAGTTCTCGTAGGATTCGGCCGCCTCGCGCAGGATGCCATAGGTCATCCCCACGTTGTAGACAGCCGACGCCCAGCCGCCTCCGCAGTCGGAACCGTAGGGATTGCACTCGATCGTCTGCTGCTCGGAGAGATCCATTTCGATGCCGTACTGGATCTTCATGTGGGCTTCGATCTGACCGATGGCCGCAAACGCCCAGCAGGATCCACACGAGCCCTGGTTCTTGGGGGGTGTGACGCCTTCCAGCGAGACCCAACTGAAGTTCGTGGGCAGGTCGAGCTTCTCGGCATAGACCTTGAGGTTCTCCTGGAAGTGGCGCTCGAAATCCGGCGGTAGAACAAAACCGCGGCCGTGCTCGGAGCTGGCCGATGCGGGATCGGCGAGAACCGGCCAAGCTGCTGTCGTGATCATCATCGAGAACAGGACCAAGGCGAAAAAGCGCACACAAACCAGGCGCATCAAGGAAACGGGCATGTTGACCATCCTGTCGGGTCGAGCGGTGGCGGGAACCACGGTGCAGACCGATGCCGGGGAACCGAAAGTCCTCCGCACGTGCAACATGATACCTCATGCCACCTCATGAAGGCAAATCACCACTTTGGCAGACCTGAATCATCGCCATCAGGTCGAGCGAGGATCTGGAGCAGGGATCGAGCCAACCGGCTGTTCCTACCACAATCCGGCAGGGTCGAAGTCGAGCACCACATCCACGCCCCGAACCTGATCCTTCAGGGTCCTCAGGCAGCCGGCGAGCCAGGCCTTGTCGTCGAGCGAGAGGTCACCTTTGACCAGGAGCTGAAAGCGATGTCGATTCTGCAAGCGGGGAAAAACAGCTGGCGCCGGCCCCAGCACGTCGAGATCGGGACGTCCCAGACGTCGACGCAACAGATCGGCCACGACATCGGCCGCCTTGACGACTTCGCCTGATTGACGGCCCGTCACACCTATACGCAGCATGCGTCGGAACGGCGGATATCCTACAGCCTCGCGGTGCATGAGTTCTTCGTCGGCGAACGCCCCGTAGTCATGGGAGGCCGCGGCGAGGATCACGGCGTGGTCGGGCTGCCAGGTCTGGAAGACGACCGTGCCCGGGTCTTCGCGACCCGTCCGTCCCGCCACCTGCGAGAGCAACTGGAACGACCTCTCCTGGGCCCGGAAATCGGGGACATGCAGACTGTCGTCGGCGGCGAGCACGCCGACGAGGTCCACGCCGGGAAAATGATGACCCTTGGCGACCATCTGCGTGCCGACCAGGATGTCGGCCTCCCGGGATACGAACGACGTCAGGATGCGACCGTGACTGCCGCGGGTGCGGGTGGTGTCGTGATCGAGGCGCAGGATGCGAGCCTCGGGAAAGTGGGCGCTCAGACTCAGTTCGGTCTTCTCGGTGCCGCCCCCTGAAGGCAGGGACTCGTCGTGGCCGCAATCCGGGCAGGTCTCGGGAACGGAGCGAGTGAATCCGCAGTAGTGGCAAAGCAGCCGCCGCGGACGCAGGTGCACCGTCAGGCCGATGTCGCAGTGCGGGCAGAGCACGGCCTCGCCGCAGGATGAGCACTGCATCACGCGAGCGAACCCGCGCCGGTTGTGATAGACGATGACCTGTCGGTCGCGGGCGAGACTCTCGTCGATGAGGGTCAGCAGACGTTCGGAGAAACCGTCCCGCGACATCGTGCGTCGCATGTCCACGATCTCGACCAGGGGCAGGCTCCCCACCGGCCGGTCCCGCAACTCCACCAGATCATAACGGCCATCCCGTCCGTTGCGGTGGCTTTCGAGATCAGGAGTCGCCGAACCGAGGACGATCACCGCCTCGGCCGCCCGGGCACGGATCATGGCTGCGTGGCGCGCATGATAACGCGGCTTTTCGTCCTGCTTATAGGATCCGTCGTGCTCCTCATCGACCACGATGAGCCCGAGGTCCCGCACCGGTGCGAACAGGGCCGACCGGGGGCCGAGCACGACCCGCACGTCGCCTGCTGCAGCTGCTTCGTGAACCCGGCAGCGATCACCGGCTGACATGCCGCTGTGAATCGTAGCAACCCCGTCGCCGAGACGGCCTGCGATGCGGGCTTCGGTCTGGGGGGTCAGGGCGATCTCCGGCAGCAGGACCAGGGAGCTCCTTCCCCGGTCGAGGGCGCGTCGGGCCGCCTGCAGATAGACTTCCGTCTTGCCGCTGCCGGTGACGCCGTGCAGCAGGATGGTCCCGAAAGCCCGCTTCTCGAGAAGGTCGTTCACCTTGCCCAGGGCGAGGCTCTGACCTTCGGTAGGAATCGGCTCGATCGTCGAGTCGGGAAACACCGCCGAGACATGGCGGGAGCCCCTGCTTTTAGTTCCTGGGCGCGGAGGATGAAAAAGCGGGAGGACCTCCCCGGGCGGAAGGGCGTAGTAGGCGGCCATCCAGTCGAGAAGTTGACGGCGATCGTCCTCGATCCTGTAGGAGGCCGAGTGGACGCTGATCAGGTCCTTGAGCCGGACCCCATCGTGCTCCCTGACCTCCCTCGTTTCGCTCCACAGAGCGGTCACCATGCCGATCACGCCCTTCCGACGACCGAAAGGCACGACGACCAGGTCGCCGATCACAGGCGGGCCCCCTGCAACGATCGCCGGGGGAACGACATAGGTGAAGGCCCGATCCAGAGGAACCGGGAGAATCACTTCTACCAGCATCGTCCCCGGTTCATCCGGGCAAGGGGATCGTGGCATGGCGGCTCCGAATCAGACTGGGAAAGACGGCGACGGTCGACGATACCACCGACAGGCTCAACGAGCAACGCCGCGGCTTGGGACCGCGGCGTCGTCGGGCGAGGCTGTCGATGGATGCTATTCGCTGATGACTCCGAGAAAATTCTGCACCGTATCGAGAAGCCGTTGGGGACTGAACGGCTTGGTGATGTAGCCGTCGGCCTTGACCTGCTCCCCCATCTCGCGGTCCTCGCGGCTGTTCTTGGCGGTCAAGAGCACCACGGGGATATCCTTGGTCCTCAGGTCCTCCTTCAGACGACGGCAGGTCTCGAAGCCGTCCTGACGGGGCATCATGACGTCCATGATGATCAGCTCAGGCTGTTGCTCCTGGGCCAGGCGCATGGCCTCCTCGCCGTCGGAGGCCTGAAGGACCCGGTAACCTTCAGCATCGAGACTGAAGTCGAGAATATTCAGTATGTAGGGTTCGTCGTCGACGATCAGGATCTTACGCAAGGTCATTCCTCCTGGAGGGACCGGAATTCATGTTTCACGACTTGATGATCGGCCGGCTCAGTCCGGACTTGATATCAGGTCCTTCGATTCTTCTTCGGTTTCGCTCGGGAGCGCCAGGAACCGTTTGTCCTGGATCTCCTGAACGGCTTCGGCGAACGGGCTGGCCTCTTCAAGGAAGATCGCCAGGCTTCGCGGACAGAACTGCCGTCCGGAACGTGTTTCCATGTCGGACAGGGCGTCGGCCAGGGACTGGGACCTCCGATAGGGTCGTCCCTGCAGCATCGACGTCAAGGCATCGGCCAGGCCGAGCAGGCGCGATCCAAGAGGGATTTCCTCACCCTGCCGCTTGTCCGGATACCCGGAGCCGTCGTAATGCTCATGATGGTGCTTGATGAATTCGAGCACACGCTCGGGAACGTCAAGCCCGGCCACCAGCTCGAGACCAATGTCCACATGCTGATGGATGATCTGCCACTCTTCTGGCTCCAGCGGTGGAGTCTTGTAGAGAATCTCGTCCGGAATACCCGAGAGCCCGAGATCGAAAGTCTGTAGCGCGAAGGCCAGATCCATGAGTTCGGTCTGATCCATCTTCATGCGTCGGGCCGTGGCCACGCAGATCTCATGGCTGATTTCGGCGAGTTCGTCGTGCCGAGCACGGCGGATGGCGACACCCTTGCGCAGGGCCTTGAGCATGTTCTCGAATTCCCTCGTGCTGCGCTCATGATCACGAGCCCGGCCCAGGATGCGTCCCATCCGTGTCACCAGGCCATTGAGCAGGAGTTGGTCTCTTTCGCTGAAGGGACGCCCATCGATGCGGTTGTTCACGTTGACGACGGCCACGACTTCATCGCCGTCCATCACCGGGGCGGAGAGCAGCGAGCCGGTCGAATAGCGACCGCTCGCGATGCTGTTGAAGGCACGCCCCAGGGTTGTCACGTCCTCGATGAAAATCGTCTCTCGTGTCTGCCAGACCCTTCCGGCAATGCCTTCACCTCGCGCCAGGCGGGTGTTCTGGACAATATGGTCCTCGAGCCCCATAGCCGCCTCGATCACGAGATGGTCACCGTTGCTGTCCGGAGTCATCAACGACACGATTTTGACGCGCATCAGCTCGCCGGTCCACTGGATCAGCTTCTCGGCGAATCCGGATTGGTCGCTGAACGCACCCTTGCGACGTGTGGACGCCCGCTGGATGATGTCCTTGCGTTTGGGCAACAGGGCATTGAACCTCACGCCTCTCGGCTGCACCCGCTCTCCCCACAGACGGCCCCCGTGTCGGGTCACGATGTCGCGGCAGATGGCCAGGCCGATACCCTGCCCTCCATACTCCCTGGTGGAGGAGCCATCCACCTGATAGAACCGGTCGAAGATGTAGGACATCTTGTTGTCGGGAATGCCGATGCCGTTGTCCTCGACGACGAAGCGAACCGATGAGACACCGTCGAGCACCGAGAGATGCACCGTACCGCCGGAGGGCGTGAACTTGATCGCATTGTCGATCAGGTGTCGGACGAGCTGCCTGATCTGATCGCCGTCCACCCACAGGGAAATGTTCTCCTGGGCGAAGTGGATGCTCAAGGTGATGTTCTTGGCGACGGCCTGGTTCCTGACAGATCCTTCCACGCCCCGGACCAACGCCACCAGATCGGTCTGATGTCGGTTGAACCTGACCTGGGTGCCTTCCATGCGCTCGAGGTCGAGCAGGTTGTTCACGATGCCTGTGAGCTTCTCGGCCTCCTGATCGATGACCCGCAGGAATTCGGAGCGTCCCAGGGAGTCCATCTTCTGCTCACCGTGCAGCAAGGCCTCGCAGTAGGCCTTGATCGAGGTCAGGGGTGTCCTCAGTTCATGGCTCACGTTGGCCACGAAGTTGTTCTTCAAATCGTGGTGATAGCGCAACCGATCCGTGGCATCGAGCAGTTCCTGGTTCTGAAGATTGAGCCTCGAATACAATTCCGCCGACGAGATGGCCGTGGCGGCCTGCCGGGCGAAGAGCTCGAGGCGCTCGATGGTCTTTTCGGTGGGCCGGAGGCGATCGATGGGGTCATCGATGCTCAGATAGCCGTTGATCTCACCCTCGGGCGAGGTCAGCGGAACGATCAGCATATCCCGTTCGTCCCACTCGCCGGCCATCCTCTCGCCAAGGTCGGCCACATAGCCGCCCAGCGACGCCACCGGCGAACCCTTGGCGTCGAAGGGAATGAAGAAGCTGTTGGAAACCTGGAACTGTGGCAGGGTCATCTTGCGAAATTCGGCGAGGCTGAGCGGCATGCTCCTCAGGTATTCGCGCCCCTCCTCGTCAACACCAGCGAACGCCCGAGCCTCGAAAATCTTGTCTTCGGTCCTGTAGATCCGCAACAGGACCATGCGAAATCCCAGGGAACGACGGACGGCGTCGGCGACTTCGTTCAGCAGATGATCCACGTCATGAAAGGCGTGCATCCGGGCGGAGATGTTCAGAATGTCCTCGAGTCCCTGAACCCGATCCTGGCGGTCGCGGAGTGTCCGGGTCCGTTCCCTGAGGCGCAGGATCTGCCACACGAGCACCAAAACCAGCGCCAGGGTTGCCAAGACGAAGAACACCGGGCTGCCCGGGGCTGTCCATCCTGCAGAAATCGCTGCTGTCACAATCATGGTCATTGCATTCTCCTGCGAGTCAACTCGACGCCAACAGACGGTTTTTCACCGTCAAGATCAGCTGACCCATCGAAAACGGCTTCGCCAGGAACACGTCGGCTCCGGCACTCATCATGTCGGACCTGGTCCGATCGTCGTTCTTGGCCGAAAGGGCGATGATCAGGGTCGACCGGAAATCCTCGTGCCGCCGAATCAGCCGCGTCGTATCGACGCCGTCGAGACGGGGCATCATGATGTCCATGACGATCACGTCGGGCCTGAACCCGGACACCTTGTTCATGCACTCGATCCCGTTGGTGGCCGTGGCCACCTTGAAGCCCTCATGCTCGAAAGCCTGCGCAACGATGCTGGCGAGGTTTCCCTCGTCATCGACGATCAGAACGCGTCGTTGCCTCAGCATGGCTCTGCTCCTGTTCTCACTCGTCGGCGGAAGTCACGCCCGAGACGATGCCCACCATGACTTCTGGCGCTGCAGGATCGCGACGCTCCTCGACCACGATGCTGCCTTGGTGGCTCTTGCCAAAACGCTTGAGCTCCACCGCCACGTCGTTGACGCGTCCGATGTGCTCGAAGGTTCCCTCATGATCCACGACGACAGCGACTGTCACGCTGACCAGGGCCACCTTACGGATATCGCCTGTCCGGTCCTCCGCTTCAATCCAGCCGCGCAGCCAGTCCTCGGGTTCGTAGAGCAACCGCTTGCGTGAATCGAAATCGGCAACAAGACGATGAGCCAATTGAACGGCTCCCTCGGCGGATGTCATCGCCACGAAATCGTCGCCGCCGACGTGTCCGAGGAAAACGTCTCCGTCGGTTTGCTCACCCGCTCTTTGCATGCAATCGGCCAGAAGCGAGAGAAGTTGATCCCCGCGACTGTATCCGTAGTGATCGTTGAAACTCTTGAACTGGTCTAGGTCCACGTAGAGGAACCCGAACGGCTCTGCGCTGTCGAGGCGGCGGCCCAATTCGATTTCAATCGCACGATTTCCTGGCAGACCGGTCAAGGGGTTGACATCCCGCTGGTTGCGGGTGAATTGCAACATGTTGCGCACCCTCAGGATGAGTTCTTCCTGCTCGAAGGGCTTGACCAGATAATCGTTCGCCCCTTCGCGCAGACCCTGCACTCTGTGGCTCAGATCCCCTTTGGCCGTCAGCAGCACAACCGGAATATTGAGAGTCGAATAATGGCTGCGCATCTTCACAAGAACCTGAAGCCCATCGACTTGCGGCATCATGACATCGAGAATGACGAGGTCCGGGATCTGATTTTTCATCAAATCAAGAGCCGACTGCCCATCATCGGCGGTCAAGACCCTGAATCCCTCCTGTTCAAGGAGGTACTTCAGGATCGTCCTGATGTTGGCTTCATCGTCCACGACGAGAATGGTTTGGAGATCCTGCATCTTCCCCTACCGTGCAGAAAACACTGACGACTCCCCCTCCTGGGGACTCGAAGGCGTATGAGGCAAGGGTCATGCCATGTGGGGAATCATGGGATCGAGCCTGACATCCTGGGGGACGAGGCGGCGGGTCAGGTCTCGTTCAAATCGAGCCAACTGGCGAGGGGGCGCCGGGCGAAGCTGTCGAGATCCAGGCCGTCCCTGTATCCGGCCTGGAAGCGGGCCAAGCCGACCCTGGCGATCATCGCGGCGTTGTCCGTGCAGTACGAACGATCCGGTGGCAGGAAATGATAACCCTGCCGGGAAGCCATTTCGCCGGTGCGCTCCCGGAGCAGACTGTTGGCCGCGACTCCGCCGGCAAGGTAGACCGCTGCGGCGCCACGGTCCCGGGCGGCCTGGAACAGGCGAAGGGTCAGGACGTCGATGACTGCTTCGCGCAAGGCATGGCAGACATCCGCGACATCCTGTGCCGCGAAGGGACGTGGCAGTCGTTCGACTTCGAGACGCACAGCTGTCTTCAAACCGCTGAAACTGAACACGATCCGCGGGTCCCGGCTGAGGGGACGGGGAAATTCGAAACGCCCAGGGCGGCCCTGTTCGGCGAGTTTGTCCACGGCCGGACCACCGGGATAGGGCAGCCCCATGAGCTTGGCGCTCTTGTCGAAGCACTCCCCTGCGGCGTCGTCGAGGGTCCAACCAAGTCTTTCGTAACGGCCGAAGCCGCCCATGAAGATGACTTCGCTGTGACCGCCGGAGACCACCAGCACCACAGCCGGAAACCTCATCGGCGCCGTGAGATCATTGGCCATGATGTGGCCTTCGATGTGATGGACGCCGGTCAGCGGAGCACCCGTAGTCCAACAGATCGCCTTGGCCGTGCTCAGGCCTACCAGCAGGGCACCGATCAGGCCGGGACCAGCGGTGACCGCAACACCATCGAGGTCGCCCAGCTCCAGTCCCTGGCGTTCAAGCAGCACATCGACCAGGGGCAGCAGGTTGATCAGATGAGCCCGTGACGCCAGTTCGGGCACGACACCTCCGAAATGGTCATGCAGATCGATCTGGCTCGAAACAAGATTCTCGAGGACGCCGGCTTCGGAATCGATCAAGGCGACGCTCGTGTCGTCGCAGGACGTTTCGATGCCCAGGACCCTCACGCCGTGTCACCCCCGTCCAGGAACCACTCCAATTCCGCCAGGGCTGAAGGCAGCTGCTCAGCGACTTCCCGGGCCAGGACGCCGCGCCTGGTCCCTGACATCTCGGCGACGAGTTCACCGGCCCGCCCGTGCAGCCAGCAGCCCAGAACGGCAGCATCGAGTCCGGCGAGCCCTTGACCGAGCAGACCGACGATCAAGCCGGTCAAGACGTCACCTGTGCCGCCGTGGGCCAAGGCGTCGTGTCCTGTCGCGTTGACGAACACGGTCCCCAGGGAATCGGCCACGATCGTCGGCGCGCCCTTGGCCACCAGGGTGACCCCCCACCGTTGGGCGAGTTCCGGCACCAACTCCAGACGCCGTTCGGCCAGGACGTTCGGCTCGACCTGGGCCAGTCTGGCCAACTCACCGGCGTGGGGCGTGAGGACGACTTCGGAACTGGCGAAATGCGGCACCCGGTCCGTTCGGGTGAAGGCGCCGAGTGCATCGGCATCCACCACAACCGGAAGATCGATCCGGCCGAGGGCTTCGACCACGAAAACATCGGTGTCGGGGTCGGCGCCCAGACCGGGGCCGACAGCCCAGGCGTTCTGACGGGCCAGCAAGTCGTCAAGGGCCACCGGGTCGAGAGGCAGCAGACACCCAGAGTCACCGATGTCGAGGCTTGTGATCAGGGCTTCGGGAACGAACCCCAGAGCAGCAGCTGCATGGCAGGACGGCAGTCCGACAGACAGCAGGCCGACTCCTGAGCGCAAAGCTCCGAGCGAGGCCAGCAGCGCGGCACCGCCGAGCCTTTGGGAGCCGCCGAGCACCAGGCAGGTCCCTGCCCGATATTTGTGGGTGTCGCCCCGACGGTGTGGCAGCAGTTCCGCCACGTCCGCCGGCCACAGGACATGGTGCTCATCGGTGTGGCGATCGCAGATCTCATCGGGGAAACCGATATCGACGACCGCTACGGTCCCGGCATGATCCCGACCGGGCGGCACGAAAAGACCGAGCTTGGGCAGACCAACAGTCAGGGTATGATCGGCCCGGACCGCGACAGGGTCGACGGCTCCGTTGTCGCCGCAAACTCCTGAAGGTACGTCCAGGCTGATCACCGTCGCGAGACGACGATCGAAGGCCGCGAGCAATTCAGCGTCCTCGCCGCTGATCGGTAACCGCACACCGGTCCCGAAGATGGCATCCACAACCACGTCGCTCTCCGCCTGGAGACGAGTCCAGATGGCGACACGGTCCCCCGCAGCAGGAACGACGACGTCGACACCTGAGGGCAGACGGGCCAGATTCACGGCCGAGTCGGGTGACAGTTCATCCGCCGGAGCCTGAAGCATGACGGTCGTCTCGAATCCCAGTTGATCGAGGAGGCGGGCCAGAACCAGGCCGTCGCCGCCGTTGTTGCCCCGGCCGCAGCACAAGGCGATCGACATGGGCGGATCGAATCCCGGCAGGGCTTCCATCAAGGCATGGAGCATCTCCCGGCCAGCGCGCTCCATGAGTTCGAGACCTGGGATCCCGCCTGCGATGGTGTCGCGGTCGATGGCGGCCATCTGGGCGGCGGTGGCGATCCTCATGACCACTCCTCAGCCAGGCGGGCGTTGAGTTCGTCGAGCACATCGAGCAGCTTGTGCAGGCTGTCGATCTCGAAATGGGCACCGGACGGCCCCTTCTCGGTGCGGTCTTTGGATCCGTAGGTGTCGCCGTATTTGGCGTACACGGTGTGGAGACCCGCATCGGTGCCGCCCACGATGTCGCGCTCGGGCCAATCACCGATGTTCACCGCCCGATGAGGCTCGACTCCCATTTGCTTCAGGACCATCTCGAACCCCACCGGGCTCGGCTTGTGATGGCCGGTGTCGTCGAACGTCAGCACGACGTCGAAGACGTGATTCAGACGCAGGTAGGTCAGCCGCAGCCAGGCCTCGAAGCGGGGCGCATCGCTGACCACGGCGAGCTTGTAGCCCTCCTTGGCCAACCGATGCAGGACACGCCGCACGTGGGGATACGGGACCAGGGACGCCTCGCGCGCTCGGCGGTAGGCCACGACCGCGGCCGCGAGCATGCGAGCGTCGACTTCACCTGTGCGATTTTCGAGAAAGCGGTCGAAGACGCGTTGGTGCTCGATGCCCACGACGTCGTAGATCTCGAAGATGCCGTCGCGGATCTCCTGGACGGTGCCCGATAGGCCGGCGTCGATCATCGCCTCGGCAGCCGCCCGCACGGCGTATTCCTTGGCCTTCATGAAATCGGTCAACGTGTTGTCGAGGTCGAAGATCACGGCCTGGATCGGGCGGTTCGACGTATTGTTTGCCATCTCGTCCCCTTCCTGGGGTGCGCTCGGGTTCGCGAGCATGGTAAGTGTTGAGAGCGAAGGTGCCAAGCAGCCCTTGTCGGACCGGGGGATCATCTGCGACATTGCTGGACACGACCCGGGAGGAAACGATGTCCAACGAGTTGCCACACAGCCCCGAACGAACCTGGGACACCTGGCGTGTGATCCTGCTCGCGTTCTCCCTGGCGCTGATCAACATCTTCACGCAGTCGATGGCCTATTCGGTCAGCAATGACATTTTCCTGTCGGTCGGGCTCGGTGGTCTCAGCGTGATGGTCATGGTCCGGGGAACCGCTCTGAGGGCCGGCGTGGCGCCGACCAGGCTGGTCTTCGCATCTCGGCCCGACGGTCGGTCGATCGTCCTCGCTGCCCTCGCCGCGACGGCCGCCTTGATTCCCACTTCCCTGCTCGCGGGTATCTCGACCACCCTGCGTCCTCCGAGCGAATCATGGCTCCGGTTCTACAACGAACAATTGCCCGAAGGCTTGGTCGCCACGTTGGTGGCTTGCACGGCAGTGGTGGTCCTCGCTCCGATCGCCGAGGAGATCGTCTTCCGCGGTCTTCTGCTGCGGGCCTGCCGCCGCCACTGGGGTATCGTGCCGTCGGCCGTGCTGACCGGTCTGCTTTTCGGCCTATCACACGGCGAACCTTGGGCCCTGTTCGGGCTCATCCCCCTGGGCATCCTCCTCGCCCTGATCACCGAGGCGACCGGGTCGATCATTCCGGCGATCGTGGCCCACAGTGTTCACAACGCCATCAGTTTCGGCATCATGCTCGCCAACGGCGGGCTGGTCATGCCCGAAGACGGCGAACAAACGCCCTGGCTGTTGCTCTCGGGTTCCCTGGCGGCGCTGGCCTGCATCCTCTTGCTGCTCCTCCGGCGACAGCCCGGGCAACGTCCCTAGGTTTTCTGCGGCTTCTTGCGCGCCGCTGGAAACAGGATGTTGTTCAGGATGAGACGGTATCCCGGCGAAGTGCGGAAGAGATCGAGATCCGTGGGAGGATCCCCGACCGCATGCTGGTAGTCCTCGGGGTCGTGACCACCGAGGAACGTGAAGGTTCCCAAGCCGCGCTTGCCGTGGATGTAGCGCAGTTCATCGGTGCCCTCGATCTCGGCCAGCACGATGACGTGCCGCTTCAGGAGTTTCCGGTTGAAGCCCGTGGTCTGCCCCATGAATCCGTTGACGACGTTGACGTGGCACTGGGTCAACATGCTCGGCACCGGGTCGTGCTTGGCGGAAAAGGCGAAGAGGGTGAAATAGTCGCCCTCGGCGCCGCGCAGCCTGGCGTAATCGCTGGTGTCGATGGTCGAGAACTCGTACACCAGCGGGTTGGTGATCAGGTCGAACCCTTCGAACGCGAACGCACGCCCGTCGTCACGCCGGGACTCCCGATCCGGGTCGAGAGACGTGCCGTCGATTTCCGGGGGCACGATGTCGGTGCCCAGGTAGGCCAGGGCCAGGTCGATCGTGTCGGTGGCCGAGCACATCGCGAAGAGGAATCCGCCCTGCTCCACATAGTCCCTGATCCGCAGAACGACCGCATGCTTCAGCTTCCACACGGCGTCGTAGCCCAGGGACGTGGCGATCTCTTCCATGGCCGCCTGCTGTTCGACGTACCAGGGAGACATCCGGAAGGCTGCAAAGAACTTCCCGTACTGCCCTGTAAAGTCCTCGTGGTGCAGATGGAGCCAGTCGTATCGACTGAGCACGCCGTCGAGGACCTCCTGGTCGAAAATGCGATCGAAGGGGATCTCGGCGTAGTTCATCGCCAGCGTCACGGCGTCGTCCCAGGGCCGGAACCCGGGCGGTGCGTAGACCGCGATCCTGGGCGGTTTCTCGAGCAGGACCTCTTCCATGTTCTGCGCTGCGATGGTCGACCTGATCGCCGCCACATCCGCGTCGCCAAGCACCTGGAAATCGACTCCCCTGATGCGGGCCATCAGGGCTGCATCCGCAGTGTCGCGCATCAGGAAACTGCCGCCCCGATAGTTGAGCAGCCAGGAGACATTTTCGCCCGACTCGAGCATGCTGAAGGTGAGGCCATAGGCCTTGAGATGATTGGACTGGGCGAGATCCATCGGCACCAGGAGCCATCCCGCCGAGCAAGCCGCACTCCAGACGAGAGTCACCATCAGCGTCAGAAGACAGCGTCGAAAACAGGATCGATTCATGGCTGGTCCCTGATCAGTTGTCGGGCGTCCTCGGCCTCGAGCGTGGTCGGATACTGGGCGAGCAGACGTTCCCAGGCGTGGCGCGCCTGGGCGTAGTCACCGCTGCGGTCGAGCATCGCACCCTGCCTCAGCAGAGCGCGGGCGGCATAAGGCCCGTCGGGTTGATCGGCGGCGACGGCGGCGCAGAGCGAGATCGCCCGGGCGAAACGTCCCTCTCGGTAGTCCAGTTCTGCCAGCTCGAGGCGAGCCCGCGCCACGACCGGCGAATCAGCCTCGGCCTCAGGATCAGCCCTGGCAAGCAGCCTCTCGTACGCCCCCCGCTGCATGGATTCGTCTCCGAACAGATCTCCGCGGATGCAGACCGAATACGCCTCGAGCAGAGCTGCATCGCCGTTGGGGCGGGCCTGTTCCTCAGCAACCAGCAGGGCCAGATCCAGGGCGTCGTTGGCGTAGTTGGATCTGGGATTCGCAAGAGCCACAGCAGACAGACGCTCCCGCGCCGTATCCCAGTGCCCTTGAGCCAGATCCAGACGAGCCAGGTGATAGTGGGCATGGCCGGCTGCGTCACGGAACTGGGAGCTGCGTCCGAGTCGTGTGAGCACGGTGCGGGCCCGCGTCGTGTCCCCGGCCGCCAGATGACTCAGCCCGAGCTCCAGACGACACAGAGAAACCCCCTCGAGCGGAAAGTCGAGGTTCAGCAGCAATCGTTCGAGACGCTGAGCCGCAGCCTTGGGGTCGCCCAGCACATCACGGGTATGACGGGCCAAAAGGACCTGGGCCGAATAGAGACGGGTTGACCCGGGGCTGCCGACCCTCACCAGTTCAAGCACTTCTTCGATCCGTTGGGCTGCACGTTCGGGATCACGGTCCAGGTAGCCGGCAACCAGCGCGTCCTCGGCCGCCGTCGCCAGCAGGTCGAACACCCGCAATCGCTGACCGACTTCCACGGCCTCGGATTGGGTGAGCATCTCCAGGATAGCGAGCAGCCAGTGCCATTGGGCCTGACGACGTTTCTGATCCTGCTCGAGCGGTGTCTCACGAACCAGCAGGGCGACATGGCGCAGGATCTCCCGGACAGCATGAGGCTCGGATACGTAGGGCGTCACGACGCTGATCGCCTCCCTGTCGTTTCCGAGACGGAGCAACAGATCCACGCGCAACAGGGCCGAGGCCCCGCGATGCCGAGACTCGTCGGGGGCCGCGAGGGCCGACAAGGCCCTTCGAACATCCTGCTCATTCGGGACTCCCGCCAGCAGATCGGTTCTGGCCATCGGAAGGTTCAGCGGATTCTGGGACAACTCGGCGACGATCTCAGCGACACCTTCTTCCACCCTGCCGAGGGCCAGAAGGCATCGGGCCCGGGGCCGACGCAGGATCAGGTCGTCACCCCGCTCCACCCGCAGGGAATCGCAGAGAGCCAGGCCCCGATCCGCTCGTCCGGCTTCACGCCACGCCTGAATCATCTGGGTTGCGGCGGTGATTCTGTTCGGACTTCGGATCAACAGTTCGTCCACGACGACGCTGGCCGAATCGGAGTGTCCGGAAACCATGAGGGCCAAGGCCAGGGGCCGGAGCAGTTGTTGGGATCCGGGGTGGGACACGAGTCCCGCACGGCACAATTCCACGACCTGCTCCCGATCACCGGCAGCCTCAGCGATGGAAATCCGCAGGGACAGGACCTGATCACCCGGCGCACCGGATTTCTCCAGTTCGTCCAGCATGGTGGCGGCGCGGCCGAGGCTTCCCATCCGGATCAGTCGATCGATCTGGGTGAGGCGAGTGCGCCAGTCCTGGCGCAGCCCCTCGGGCATCTCCATCGCGCGGGGCCGGGTAGGTCGCGGCATCTCCTGGGCCAGGAGCGGCGCCGCCACCGCCAGCAGGATCAGCCAGCGCCACCTCATGGCCTGACCTCCCCGGTCCCGGTGTCTGTCGTGCCGTCGAGGGATTCGAGGGCCCGGAAGTAGCGACGCACGAGATCACGGTAGGAACCGGGAATACTTTCGACTTGGTCCCTGCGCAGACGGAACCGGTTTCGCCGATCATCATCCTGGAGGTCGAGATCGTCCGCTTGTTGGGCCCGGTAGAGCTGGTCGACGCCCTCGGACTCGCGACGACGGCTGAAATCACGGCGGCGTACGGAATTCCTGGCATCGAGCATGCGGCTCAGGATACGCTCCTGCCGACGCAGCGTATCTTCACCGACACGGCCGGTGCCGAGATCGTCGGCGACCCTCTCCATATCCCTCGCCAGTGCCCCGAGATCGCCGAGGATCCGCTCAGCTTCCTCGGCTGTCTGCTCCTGGTCGGCAGCTTCGCCCATCCTGCCCGCCAGTCCCTGCTGATTCGCCTGCAGTCGGTCCATTTGAGCGCGCATTTCCTGACTCATGGATCCCTGACCCTGACCCATCTGCCGCTTCATCATTTCGGTCATGCCGTTGAGGCCCGCCTGTTCCTTGGCCATCTGCTCGAGTTGTTGGCTGAGGGACGGCATGGGACAGCTGCCGCCACCGCCACCGCCCGACATCTGCGCGCTGGTCAGCAGATTGACCACCAGGCTGTTGATCGAACCAAGCCCCTGCCGGGCCGCCTGCCCGGCCTGGGGAGCCCACCCCGCCTGCAGATGCCCCCAAGCCTCGTCCTGTTGGTCAGCCACTCGATCGAGCGCCTGCAACAGCTGAAAATTCATCTGAGGGGACTTGGCCAGGACATCGGCCAAGCGCTCCCGCAGCGCAACGGTGCCGCGAAGCACGTTCTTCTGCTCTCGGATGAGATGCGGCGCCCGGACGTCCTGAAGATCCGATGGAATCGCAGCGGCCACCGACTCCTGTCGACGGCTCAGCGCAAGCAGGTCGAACGCGAGGGTCCGCAACGCTTCGGCCACGAACTGCTCCATCGCCATCTTCATGCCCTGCTGCCCCTCCATCATGACATGATAGAGCGACGCCAATCTCCGCATGGCTTCGTGCTGGGTGTCGGATCCGCTTTCGGACTGCTCGGATTCGGGTGAGTCCGGCGACTCGGAGGGTGTCTGCTCCGAGGAGGCCATCTCCTCTGCAGCCTTCCGCATGGATTCGGCCGGATCCTCCTCGCGCATCCGTTCGAGCGCTTCTTCGAGAGCCTTTTCCATGGCCTCTTTCGCCGGCGAGTCTTTCCCGGAGTCGCTGCTCTCGAGATCCTTGAGGGCCTCTTCAAGACGCTCACGCAATTCGTCGGCGGCGTCGGCCAGTGCCTGCTGCCGTTGGGCATCAGACGGGGATTCCGCCTGATCATCATCCATCAGAGCCTGCTGGTCCCGGAGCATCTCCTCGATGGATGAGGTCAACTCGGCCATCTCCTGCTCCCGCCGCAGCTCCTCGAGTTGGGCGATGGCCCGATCGAGACGGTCGAGAAACTCTTCCTGATTCCTGGCCACTTCGGCCATGGCGTCGCGAATCTCCTGCTCCGAAAGCCGGTCCATGGCTTCTCGCAACTGTTCCTGCAGACGAGCCAATTCCTCGTTCATGACCTCTTCGAGCAGTTCGGCGACCCGCTCCATGCGATCCACGAGCTCCATCGAAGTGGCGTTGTGCTTCATGAGTTCGTTCATGTCCTGGCGCAGATCCGAGGTCATCTCCTCGAGTTCGTCCTGAATAGCCTGCTGCCGCTCCAGGGCGTCTTCGAGCTCCTGGCGTCTGGCGAAATCCAGATCCGCGTTCTTCTTCATCTCGCGCCCGATCTTCGCCATCTGCTCTCGCATATCGAGACCGCGCTGACGAATCTCGTCGAGCTCCTCGAGGCGATCGCTCTCGGTGGCGACCTGGTCGGCCAGCAGGTCCGCCGCCGAAGGCAGGGTCAACCTGACCACCCGGGAGCGGGCGACCGCTGCCGGTCCCGGGCTTCGGTTGTCGCGCACTTCGGCGACGATCATCAGAACATCGCCGGGCATGACTTCGAGGGCTGAGCCGTCGAAACGCATCTCAATGGACTGCAGGGGATCGTCTCGGCGCCCTTCCCGCTGGTCAACCGTCACGGCGATGTCCCCGTCGGGTGTCTGCGCCGTCATTGTCGTGTTGTCGGTCAATCGCAAAGGGGTCCAGGCTGAATCGGAGGGCGCTTCCCAGCCGCCGCTGAGACGAACCAGCAAGCGCAGGTCCGAGAACCCGTAATCGTCTTCGGCGAGGAGGTCGAGCGGTACGAGGCCGTCAGCGGGGAAGAGTCCGTCTGACCCGAGCGCTCTCAACCGGACGGAGGGTTCAAGGTCTGGAACGATCCGGATGGTGCGCTGGATCGGGCTTTCGCCCCTGAGGCCGCGAACGTCGAGCAAATGAAGGCACCAGGCGATTTCCCTGGTCGCGATCATTTCGGCCTGAACCGAATCGCCGATCACTGTCCATCGCATGCTGTCTCCGGCCGCATCGATCATGACCGCGGCGGCGAGTTCCTCGCTGGAACGCCCCTTCCAGGTCAAGTGACTGCCGTGAGCCACCTGAACCTCCGACGGCGTCGGAGCATAGGTCTGCTGAGCCAGTTTCGTGTAGGCGGGAGGCGTGACCACCAGATCAAGAGATGCCAACAGCGGTGGCTGCAGAACCTTCAGAAGACCCTCGCCGGTCGTCATGCCGTCACGGCTGAACCGGTAACGGAAATCCTCGGTCACTTCGTCGAGCACGGCCAAGTAGCGCCCGAAGGGACCGGCGATCAGCGTCGAATCCCGGCGGGACGGCAGGACGCGCCAACTGCCGAATTCAGGGCGAACTTCACACACGACCGCCCCGTTCGGCGTCCCGAAATCCCGGGCCGCCAGGACGTGGCTGCTGCGGGCCATCACAGAGGCCGAGCCCTCTTCGAGATACAGCCCCGCTGTAGGTATCAGCGGATCCGACTGCCAGGGGTCACCGAGGCGCTCGAGCCCCCGTTGGGTCGTCCCCGGCACGAGCCAGAACGGCATCGTCGCCAAACATCCGATAACCAGCGCCACCATCAACGTCGGGAACCATCGCGCCAGGCCGAGCAGTTCCACCGGATCGACATCATCGAGACACTCCAGCGCACGGGTGTCGAGTCGCCTGGACAGAGTGCGCGACACCTCGTCCTGGCTCCATCGCTCGGGCAGGCGATCTGCCTCCATCGCGGCAACAAGGAGATTGCGATGTCCGCCGGCCAAGTCGAGACGACGCACGAATCGATCGACCCCGCCGACCTGACGACCCGGGGCGATCACCCGCTCCCAGATCACCCACCCCAGCAGCGAAACCAGAACACCGGCGACCATGAGCCTGAGCAGCGAAGTGGTCGCCTCGGGCGTTCCGAGGACCAGGGCCGCGAACGCCACGAGCAGCAGGCCGAAGGCGAATAAGCCTACGATTCCTCCCAGAAGGACACGCCAACGCGCGCCGCCATGCAGGGCGGTCAAGCGTTGTCTGGTTGAGTTTCGCCGGGTCGGGCTCATGGTCCTACTCATCGCTCAGGGCCGAGTCAGGGCGTACATCAGAATGTTGACGGCCATCCGTGCCGCCGCTTCGCGGGCCACCGGAGTATCGTTGTGCACGATCGCGTCTTCGAGGCCATCACCGATATCACTCGATGAGGAGTAGAAGACCTGCAGGCGACCGTTCCGAACGATGCCGTACCCCTGGGCCGGTTCCCCGTCATGCTCATGGATCTTGGGCAGACCCGGCAGATCGTAGAAGCAGTGATAGATGGCATGGTCCGAGCCCAGTGCCAGCAGGGGATCGTCCGGGAAAACACGTTCGATCAGGATGCGCCAGGCGCGGTCGAGGCCGTAATTGTCATCGGCATAGAGAAACCCTCCGGCTTCCAGGTAGCGCCGCAACTCGGCTAGGTCGTCCTCAGGGAGGTCGATGTCACCATGACCCGAAAGATAGAGCATCGGATATCTGTAGAGGTCTTCGCTGTCCATGGTCACCACGGCCGGCTCGACCGCTGTGGAGATGCCCGTGCGCTCCTCGAACAACTGCAGCCAGTTCCCCAGGGAACTCGGGTCGCAGTACCAGTCACCGCCATCGTACTTCAATCGGGCGATGGTCAGATCACCGGCGAAGCAGGGTGTTGCGATTGTCAGGATCCAGCAGGTCACGATGATGGTTTTCAAGGAAGATCCCTCTCCCGTCTCGACGCATCGGTGCCTGAGGGGGCGTCCGCTCGTCGCAAAGTGACCGTCGCCTCGGCACCGGAAGTGTCGAGCCTGTTGCGTAAGGTGATGCCTCCGTCCATGCGAGACACGAGGTTGCGACTAATCGGCAGCCCGAGGCCCGTGCCGTGACTCTTAGTGGAAAAATACAAATCAAAGAGGCGATCGGCCACGTCGTCGTCCAGGCCTGGTCCGTTGTCGCGCCAGATCAGCGTGACGTGATGCGGGTCGACGATCCAGTCGATTTCCAGCTCCATCGCGGTGGGGTCACCCACGGCCTGCAGGGAATTCTCCATCAGGTTGCCCAGGATCTTGGCGAGGGATTCACCGTGGGCCAGAACCAGGGGAAGAACGACGTCATGCTCCGAAACGAGAAGCGAAGCCCTGCCCCCCTTCGGACCGCCGTAGCGGTTCAGCACGTCGTGAACATGCTCGAGGAAATCCACCGGTTCGCAGACCATGACTTCGGGACGGCCGAGAAGACTGAATTCCGTCGCGATCGAGCGCAAGAGGTCCACCTGCTCGAGGACCTGATTCACCGTCGATTCCACGATGGCGTCCATGCCCTCGGCTCCATCTCGCCAGGCATGCTGCAGGAACTGAACCGAGAGCTGAATCGGCGTTAGAGGATTCTTGACCTCATGAGCCACCTGCTGGGCGAGCTGGGCATTGATGGCCAGTCGCTGAGTGGCGAGAAACTCGGTGACGTCCTCGAACACGATCAACTGATCGCGTCTTCCATCTGGTAGCGTCAACGGTGCGAGGCGGCCGCGCAGGGTATGGTCACCGGCGGGGGTCGTCAATTCCGTCTCACCCTCCCCTTCCGGCAACGATCGGCGAAATCCTTCGCGCAAGAGGGACGCCCGATCCTCGGTCGTTCCCGAAGCGTCGACGAAGAAATCGTCGAGCATGGTTTCCGCCGCCGGATTCAGGCTCACGACGCGATCGTCATCACCGTACACGGCGACGCCCACCGGAACGCTTTCGAGCAGGCGTGCCAGGAATCGTTCCCTTTCGGCCAGAGCCGACTGGGTCACCCTCAAGTCGTCCCGCATGGCTCCGAAGGCGGCTCCCAGCGTCCCCAATTCGTCGTCGGTCGGTGGGGGCAGGGGGGCGGCGAAATCTCCGGCCGCCAGTCGCCGCGTGGCGTGCACCAGCACACGGACCGGATCGAAGATGCGCCAGGCCAGAGCCAACCCGAGCACGGTCGCCAGCAGGAAGATCAACGTCGCGAGTCCGGCTAAAAAAAGCACTGTCCGTTCGCGCTGGGCCGCGAACTCGCGTCCTCTGGCCGGAAAAGCCGTTGTCAGCACTGCGGGAAGCCGCCCCTGCTGCAGGTTGCCGTCGACGGTATTGACCAGGCTCGGGAGCGCCAGCAGTCCCTGCCAGGAAAGATCCCTCGACCCGCCCGGCACGAGCAGGATTCCTCCGCTGCGTTCGTCCAGGGCTGCCATCGCCGACGGCGGCAGCAGGAGCGGAGTCAACCCGGTGAAGACATGGTCCGGGTGACTGGCCAGCAGGGCTTCACCCTCGACATAGAGAGTCGCTTCCCCCTGGACGACTTCGGCCAGACCGGTCAGCAGATCCGCATCGACTCGCTGACGGTAAAAAAAGAACCCGTCACGGGGACGCATACCCGGTCCCGGCATGGATCCGACCAGGTCTTCCATCTGGGTCGGTACCTCGCCCAGACTGACAGGGATCACCGTTCCGAGATACGTCCCCTGCCCATCGCGCATGACGATCAGCGACGTGGAACGGGCCACTTCGAGGAGCAGGGCCGCTTCGTCGTCGTCCAGATCGCTCAAGGTTTCATCCAGCAGCAGGTCGCCGTCGGCGGAAAAGACCATGGCTTGCCGGGTCGCGAACGGACCGAGGGGGCGACGACCCGCGAACCGACTCGCGAGCAGATCGTTGATGTAGTCACTGGCAGCCAGGGCCCGTGCCTGCTCGGCCAGCAGCCCTTGGAGCTGCTCCCTGGCAGTCGAGAGACCCTGCCAGGATTCCTCGCGGGCATCGTCGGCCAACCACTCCCGACTCAGACGATCGATGAAGGTACCGGCCATCACCAGAGGCAACAAGCCGAGCAGGAACGACAGCAACAGGAACCGCTCCTGGAAACCCAGAGGTTGCGAGATCCGACGTGTAGCCAGACGGCCGAGACCCACGACCAGACCGAGAGCGGCCAGCATGAGCAGATTCAGCAGGATCAGGCGGGACAGGTCGAGCAGACGGTCACTCAGGGCAGGAATCCTGACACCCAGGAGATAGCCCTCGACATCGACACCGTGATCCTCAGGCGCCGGCCGCCAGAGGCACCTCCACATTCGTCCTCCGGTCGGAACGACGATCATTTCATTGTCGTCCTGCCTGGCCCTGATCGCCGCTTCGGCCGCTCCGGGATCGGGCAACTCTCCGAGGTCGTCGCCACGCCAGCCGGTCGTCTCGCGTCGCAGCAGCATCACCGGACGATCGATGTCCTGGCGAGGCGCATAACCTCCATGGCCTGGATCCTCGGGACGCAGCTGTGCCTGCATGGTCCTGACACGGCCCGTCCTCACCGGCAGTTCGAGACTGATCCAGCCATCGGTGCCGACCCGAGCGACCTCACCCCTCAGGATCCATTCGTCGCCGGTCGCATAGCGTCGCTGCTCCGACTGGAAGAAGACCTCCTGCTGCTGGCCTGGCCGCACGACGATGGAACGTCCCTTCTCCCATTCCGAGCGGGAGACGATTTCATAGCCGACATCACGAAAGAGACCGGCGGCGAAACGGCTCTCAATCGTCCCGTCAGGATCGAGAATCTCCAGGTTGCAGGCCATGCCCAGATCGTCGAGACCCGAATTCTGCCACAGTGCGTAGGACGGCCAATCCCGCCACAGCTCCGCAGCGGCAGCGGCGTGGGCCTGTGGTGGTTCTTGGAAGACGGCTTCGTCCGCGGCCATTTCCCCGAGCAGATCCTCCAGGAGGAAACGAGCCCAGTCGCTGCGCTCCGCCGTGATTTCATCCATCTTGCGATGGAGCCATGATTCCTCGACCTGATCGTAGGTCTGCACCAGGGCCTGATGGTTCCAGACCACTAGCGTGAGCAGGGGCAGGAGCCAGACGAGCCTGCGTAAGGTCCGATCAGCTCCAACCATGACGGCCGACGCTCCCCACAACGCCAACACGATCGGAGGCAACGCCGTCGCCAGACCGAGAGCATCACGGCCGAGCAGGGCCAGAGCCATGGCTGCCGCCACCGTCGTGGCGACCACTCCCTGGGTGACGATTCTCCGTCCCCGCAACCGATCGGCCAGGGCCGAGAAGAGCATGACTGCAGCGACAGTGGTGAGAAGCAGGGATGCATGCAGTCCCCAGAACGTCACCGCCGTCAAGGGGATCCGAGGTCCGATCAGGCGCGGATGGGCGTTGGTCGCCAGTTCCCCGGCAAGTGCAGCCAGAGCCAGGAGTGAGACCGCGACCAGCAAACCGTGACAAGCCCCGGAGACGAGCTCACGCCTCGACGACGCCGTCGTGTCCTTGGAACGACCACGCAGGAGCGCGGCGATTCCTACCGACGTCGCCAGGATCAACACGGCAGTCACCACGGCATCGGCAGTGGAAGCGAACAGCCCCCAGCCCCAGGGCGTGGCGAAATACGTGGGATCAACGAGACTGGCCAGACTTTCCGGGCCGGCCTGACGGAAGGCCTCCGGCCACCCGACCGGCAGCTTGTGGAAGATATCGACGCGGGCCAGAAGAGCGCGCAGCAACCAAGCGACCGCTAGGACATACGGCCAACCGCGACGGTACGACAAGATCAGCAATGCCGCGGACATCAGCAGAAGCACTCCGGTCGTGCGGCGAGCGGTGCGTCCATTCTCAAGGGTCTGGCGGGACGGAGACGAAAGATGGACTCGCAGGACCGGGAGCTCCCTGTCACCAGGGGTGCTGTCGAGGACGATATCGGCGATGGCTGTCATGCCCCTGGTCGCGTTACCCTGCCAGCGGACTGGTCGGGGTTCGGACGACGACAGCACCTGCATCCGTACCTGTTCGAAGACATCGTGCCGAGTCGCGTGATCATCCCCTAGGTCCCGGGACAAGCGGACCTGCCATTCCAGCTCACCGTCCACGGTGTCGACGCTTCCCCGCCAGATCCAACCGTCGCGTCCCTGTTCGATCAGGCCGGGGCTTCCGGCCGAAGGCAGGCCTTCCAAGGGAAACGGTTCAACCTGACCGCCCCAGGCGATCCGCTCGCCGGTCGACCAGTGAACGACTCCCAGGCCGAACATCCCACTCTCGGACCAGGAGACGGGCCAAGCTTCAAGCCAGCCGTCGAGACGATCCTGGACGGTCGGCCAATCCTTCGTTTTGTCCTGGAGCTCAGCCAAGGTTCGGCGAAGAAGGACCACGTCCGCCTGGACCGAGTCCAGGCGGAGTTCGAGTCGTTCTCGCTGATCGGACTCCCAGACTTCGTCGGTGGATGTCGGCCGCCATCCGGATCCCGACACGGCCAAGGCGGCGAGGATCAACCCCGCCGCCAACCATCGGTGCCATGTCCGGTCGTGTCCGAACAATCCGTCAGCCTCCCCTGCTGCCCGCACATCCGGGCCGCGAGCTACCGTCCGGTTCTCAAGGTGACGATGCGCCAGCCCTCACCCCATCTTTCCAGGCCGATGAAGACTCGTTCCCGCAATGCCTGGTCTCCTCTTCGGTAACCCCAGAGCAGCACGGCGCGCACGCTGTCGTCAGCCTTGCCCGAGAGAACCGTTTCCACCTCGAGATGATGCCGATCGGTCTGCTGGAACAGGGATTTGAAGAGGTAGTGGGCCTGGGCAGGGCTCGTCGAGTGGGTTGAACGTCCGCCGGGAGCCAAGGTGATGCTGGCACCGGCCTCGTGGATCAGTCCAGCCAGGGATGAGTGGTCCTCTGCTTCCCAGAGGGACAAGAACTTCCCGAGAACCGGCAGGATTTCCACCGTCGGCGTCGAGTCCTGCGCCGGAGCCGGCTGGGCGCCGAGCCCCATGGCGAACATCGCACCGAGCACCACGAGAACTCCCGCGGCCCGGTGATGGAATCGGCTTGTCGATCGCTCGTTCATGGAATCCATTGTAGCCCACTGGGGGGATTGGAGGTATCACCGTCTGTTGTGAGAAGCCTTTTCCCCAACACCCCTGAACCCGGGATGTTCCCCCCTGGAACACGGAAGGGCGCTCCACCTGGGGCGCCCTTCCTGGACTTCGGAAAACGACGACTACATCGCCAACTGTTTCCGCTTGATGTCGTTCACGGTCCGTCCGTGCCACCAGACCAGCACCGGGCTCGCCACGAAGATGGACGAATAGGTACCAACGAACACGCCGATGCAAAGCGCGAAAGCGAAATCGTGAATGACCGGGCCGCCGAACACGAACAGCGTTCCCGCCACCATCAGGGTGGTCAGCGATGTCACGATGGTGCGGCTCAGGGTCTCGTTGATCGAACGGTTCACGACACTGGCGTAGCTCTCCTTGCGCCGCAGTCGCATGTTCTCTCGGATGCGGTCGAAGACCACGATCGTATCGTTGAGGGAGTAACCGATGATCGTCAGGAACGCCGCGATGATGCTCAGGGAGATCTCCTTGTCGAGGATGGAGAACAGTCCCAGGGTGATGAGCACGTCGTGCACCAGAGCTACGATCGCCGCGATCCCGAAGCGGAAGATGAAGCGTACGGTGATGTACAGAACGATCAGCACGAGAGCCGCGACCACGGAGTTCAGGGCCGCCATCTTGAGTTCGCCGCCGATCTTGGGGCCGACGGATTCCTCCCTGCGCATCTCCACGTCGGAGCCGGACATGTTCTTCGCCAGGGCGTTTTTCATGGCCTCCGCGGCGTCGATGCCCTCGGTTCCGCCTTGGGTCTTGCGGAAAGTGATGAGAAACTCGTCCGGGGATCCGAAGTCCTGAACCTGGAAGTCGTCGAAACCTCCGGCGTTCAGGGCGTCGCGCACCTGGCTGATCTCTGGAGCCGGCGTGATGCGCACCTGCAGGATGGTGCCGCCTGTGAAGTCGATGCTCAGACCGGGGCCACCGTGCACGATCAGCGAGACGATTCCCACCAGGATCAGCACGCTCGAGATGATGAGACTCACCCGAGATGCCTCGATGAACTTGAAGCTGGTCTTGGTCAGCAGTTCCATGGCTGTCCCTCTCAGGTTAGATGCTCAACTTGGCGTGAGCGCGGTTTCGGGTGGCCAATTCCATGATGACACGCGTCATCACCAGGGCCGTGAACATGCTCGAGAAGATGCCGATCGTCAGCGTCACGGCAAAGCCCTGGATCGGGCCGGTGCCGAACCACCACAGGATCACCGCGGCGATCAGGGTAGTGACGTTGGCGTCGATGATGGTCCGGGTCGCATTGGTATATCCGGAATCCACGGCGGCACGTGCCGTCTTGCCCCGCCGCAGCTCTTCCTTGATGCGCTCGTTGATCAGCACGTTGGCGTCGACTGCCATGCCGATGGTCAGGATGATGCCGGCGATGCCTGGCAGGGTCAGCACGAGACCGAACTGCGCGAGCACGGCCATCACGATGACCAGATTCGCCGACAGGGCAAACACGACCACCAGACCCACCACACGGTAGAGGATCAGCACGAACAGCATGACGATCACGAGTCCATAAAGAGCCGCATTGAAACCCTGAGTCACCGAATCCTTGCCGAGGCTCGGACCGACCGTGCGTTCTTCCACGATCTGGACATCGACGGGCAGGGCGCCGGCGCGCAACAGGAGGGCGAGGTCGTTGGCTTCGACGCTGGTGAAACTCCCGGTGATCACACTGTCGCCACCGGGGATCTTGCCGTTGATCCGCGGCGCCGACTTGACCTTGCCGTCGAGGGTGATGGCCATCTGACGGCCGACATTCTCGCCCGTCAGCTTGCTGAATTCGTGGGCGCCCTTGCGATCGAGATTGAAGTGGACCTGAAACTGCCCGGGACGATCCTGGTTCGGTGCGCCGCGGGCGCCGGTCAGACGGTCGCCCGTCAAACCCGCCCGACTGTCGAGCAGATACAACGGTCGGATCGTCTTGCCGTCACCGGCGGCGAAGTCCTCCATGTCCAGCATGAACTCCATCGAGCGCGGTATCACGCGGGCCTCGGGAGCCGAGAGCATCTCCAGGATCCTGCTGGCGTTCCGGCTGTCGATCGCCAGCGGGGTGCCGAACATCTGGGAGAAGCTGGCGTCCGCGAAGATAAGCGACGAGAACGGACGCTCGGTCGAGGACCCGTCACCCGCATCGGCGCCGGGCTGACCCGGGAGAGCGTCGAGGGCAAGGGGATCATCGGCGTCGACAATCTCATCGAGGCCGACGTCCGTGATATCCGGCACCCCGCCGAGATCGCCACGAACCGCCGCGGTCGTGCGGAAGGCCTCATCCAACTTGTCGAGGACAGACTGAACGTCCTCGACCGGCCGCACCATGCGGAACTCCAGACGGGCGGTCGAACCGATCAGGGTCTTGGCTCGTTCGACATCCTGCAGGCCCGGCAGTTGAACGATGATCCGCTCGTGGCCGAGAGGCTTGATATCCGGCTCGCTCACACCAAACTGGTCGACACGATTGCGCAGGATTTCAGTGACCCGATCCATCGCGTCCCGGGCCTGGGTATCGGTCAGATCCTCGGTGTCGATTTCCAGCACGATGTACATGCCGCCCTCGAGATCGAGGCCCTTGCGGATGGCTCGGTTCTCCCAGGATTCGATCTTGGAGGCCAAAGCCGTGTCGGTCAGTGCAGTCTGCCGCATCTCGTCGGTCACGCGCGACGCCTGGATCGTGGGCCAGAGCCCGATCAGCGAAGCCGCGATCACGACGATCACCACGACGGCCCTGGTGGTCAGGGAACGGTTCATGGTACCTCTCCGGTTCTCTCGTTTCGGATGAGAAAAAGACGGCGTGAGCCGAGCCCACGCCTCAGATTTACCTGCCAGGTCCCGACCTCGGCACGCATCGGGGCGACGCCCTCGTGCGAGCTGATCCACACCTCGAACTCGGCGTGCCGATCATGGGATCAGCACGCAGCAAAACCGTCGAAAAGGATAGACCTTGGCCCCGGCCGAGTCAACAGCCGAGTCGTCCGGGATCGTGCCGCAAAAGATCGTAGCGCCGACTCCCAGCTCCAAACCGTTGGGCTTGATCCATCAATTCGAGGGGGTTTTCGGGGCAACCACTCAATTCCTGGAGGGTCCGACCCGAAGCTTCGGCGATGAGATCCGCCGCTGCCTGATCCACTGCGACGGGGTCGATCCCGGCTAGAATACCCAGGTCGGCTTGGGGAACATGATGAGCGTCGCTGGCCAATCGCCGCCGCGGCCCCTGGAGCAGGAACACGATCGCCAGCAACCCGGTAGACGCTCCGACGACCCCCGCCGCCGAAATCGCGATCCTCTCGATGAGAGCTTTGCTCCCGCCTGCGGGAAACTTCAGGGCCCCGAGGTAGCACTCGGCCAGACAGTCGCCACAGGCGAGGCAAGCCTCGGGCTTGACGACGGCCACATGACCGTTGTGCCGGATGCCGTCGTTGCCGCAAAGGGTGACGCACATGCCGCACCCGCCGCAGACGTCCCGCTCGACATGGGGCTGAAGACCGACACGGATCGCCTCGACCTTCTCGTCCGGCACGCAGCCCACTCCGAGAAAGTGCAGGGCGCCCTCCCATCCCGATCGGGCATGGAGGGTACCGGTGGTCGCGAGGGTCAGGCTTGCCGAGCCGGTCCTCACGCCGAACGTTTCCTCCTCGGCTCCACGTTCCTGGAGCCTCTGACGCAGCGGTGCTGTCCAGGCCTCGAACATGGCCCTGGGTTGCGACCGAAAAGGCGTGTCGAGTTGCAGGATGCTCGGCCCTGTCCCGAGGTCAGGGCGCGCCGACAAGGCTGCCAGATCATGGATGGCAACAGCAAGACAACCGATGCGCTGGGGATCTTCGTCACTGTGGCAAGGCACAAAGTGGACGGTGGTCACGGTTGCATCCCTGCAGCGGAGTCAGCCAGGCTCTCGGCCTGGAGGGCCATCAACTCGGACACCGTGACAAAACGAATCCCTTCCCGTTCGTATCTGGACAATTCACTGGTCAGTGCCGCCACCGTTTCGGGATAGGGGTGGCAGATCCCCACGGCGAACCCGGTCGCCCTGGCCGAGGCGACGAGCCTCCGGAGCAGCGATTTGACGCCATCGACCGAAGGTTCCGCCTGGTCCAGGAAAAGACGGTTCCTCAGCGAGGGGATGCCTGCCGCCTCGGTCGCATCGTAGGCTGTCGAGGTCGCCGTGGTCATGCTGTCGACGAAAAACAGGTCGAGTTCGGCGAGCACCTCGGCCAAAGCGTCCATGGTGACGCGATCCGATGTGGCAGCGCTGCCCATGTGGTTGTTCACACCTGTCACGCCTGGCAGTCCCTCGAGAGCCTGATGGATGATCGCAGCGATCTCCTCGCGACTCATACCGACCCGCACCGGATTTCCTCCCGGGTTCACCCCAGGATAGCCCTGAGGCTCCATCGGCAGATGGAGCATGACTTCGCGGCGTTTTCGGATCGGTCGCGGCGGCGCCGAACGGCTCAGGGCGATCTCGACCGGGCAACCGCGCTCGAGCCTGATGCGTCGAGCCACTTGCTCGGCATTTTCGAACTCGCCTCCCTGCCTGGCGAGCGGGGTTTCAGGCAGGGCCAGTTCGGTGGCGGCCAGGGCGTAGCGTCTTGAAAAGCGCAGTCCGGGCAACACCGACAAGGTCAATGGCACGTTCATGCGCAGCATGGCGCGGGTTTCCGCGGTGTCGCCGTTGCCCCAGTCATCGACGATGATCGCCACAGTCGGCTGATCTGTCTCTCCCAGCAGGTCACTGGGGCGCAGGGGGCGTTCCCGACCGGATCCCCAGGTCAGCGTGGGAGTTCTTGTATCCGCAGGATGAATCAACAAGGTATGGGTCGGACGCCCGGCGAGCCCCAGGTCGAGGCGCAACATTTCTCGCGAGCCCGTCTCCCCCGCCGCCGGCCGGTCGGCACGCACGAGGCGTTCGGCCCACAGGATTTCAGCACCGAGGGGGGACAACTCCGTTCCGAGTTTCATCTGGAGATCATGAAAAGCCAACGTATCCGGCGCAGACACGACTCGACAACGGATCGGAGCGCCGTCGGCCAGCGGCCAGTCGTGCCTCAGGTCGACCGCCACGTCGCCTCCGGTGGTTCCGACTTCCGCCGGTCCGGCGAGGAAGGACGGCAGGACCTTCACCAGAGCGCGCTCGACTTCGATGATCACGTCGTCGCGGTATCGTTCCACTCCGAGCCGCAACAGCGAGGCCTGACCAGTCGGGGTTTTCGCCCAACTCAGCAGCCCGAACCCGGCAATGCAGACCATCACCACCGAAACGAGCACCCAGATCCAGCGTGGGCTCGGTCGGAAGCGGGTCTGTCCACGCTTTTTCGAGGAACGTTTCTTGGCAATCATGGAGGCACGATAATCGCCCGTCCCACTGTTGCCAACAAAAAGGGGGGAAGCCGCCATGGCTTCCCCCTCGTGGTCAGATCGAGTTCGGAACCACGATCGATTATCCGGCCACGTCTTCCTGGCCGATCAGGTACCATTTGGTGACGCCGTCGGTGGTAATCGGCACGGCGTAGAAGATC
>Ga0180007_10000546_pt1 | contig 61484 bp, 45 predicted proteins | sample MM_PC_MetaG_FD_121122 | JGI IMG/M metagenome (GOLD analysis project Ga0180007, IMG submission 121122) | Groundwater microbial communities from the Aspo Hard Rock Laboratory (HRL) deep subsurface site, Sweden - MM_PC_MetaG | ecosystem: Environmental > Aquatic > Deep subsurface > Groundwater...
ATCGGCCCATATTTCCATAGATTTTCGTTAAATAGGCCTGCTATTCGCCTCAAATCCATGAAAATCTGGTCTCGATTTCTCTAATTTTCGCTACGATTCTCTAAATCCGACAGACTCCTAGTTACTTGCAACATATATACCAAGAAAATTATTCCCGATACAGGTCTGTCCAAGTGTCCGCATTAACCAGGAGAGCCTTTTTGCTGGCAATGGTGCGGCTCGAACCTGCATGAAACTCCGCTAGGCCAGTGGCTGGCCACTGCGAATGAACAGCCAGGTAAAGGTATTTCTACTCTTGGACCAGTTCCCCTACTCATACAACCAGCAGTGGAGTAGGCAGGGCAGTTCAAAGAAAATGGAGAAGACCCAATCTGAATAGTTAGTCCCTTAGAAATTCTTTTCGCGTTTTGTTAAAAAGAATTTCGTGAAAGTACTTTCACCTCTCAAGGGGGTACTGTACTGAGTACCGGCTTCCCGTTCATCACCGGTGTTATGAAACTAAGCAAAAAGAGGAGAAAGAAAAACGACCTTTCCCCTCATGATCCTTTACTTCTTGCCCTTCCTTTTAAAACAAGAAATTCAAAGTGCAATACCCTCGGTAGCCCTCTTCATTTCCCAATAGTCTTAAAATTTCAGCGCGAAGGAAGAGCCTTTTGACAATGTTGATTTTTGCCCCTCCACCCAGAGTGAAAAAGTCACCTTTCTGATTGTCGCTTGCCGACTCATCCATCACCCAGATTTCATTGTCACCAGAAAATTCTCTTTCATATCGTGCGATTAAAACAGTGGAAAGCTCAACCTGCTTAACCTCCAGAAAATTCTTCTTGATTTTTACTCCTGCTCCTGTCCTTAACGATATCCCTGATTCCAGGGTAACAGGCGCCAAAATTTTATCTTGAAAATCTTCATGCATTATCTTGTTATAATCGAAAGTTATTTCCGGCTCGATCACAACTCCCTGGTTCAATGGGAGAGTAAATCCCACTTCCAAAGATGTTAAAAAGTTCCCTCCGTCGTAGTCTTGCCGGTATCCCAATCCTGAATATCCAGGGACTTCATTGATAAATTTCAGCAAACCTCCCATTACGGTTGCATCGGCATAAAAATGAGGTTTGCCGTATCCCTTATAATTCTGTTGATATAAAAGATAGGCAGCGCCTTGAATATTACGTACTATATTATTAATATCTGAATAACCGGTGAAATTTCTCTCAGAAGTATCTACAGTTTTGTTTATCTCTGCATACCCTGTAACTCCACCAACAGAAAGAACTCCGTTTTTGATCTTGAATTCCTTATCAAGTCCTACCCCGGTACCATGAGTCTGATAATAGGTTTCGTCGTTAGCGTCAAATCCAGAAACATTCAACCCATAGGCTCTTGACCAGACAGTATAGGTGTCGACGTGTTCGGTGCTGTCGTTCTCTTCTTGCACTCCCGAGGTGAATAGGTGTGCAGACCGTATATCTTCAAGACGGAGCTGGGTATCATACATCACACTCCTTCCAAGCTGTTGCGCAGTTGTAACATTTGTTGCATAGCTTTTCAGATGATCGGGGCCATAAACAGCATAAAGCAACCATTCATTCGTTTGCAGTCCATTATTCTGAAACCAGTATTGCAACCCCCCTCCTGGTCTATATTCTTTGCCGTCGCTTGAGATCTGGGCAGCAGCAATTCCTCCAAGTAACACTTGGTTTGCTGGAACTTTGATTACGTAGATACTTTCAAGGGGATTTCCCCATGTATCCAATACCGCAAGATTATTTCTTGTACCGTTAACAGAATTGTATGTATCACCAAACCAGCGACCCATTCCATATTTACTGAGATTTTCTTCTCCATAGCCCCTCCTCACAAGAAAAGTTGGGGTTTCAGATTGGACGAACTGAACTCGTGTCCCTTGGAATGTGGAGAAATCCTTGAAACTGGTGAATCCTGCCTGACCGACAATATCGCCTTTCCTGTTCAGAATATGCCTTTCTTGGGCGGGAGTTATTCCTCCAGGTTGACTCTTCAGCCTCTGATACTGGATATCAAGGGAATTTAATTCGTTGTTCCAACTTACAACCTGTGGGGATTCGGCAAGGGCTTGAAAGGAAAAAAACAGTAAAAACAGACAAGTAGACGTGTTAAGCAATTTTTTTTTCATTCTTATCCTTTCAAAAAACTCTATTAAACAAGCTGCCTCCATTACGCGTTAGAGTAGAGTGGACCCCTCTGCGGAGACAAAAAAATCTCTCTTTCCAGAAAAGGAGAGAAGATGAACAGATACTGTCCTCTGCTTAGAGAGTGAAAGACAAAAAAAGACGAAGAGAGGAAAATCTATTTTGCCACATTCAATCGCTGAAATTTACGACAGCTATATTAAATGGCATCTTATTGGAGCACCTTGACATTTTTTCCAATAATGGCTTGATTTCTAAGGATTGATGGGGAATTGCTTTTAATTCTGTCTCCAGATAATCTTTTGAATCCAGGTAACCAATCTGGATGAATGAATCAATAAGATATGGCACACCATCTGATCCCAGAGGGGATTGCCCTTTGTTGACCTGAAAATGGAGATGCGGGGCATCAGAATTCCCTGAATTTCCAAGTAGTCCTAAGACCTCTCCTTTTTTAACAAAATCACCTTTTTTAAATTTGAGAGTTCCAGGAATAAGATGGGCATAAAATGCTGAATACCCATTTCCTATGTCTTGGTAAACATAATTTCCGCCAGCTGTATCAATGGTGATGTTCGCTGGCATTTTTCCTGGTTGTCCATCGGGCAGGTTGTTAACAGTATTTAAAATTACTCCATCTGCCACTGCTATGATTTCTTCTCCATATTGTGGATAGCTTTTATTCTCTTTTGGATCCCCTGTGGAGAGTTTGTTGTCACTGGTAAGTTTGATCCAATCCACGGCCCAACGTTCAGGTGTTTTCAAGGCCCCATCTATCGGCATAGTCGTTAGTCTGTGGGGTGAATAAAGCCCTACCGCATCCGCCACCCAGTTGTTACCCTTTAATGGTGGAGAAATCACCGGTACAGGTTCAAAGTTCACAGCAGCTTGAGATATATGCTGGGTTATCGTTTTATCCATCGATGGCGATGGGCTTGCATTTGACAATGTGATTATATGATTAAATTCACTGGGAATTTCTGAAACATCTTCAAACAATAGGTTAATTCTTATATATCCCATTTGACCTGGTCCAAAAGTTGTTGTGGCTTGGGCTGAACCTGGAATACGTATCAGAGTTAACAGTTCTTTTTGAGACAAGGATATGATTGGGCCTGCAGGGGTAGCAGGATCAATGACTTTAAGGTTTTCCAGTGTAACTTGATGTGACAAGGCATTTATGCAAATTATTTCATAATTAGTCTGTATTGTTCCGTTACTTAACATAGCAGGTCTCGGTTCTGCTAGTATAGATGTTACAAGAGGTGTCAGTTGTGAAGTCACAAAAGATGGATTGTTTGGACCAATATTTGTTTTACATCCTACAATAGTTAAAATTACTATCAGTACTCCAACTGTAAATAAATCTCTTTTATTAGCCAAATTATTCCTTTGTTGTTTTTTATTGACAGATATTATCTTCTAATTCAAGACCACCAAATCAAGCCGATTTTATAAAATATTCTATTCCAATGCAAAAAACAAAGCCTATTAACTTCAGGCACCATCATCGTTCAACAATCATTCCATATAAAAAAGTATACACCCAGAGAAAAATGAGTGTCAATCAAAAACAAGCAGCAAAGAAAATGGAGTGAACGACAAGGTTATTGACTATGATCCTTAAGTCAGAGCATCAGGGAAAAGCACAAAGAAAGACAAGCTACCTATCGACAATATGTCACCGAAACGATATCAGAAGAAGAATTCAAGCTGATCCGCGGAGCATTACAAAGGAATCAATTAACCGACAGTGATCGTTTCAGAGGAGAAATAGCGAAGAAGTACTGAATAAGGGTCTCAAATCGCGGCCAAGGTCGGCCCAAAAAAACTGCCACCCCCGCCCGCCTCTTTCTGTGTTTCTTTGCAGGCAAAAGACGTTACTGCTGCCACCTGACACGGGCCTGAACCAGGTAACATCTTGCTTTTTTATTGTACCTACTCAGGTGAGGGTCAACAATTGGCAAACGAAGAGTTGCCCCATAGTCAGGAGTGGTACAGATCAGAACTGAACCACTCCTGACAAGAAACTCTTTCGCCAATTCACCCTGTCACTGTTGAGGGACAAGCGGATTGCAATTCGTTATGGTCACTTTTCCCTGGAGCATGTTTCCCTTGGAGTATTCACTGAAAATACACGTATTACTCTTGGGGTCGTAATTCTCAATCCACAGATTGTCATCCTTCCAAGTCGCTGCCAAATGATGCTGGCCCTCCGGAACAGAGATCCTCATCACACCACCATAGCGTTTGACAAAAACCTGTTGGAGACGAAAAAAATAGGTCGCCCATCCAGCAAGGAGAATGACCAATGCGACAGCAACAGCAACCTTCCAATTCTGTGCTTTTATACCAATACCGTAAACCACCCCACCAACAAGAACACCTATTGCAATCCAATACAAATACGTAATCACTGTTAAATTCTCCTCGTTAAGAAATCGTTTCATCTCATGTCAGGTACCTCTTCAGCGGTACCTGAGCCGTAGTTTGCCAACTTTTGGGCATCACCGGAATAGTTACATTGTTACCATATATGGTGGATTTTTTTCCCAAGGGAACTCTCTGCTGCTTTTTCATGCTGCCAGTTCAACCATTGGCAGCATGTTACAATTGTCCCCTTCTCCGAGCCTCCTTTCCAAGGGAGATTGGTGCATGATCTTCATATACCAACCATCCTATTGGATAATGGCTTTCCTTGCTTTCGCCATCAATTCAAAGGCATACAGAGAGATGTTCATATTTCAAAGAGTTCCACAAACACTCAACAACAAGATAGACCACTGTTTATAAAAATTATCAAACCTCTTTAAAGGAAATATGCCTTTTTGTATCCTTAAACCAAATTCACAGCCTCTATGTTACCCCCCACCTACAGTTCTATAGGACGCCCCGCATCTTCGCAGTCCCGTTCCTCACTTACCCTGCTAGGCTTCCTTGAGATGCAGGTACAGTCTTGCCTTCGGCTGGCAATTTATGCTAGCGTATTCACTTAACAGAGGAACACTTATGAAGGAATCGTCCCATAAGCCCACCTCATGCCGGGCGTAGATCGAGCGCTGCAGTTGACCGTAAAAAGGACTGGGTAACTGTGTTTTAACGTATGGGAAAAAATTATATCTAAAATTTCGAAGCGTTAAATTCTGGCAAAAGGTTCAATTTTTTCAAAACGACAGAAAGGAGTTCATAGTATGAGGTTATTAGCAGAATTTTTCCCGGAATTTACAGAAGCTCTCGACAAAATGGACGAGCTGTATGCCGACAAACGAACGATTGATGAAAAAACATATCAATTTATCTGTTTTGCTCTTTCAATAAAAGCCAGATCGAAGCCATGTGTCCTCAAACACTTCCAAGGTGCCTTAGAAGCCGGAGCAGAAGTTAAAGAATTGGCATATATCCTTGCCTTGGTAATGCGTGAAGCGGCAGGGGCTGATGATTGTTGGACCCACGATGTGATTGGGGAATGGCAAGAAATTGTTGCAGGTAACAAAAAATGTGATTGCCAAAAATAAGGCCGCACATCCATACGGAAAAGGGATAGCGTTAATGTGCACAATTAAGGGCAAATCATTCCCTGGCTCTTCTATCAGAGCAAAAAGACCAGCAGAGAAAAGTCTATTGCCAACTTTCCCCTGCTGGTTTTATCAGCTTCAAGATCCTGTCGTCAGAGGCTCACTCGCCTCATCCACCAAATAGAGTATTGAGTGGTACGGAATTCCACCGTGGAGGGAGAGGCCAATTTCACAGGTCTTACTTGTCGAGTAACCTGCATCGCAGTTACAGACATGGTCCTGCAAATCTTTCAGGGCCGCTGCATTGAGTTCTGGAAAGTTGAACCCACGATCCCCGGAAAAACCACAACAATAGATATCCGTGGGCATAACCACTTTCCTGGCGCAGGCCCTGGCCAGTTGCTCAAGTTTGGCCTCCAGCCCCATCTTTCGCGCCGAACAGGTTGGATGTACCGCCACCGTTACATCCAACTGGGTGAACTTCAACCGATCCATCAAATAGATGAGGACAAACTCGATCGGTTCAAATAGCTGCAAACGCTTATCCAGCATTGCCAGCATCCTGTAGTGACAGGGGCTGGTGTCGCAGAGTATCGGAATCTCGCCGTTATCAGAAACGGCCAGAAGGGCATCGGACAACTCTGCCAATTTCCGCTCGGCCTGGGCCATAAAGCCCTTACTCTCAAAGGCCTGCCCGCAACAGAGACTATCCAGTTTTTCCGGATAGATGACCTCGTACCCCGCCTTTTTCAAAAGTGATCTGGTCTTCTGCGGCAGAGACTCCCGTTCCCTATCCTCCCTGGCTGGACCGCTCATGGCGCGACTGGCACAACTCGGGAAGTAGACGACCTTGCACACATTCTCTGGATTGATCGCTTCCACAGTAATTTTTGGCACCCCGGAGGGCATCTCCCGATTCCACAGGGGCAGCTTGTTCAATGTCACCTTTCTTGCCAGGGTAGAGGCCGCCTCCATAAACGAGGTCCCTGTCATCTTATGGACAAAGTCGACACCGTTGAGAGTGGCGCTTACCGTCTTGGCCACCCCTCCGAAACCACCGGCAACCCTGTCGGCTACCGTATTACCAAGCGGGCCGTTGGCCTCTTCCCGCAGGGCCTTGACCATCTTCCCGGTATCGATACCGACAGGACAACGGGTGGCACAGAGACTGTCGGCGGCGCATGTATCCTTTCCCGGATATTGATAGGCTTTGACCATCTCTTTAACCTTTTTTGAATCTCCTCCAGCCGCCATCAGTCTGCTGATCTCGCGGCGCCCGACTATGCGCTGCCTCGGGGTGAAAGTCAAGTCCTTGGAAGGACAAATCGCCTCACAAAAACCGCACTCTATGCATTTGTCGACCAGCACATGGGTTGCCGGCAATGGTTTGAGATCCTTTATATGCGCTTCAGCATCCGCATTAAGAATAACTCCTGGATTCAGGAGAGAATGCGGGTCGAAAATGGCTTTAATATCACGCATCAGCTTAAAGGCGGCCTCCCCCCACTCCTTCTGGACAAAGGGTGCCATATTACGACCGGTGCCATGCTCGGCCTTGAGGGAGCCGTCATACTTTTCAACCACCAGCCGGACAACTTCGTCCATAAAATCCCGGTATCTGACCACCTCCGACTCGATGGAAAAATCCTGTGTGAAGACAAAGTGGAGATTGCCATCCAGGGCATGCCCGAATATGATCGCCTCATTGTACTCGTATTTCTTAAATAGTTCCTGGAGATCAAGGGCCGCAGCGGCCAAGTGTTCACCGGGGAAGGCGACGTCTTCAATAATGACCGTAGTCCCGGTTTTGCGAATCGCCCCCACCGCCGGAAAGAGACCTTTTCTGATCTTCCACAGGGCAGTATATTCAGCCGGGACGTCGGTAAAGGTGACAGGCTGCACCGTCGGCAGCTCCTTAATTGCCTCCTGGATCTCAGCGATCTGGGCCTGAAGTTCTGCCGCCGACTCCGCCCTTGTCTCCACCAACAGAGCAGTAACCGTCTCCCCCAGCTCTTTCAAAGAGTCTGGCATCCCTTCTTTATCCTCCACGGAACGTAGGCCAGCCCGATCCATCAGTTCCGCAGAGGCCACCGGTTGTTTCTTTAAGATCGGAATGACCTGACATGCCGTTTGCACATCATTATAAAAAAGGAGGGCACTGGCCTTATGACGATGCTCAACGACAGTCCGGTAGACGACATCAGAGATAAATCCCAATGTCCCCTCGCTACCGATCATCAGATGGATCATAATGTCGTAGGGATCTTCAAAATCGACCAGGGCATTGAGACTGTAGCCGGTGGTATTTTTTATCTTGAATTTATAACGGATGCGATCGCTCAGTTCTTTATCTGCCAGCACTCGCTTGCGCAGGACCTGCAGCTTTTCTAAGATATCGCCGTGACTCCGTTCAAATTCGGCCCGGCTTTTGTCTTCGGCGGTATCTACTGCAGTGCCGTCAACGAGTACCAGCCGCATACTGTCAAGAGTCTGGTAGCTGTTCTGCTCAACACCGCAACACATCCCACTGGCATTATTTGCTAGGATTCCGCCGATCTTGGCACTGTCAATCGAGGCCGGGTCAGGTCCTATTTTTTTGTCGAATTCGGCGAGGATTGCATTGGCATGGCTGCCGATTATACCCGGTTCCAACTGGATCTTCCGGGCATTATCGAACACTCTGTACTTCCTCCACCCTTCACCAAGTCTCACCAGGATAGAGTCGGTTATAGCCTGGCCGGACAGGGAGGTACCTGCAGCCCTGAAAGTTAGCGGAAGCCGCATCCTGTTAGCCTCCCTGAGGACCAGCTGCACTTCTCGCTCATTTTCCACATTGATAACGATTTTGGGAATCAAGCGGTAAAAGCTGGCATCAGTACCAAAGGTTATGGTTCTGAGTTCATCGATAATGATATTTTTTGTCGGAATGGTTCGGGCTATCTTCTTATAAAATTGCTCGTATTTTCCTGGCAGCATCAGACACCTCTCTCTAGCACATTGCCCCCTCATGGATACTGATAAAATGTCACGCTTATCAAGGTTAGGAATCCTACCCCTATACTAACTATACCCACAATGATTGCTATTGCCAGAAACAAATCGCTTTTTCCTGAACGACTTTGAAAAGAAAAGTGTTCCTCCTGAAGGAAGTCCTGTCCACACAGGGTAAAGGGACAATATTCAGGGACCAAGGTTCACAGTTCACCACTGATGCCCGCACGGACCTGCTGAAACGGAAAGGGATTGGCGTGGAGGGACGTGAAGGCCCCCTCCAAGGGTCCACCTTAGCTTCCTGATGATGATTGTTATTCAGATACCATGACATTGTGAGAACCGTTAGCCATGCTTGGTAAAATCAGACTTGGCTCTACCAGCTTTATCTTGTCTCGCCGATTTTTTGGTTATGCAGTGTATTAAATTTGTCTGAAACGATGGCGTTTGATATAACAAAAAAAGGTAAGGAACAGTTGAGAGTATCAGGAAAGAATACAAAGGGTTGGCATTTACTCCATGGATTGGCGAGGGACTTTCGGGGCAGCAGAAGACAACCGGGCAGATTAACGCTGTCCAAGTCGTCAAGCGAGCGCCATTTCCCTGAGATGAGTGCACCCCATATTTATTTAATTTTAGCGGAAAGAGGCTGTTATGGCGTTTCAATTTGCAAAAAAAGTTAGTGTCCGCTGGCGATTGCTTGGTTTTATCTTTTGTCTACTGCTGTTTATTGCCCTATCCGGTACAGGCGGACTGCTCGGTATGCGTGATACGAAACTCTCTTTATCCATGGTATATAACAACAATGTAAAACCCATGGAGGAATTGCGGCAAATCAACAAATTGCTGCTCACTGAAGTTTCAAATTCAGTGGAAAAAGTACTGTATGAACAGTTAACCTGGGGTGAAGCCACCAAAAGAGTAAAAACAGCCACACCTGCCATTGATAAAAAGATTAACGAATTGATAAACACTGCCAACAAAAGCGGTACTGGTGCTGATAATTGGCTAGCCGAAGATCTTGCCGTATTTGATAACAGCAAAGCCATGGTCATGGAAGTGCTTGCTGTTTTACAGGAAAACGACAGAGAACAACTTCACGGATTCTTTAATCAGCGCCTGGAGCCTTTCCTTGAAGATTTTGATTTGAAAATCAACCACCTGATAGCAGACAGAATAACTTCGGTAAAAAAAGAGTATGAGCGGTCAGAGAAAAGATACTCCTGGTCTAAAGGGGCCTTTTGGGCAACAATTGTGGTGGGAATCTGTGTTGCCCTTTCGGTTGGTTTTTTTCTGATGCAAAGCATTAACGATCTCTTGTCACGTCTCACCAAGGCCATTAATACAATGATGAAGGGGGACCTGACCCATAAACTGCATTACGATATAAATGATGAATTCGGGGTTCTGATCGAAGGATTCAATCAAATGACGGACTACCTTGAGGACCTGATCATGCAGATTCGGCATGCTGGAATTCAGGTTACCAGCTCCATCACAGAAATAGCTGCCAGCACATCTCAACAGGAAGCCACTGCGAATGAACATGCAATCACGGTAAGTGAAATAGCAGCCTCCACCAATCAAATTGCCGCCACCTCAGCAAATTTGATGACCACCATGAAAAAGGTCAACGACTTGACTCAAAATGCAGCAGCAGCAGCCGAAGAAGGTCACTCCGGTTTGATCAATATTGATGAAACAATGGTGCAGATGGAAAAATCTACCGGATCCATTGTCAATAAGCTGTCGGTCTTAAGTGAAAAAGCGGATGACATAGCCGGTGTGGTAAAAACCATCAACAAATTGGCCGACCAGACGAACCTGCTGTCCCTTAATGCCGCCATAGAAGCAGAAAAAGCCGGAGAATATGGCATGGGATTTTCCGTAGTAGCTACTGAAATCCGCCGGCTGGCCGATCAGACTGCCGTGGCTACTTATGATATCGAGCAGATGGTGCAGGGGGTCCAGTCTGCGGTATCCTCGGCGGTCATGGGAATTGACAAGTTTGCAAAAGATGTACGGGTGAGTGTCGAAAACATCCGCAATGGCAGTGAAAAAATGGAGGTCGTCATTGAACGGGTACAGATCCTCAGACCTCACGTCAATAGCATCAGTGATGGCATTGAAGCCCAGTCACTGGGGGCAAAGCAGATAAGCGAAGCCACCGGTCAGATGAATGCTTCCGCCCAGCAGGGTGCAGAATCGATCCGTCAGGTGGGTCTGACTATAGAACGGCTTCAACAGGCCGCTCAAGGCCTGCAGAAAGCGGTCTCCAAATTCAAAGTGGAATAACCGATACGGAGTGAGACAATGCTGCTTCTGCTCTTTGAAACAAGCGATGGTCGCTATGCCCTGGATTCAAACGAGATAGTTGAGATCATCCCCTATCTCGTATCCAAGAAAATCCCCGGCGCACCTCCTTATGTTACCGGCATTATCAACTATCGTGGTGAACCAGTACCGCTCTTTGATCTCTGCATTCTTTCCGGGGGAGCTTCATGCAGACATTTTTATAGTACTCGTATCATTCTGGTGCAGTATCCACTGGACCAGGAAAATGATCGGCTTATCGGTCTGATAGCGGAACGGGCTACGGATGTATTCAAATGCAAGGCAACAGATATAGGATCGTCTGGAATTCTGCTGGGCAAGAGTTCAAGTCCGGATGCCATAAAGTCAGACAAGAATGAATTAGTACAGTTATACAACGTGACACGTATGATCTCAAAAGATGTTGTCCGCGGCCTGTTCTGAACAGAGGGGACGCCACCACGACAACCTCGCTTATATCTGGATGTTAAACTTTAAACCATCGATTGCTAAGAATACGTGCCAGTCAGGAACAGAGTTGAATGCAAGCAGCCAAACAAAAAATTGCCGATCTGCTTAAAAAGACAATCGGCTTAAATGTTACATCATTTAGCGATGCCAACTTTCAACGGGCACTGGGAACCCGTATGAAGGCGTTAAGACTAGATGACTGCACTGACTATTTTAACCAGCTTTCTCTTTCGCTGGCAGAGTTGCGACGGCTTGTTGAAGAGGTGGTGGTCCCGGAAACCTGGTTTTTCAGAGATCTGGAACCTTTTGTTTTCCTTACCGATTATATTTCGAAGTCAAAAAAAGAGTTGTCTAACATTACTTTTCGCATCTTAAGCCTTCCCTGTTCAACCGGCGAGGAACCCTATTCCATAGCCATGACGTTAATGCAGGCAGGTCTGAAACCGTCAGAGTATCATATTGACGCTGTTGATATCAGTGGCCAGGCCCTGGCAGTTGCCCGGGAAGGCGTCTATAAAAAAAATTCATTCCGGACAACCGATCTTACCTTCAGAGACAACTATTTTCATAAAGTAGGTGATGAATTTGTTATTCAAAAAATGATCCGTGAAAAAGTCCATTTTTTTCAGGGAAATATGTTGCAGCCTGCCTTCATGGAGAGCCTGGGACAGTATGACGTCGTTTTTTGCCGCAATGTCCTTATCTATTTTAACAAAGAAGCTCAGTACCAGGTGATCGAGTCCATTTCTAACCTCCTCAGGGCTCAAGGCCTTTTGTTTACCGGACATTCAGAAGCGAGCCTTTTTATTGAAACAAGGTTTCAACCCGTCTCCCATTCGATGGCTTTTTCCTTTTATAAAAGACACGTTGAGCAGGGCAAAACGGTGCGACAGAGGTCTTTCAAAAGCAGTACTCCTGCAGACAGGCCACCTGTGCCTGCATCATTATCTTTCAGGCGACCCAAGCCGACTCCTGACAGCCAATCTCCTGTGCGTCCCCAACAACCGGAACCAGATGAATACGAAGTTGTTCGCCAACTGGCTGACAAAGGCCAGCTGGAAGAAGCGGCCAGCCGCTGTGAAACGTATTTACGGCTCAATGATCATTCAGCCAAGTGGTATTGCCTTCTCGGAATTATTCGTGACAACCAGGGGAATCAGGAAGAGGCGATGAAGCTGTTACGAAATGCCGTTTATCTTGCACCCGGCAATGTCGAAAGTTTAATCCAGTTGTCATTACTCACCGAACGCGCTGGAGATCCTGAGCGAGCTGCAACTTACAAAAAGCGGGTCCAGAGAATCAAGGAAGAAGGAAATTTACAGTGACGGAAAAAAAGACAAGAGAGGCATCACTGGTTATTGACGATTGCTGGAACAAGATCGGTGTCTGGAGTAATTCGTCCAGGCTGTGCCCTGAACTTGAGACGATTATCCACTGCCGAAATTGTCCTGTTTATGCTTCTGTCGGCCGCAAGTTGCTGGACCGCCCCGTACCGGAAGAATACGGCAAGGAGTGGACATCGGTTTTTTCCAAGATCAGCACACAGGAAAAAACAACTATTCGCGCTGCATTTGTCTTCCGATCCGGGGGAGATTGGCTCGCTCTGCCGGCTAAACTTATTCAGGAGGTTGTTGACATGGGGGTGATTCATAGTCTTCCCCATCGCAACAGTAATATCCTCCGAGGGGTCGTCAATGTTCGCGGTAAACTGGAACTTTGTTTCTCCATAGGTGCAGTGCTCGACATTGAGCGTTTTGAGAAAGTTGTCGACAAAGGCGGAAAATATGTCTCGCCAGTTCGCTTGGTTGTGGCGGAACGGGAAGGCGAGAGGATTGTCTTTCCTGTGAGCACGGTGTATGGATCTTTTCGTTATGCAGAGGGTATGCTGCAGCAGTTACCGGTTACAATTTCCGGATCAAAAGCGGCCTATACTAAAGGAATTCTATGTGTGGAAGATTTTGATGTGGGCCTTCTTGATGACCAGCTTCTTTTTGATGCCCTGAAGAGGAACATGTAATGACCGGTACTGATAACGACCTGAGCTCCATGTCCATGATGGATCTGTTCCGCCAGGAGGCGGACAATCATTGCGCTGCTCTTTCTGATAACCTTCTAGCTCTGGAGAAGAATTCAGCAGACGCAGAGGCGTTGACGTCACTCATGAGAGCCGCACATTCCATTAAAGGCGCAGCTCGGATAATGAATCTGGACACCATTGTCGGTTTGGCCCATGCCATGGAAGACATCTTTGTGGCCGCCCAGGAGGACAGGGTTGAAATTGGTACAAAGGATATCGACCTGCTCTTTAAATGCGTGGACAAGATCGAGCAATTAGGTCACGTCCAAAACGATGACGTCCTGGACTGGCTGGCCGGAGAAAAAGAAGCGATTAAAAGACTTGTCTGCGATTTTTCCCAGCTGGTTACCAGGGGCAAGGAAGAAAAATCGCCTCTCGACAAAGCACCTCCCCAAGAAGCCTCTGTCCCTGTTGCCAAGGTCAAAACAGAGAATGCAATGGACCTGAGTTCCATGTCCATGATGGATCTGTTTCGCCAGGAAGCGGACAATAATTGTTTAATCCTTTCCGATAATCTCCTCGCCCTGGAAAAGACCCCTGGAGATTCCGAGGTATTGGCTGCACTCATGCGAGCCGCCCATTCCATAAAGGGAGCGGCCCGGGTTATAAATCTTCAGAGTATTGTTGGCCTGGCCCATACCATGGAGGATGTATTTGTCGCAGCCCAGGAGGGGAAGATTATCCTGGGCCGTGATCATGTTGATGTGTTGCTGAACGGCACGGATCTGTTTGCTGCTATTGCCAAGCAGCCCGATGAACAACTCGATACCTGGTTTAAAGAGCAGGAAAAGCCGATCAAGGACCTGGAAAATATATTTAAGGAAATGGCGGCAGGAAAAGCCCTTGGCGCAGTCCCTCAGGCCCTGGCAAAACCGCAACAGATTTCGGTAAAGAAAAAAAAGAGCGCAGAGCTGGCGGAAACAGGAAAACCTGCAGACCGCTCAATGCGGGTATCAGCCGATGGCATGAATCGTCTTATGGGGTTTGCCGGCGAAGTACAGGTCGAGTCTCGCTGGCTGCCTTCTTTGTCCCGCAAAGTTCTTCGTTTTAAGCACCAGCAGGATGAGGTCTATCGTCTCCTTGGGAAAAGTGTTGATGCTTTTGGTTCCGGTTTATTAGAGGATTTCAGTATAAATGATTTTCGGACAATGACTGCCAAAATGAATGCCTGTCGCAGTCATCTTAATGAAATTCTCGAAGAGATTGAAGATCATGCCCGTCGTTCAACAGAAATTTCCCATCATCTCTATGAAGAGGTCCTGGCAAACCGCATGCGCCCCTTTGCCGATGGAATCACCGGTTTTCCACGTATGGTACGTGATGTTGGCCGTGAACTGGGGAAAAATGTTGAATTTAAGATAATCGGAGAAGACACCCTGGTTGACAGGGATATCCTCGACAAAATAGAGGCCCCCCTTAACCATCTGATAAGAAACGCCATTGACCATGGCATAGAACCTCCCCAGAAGCGGATTGAGGCCCGCAAGCCTGAAACCGCCCTCATTCGTCTTGAAGCCAAACATAGTGCAGGTATGCTCAGTATCACTGTCAGCGATGACGGCTGCGGCATTGATATTGAAAAACTGCGCGATACAGTTATTGGTAAAAAGATGCTCGGCGAAGAAACAGCACATCAATTGAGAGAAATGGAGCTGCTGGAGTTCATCTTTTTACCGAATTTCAGTACCCGCAATGTGGCGGACAAGGTGTCAGGACGAGGAGTCGGCCTGGATGTCGTTCACAGTGCAGTGCAGGAAGTTCGAGGGATCATCCGTATCTCTACCAAATTAGGATTCGGCACAACTTTTGAAATGCAGCTGCCTTTAACCCTTTCCGTAATGCGATCTCTTCTTGTTACAATCAGTAATGAGATATATGCATTTCCCCTGGCAGCAATAGATCACGTCATCAGACTGCAAAGGGATGCTGTCAGGGAGATAGAGGGACGGCAGTATATTTCTTTTAACCAGGAGCGGGTCGGACTGGTGTCTGCGACCCAGGTACTTGAGAAGGAAGAAAAAAAAGATTTGCAGGATGAGAATGATGATTTGCTCATCCTGGTAATCAGCGACCATTATCACAGATATGGCCTGATCGTCGATGCATTCATTGAGATACGCGATCTTGTCGTCCAACCGCTGGATTCACGTCTGAAAAAGGTACAGGATATCAGTTCAGTGGCTATTCTCGAGGATGGTACACCGGTATTGATCGTTGATGTAGAGGATATGATCCGGACCATTGATTCACTAATACTCGGCAACAGGTTGAGGCGAATCAACAGGGAAGATTTTTTCATTGAACGTGCCATGAAACGGATTCTGGTTGTTGATGATTCAATCACCGTACGTGAAGTGGAGCGGAATATGCTCTTCGTCAGAGGGTACGATGTGACGACAGCGGTTGATGGCCTGGATGGCTGGAATACCTTGCGCAGTCAGGAATTCGATTTAGTTATAACGGACGTTGACATGCCTCGCATGAATGGAATTGAGCTGGTAACACTCATGCGCCAAAATGAAAAATTTGCAACTCTGCCGGTGATAATTGTTTCGTATAAAGACCGGAAAGAAGATCGTGACCGCGGCCTTGAAGCAGGAGCAGATTATTATTTGACCAAGGGAAGCTTCCAAGATGAAACCCTGGTCAGGGCAGTCGAGGATTTGATAGGTGTACCCTCAAAAAAACTCTAAAAGAGACCTTGAAATTTCTGTTATGGGGAACGTGTGAAACTTGCCATAGTCAATGATATGCCCATCGCTGTTGAAATACTTCGCCGGTTTGTTACAGCCGATGGGAAGCATGAAATTATCTGGGTGGCCGAAAACGGCCAGATTGCGGTCGAGAAATGTGCTCATAAAGTCCCTGACCTGATTTTGATGGATTTGATCATGCCGGTCATGAATGGGGTCGAATCCACCCGCTGGATCATGAAGTTGACCCCCTGCCCTATTCTGTTGGTGACAGCGAACGTTGCCGGTAACAGCGGCTTAGTATTTGAGGCTATGGGCGCAGGAGCTCTCGATGTTGTGGCTACCCCGATTCTGGATAAAGACAAGGGAGAAGGAGGCCAGGAGTTACTCCAGAAAATAGACAGGATTGGAAAGATTGTCGGGATCAATGAGCCATCTGTTTCTCAGACCCTGAATCAGGCAAAGCTAAAAAGACCCAACCTCCATGACCGAGGGGCATGTCTGGTTGCAATCGGCAGTTCAACGGGAGGGCCAAAGGCTCTGCTCAATATCCTGCAGACAATTCCCGCGAAGTCAACCGCTTCCTTTGTCGTGATTCAGCACATGGATGAGCTGTTTTCCCGAGGTATGGCAGACTGGCTTGATAGTCAGGTAAACCTTAAGGTCCGGGTATTAAAAGAAGGAGAACTCCCACAGCCGGGAGTTGTTTTGATTCCGTCCACCAACCACCATGTAATAATGTACCCCAATAAATCAATTGGCTATTCAGTTGAGCAAAAAGAGAGTTTTTATCATCCTTCAGTGGATATATTTTTTAACAGTGTAGCCCGTTACTGGCGGGGAAGATGTATAGGGATAATCTTAACCGGTATGGGAAGAGACGGAGCGGAAGGGTTGCTTGCCCTTCGTCAACAGGGCTACGTTACCATCGCCCAAGATCAAAAAAGTTCAGTTGTTTTTGGTATGCCCAAGGCAGCAATAGAAATAGACGCAGCCCAGAAAATCCTAGCGCTTGATGCTATTGGTTTGACAATTAATGAGTTATTAGCAATGGAAAGGTGATCAATGGCTGAGTGTAATGATGAAAACGGAAAGAGACTCAATGAAATAACGTCGTACAGAATAAGGGTCCTTTTAGTTGATGATCAACCCATAATAGCCGAGGCGGTACGGAGATCTCTCGTCGAGGAAGATATAGATTTTCATTATTGCCAGGATCCCACCAACGCTGTGAGAATGGCCACGGAACTGCTGCCGACTATTATTCTGCAGGATCTCGTCATGCCGGAGATTGACGGACTTACCATGGTAAGATTCTTTCGAGCCAATCCTGTCCTTCTTCACGTGCCTATTATCGTCCTTTCAACCAAGGAAGAGCCTGAGATAAAGAGCAAGGCCTTTGAGTTTGGAGCCAACGACTATATTGTTAAGCTGCCGGATAAAATGGAGTTAGTGGCTCGTATTCGCTATCATTCTCAAGCTTATATCAATCAAAAACAACGCGACGAAGCCTTTGCGGCCCTGGTCAAAAGCCAGCACGAGCTTGCCGAAGCTAATGCGATTTTACAAAAACTGTCATCGCTGGACGGCCTGACTGGTATTCCGAACCGGAGGCGGTTTGATGAAGTGCTGAAGGCCGAATGGCAACGGTCAATACGGCATTCCAACTCTATTTCGCTTATAATGCTGGATATCGATTTTTTTAAGTTCTACAATGACACTTACGGGCATCAGAGGGGAGACGATTGTTTAAAACAGGTTGCCAAGAGCCTGGATAATTCGGTGCAACGCGAAACAGATGTGGTGGCTCGTTACGGGGGAGAGGAATTTGCAGTGATCCTACCTGAAACCGGATCCGAAGGCGCTTTTCAGGTGGCCGAGACAATGCGGGCCAATATTGAAAGACAGAATATAGCTCATAAAGCTTCCAAAGTCAGCGATCATGTAACCATCAGTGTAGGAGTGGCCACCTGGGTGCCTGAACGTTGTTCTCAGTGCGACAAACTTATTACTCTGGCAGATCAGGCCCTGTATAAAGCCAAAGAGAAAGGGCGGAACCGGGTAATAAGCTCCGGCATGAAATTCGACTGATCTTCTGCCAGCAAAGAGTGCAAGTGTGCCTGCGGCTATTTTCAGGGGGTGCGCTTTCATCACCGCGGCCTCTGTTTTGTTGTCTCCCACCCAGAGTAGCGTTCTGAGTAAAGGTTGTGGTCAAATTGATCTTGAACATCAATCAGATGGGCGGAGCCACCGAGAAGCGAAGCATACGTTGCAGGGCTCATAGGGCATTGCCCCTTACCGTTGTCGCCGATACTAAGCAATTTTTGTTAGATTCCTTTTATGTATTGAGTGTTGGTTACGGGGTGAATATTTTTTTTGAGTTCTTCCGTGGCATCGGAGATTCCATCAAGATGATTCTCAAAAAGCGTGACTATTCTTGATTTATCCAACTCTATTTTGGTATCTGTTTTTATCTCCCTTAAATCAATACTAAACCCGGAAAACAATCCAGGGATATCTGTAACGATATCTGTATTCAAAAAATTGGTTTTACTGTAAAGACCAGGATAGTTCCCCTTTGTTTTTTCTATACCGAAGGAGACATCTTTTAAATTAGTAATTGATGCATATTTTTCACACTGTTGCATGCATGTATCATCAATACTATTTTTTTCACATCCAGTCACCTGATGGAACAGACATTGCCGACTTGTAAGCAGGACAATAGGGTGATAGATGCTATAATACAGTTCAAAATCCCGAGGTCTTTTAATACTCTTTATCTGCATTTTTTTGAGTTCATTTGATATAAATGCACCATAACAATTAAAATTCTCTTTTAAGCTTAGCAGACTAAAGGAGTTCACACTATTCAGATAGGGACCTGCTATCCAAGGAATTCCTTTTCGATAGGCTTCGTAAGCTATTCCGCTATTATTGGTAACAATACGTTTCGGCTGCCCCTGTTGAAGAAATTCCAGCGCAGCATGGTAGTCTTCTCCTATCAAGACAGAAGGAAACCAAGGGATTAACCTCTTGTTTTCCCTGAACAGATCTATGAACTCAGAACAGGCGTTTTTAAAGCTATCAGGCAGTTGAAAATAGATATCTGCAGAAGTCGTATGACAAAGATGGAGATCCTTTTGAGAGGAGATCAACACAGAAAGTGCGGGTTTGTTTTCTATCTCACTCTGCTTTGTTAAAAGGGGAACAGCAACTGGATCAACAGCACCTTTTGAACCATTTAATATGAACAAAATCCTCTTTTTTATTGCAGTGATCTCTTTAAAAGGCATAAAAAGATTACTTTGAATGTCCTCTAATTCCAAACGGGTAATAAAATATTCGGTATCGTTCAGAGATTTCATTCTTTCTAAGAACATCTCGTAATCAAGACACTGAGCACTGTTTTTCCTGTTTTTCCTGTTTTTCCCGGAATTACCCGTTCCCCCTGAACAGGTATCTCTAGTTACAAGATTAATGTCAGAAAGCACAACAAATGAAGCGTCAGGAGTTTTCACAGATACTTGTAATGGCGTACCAGGTTCTCCGGTAACAGTTATTATCAAAGGTGCTTTTTCGATACTGAGTTTTTTAATTCTCCCCTCAACACTCTTGATAATTCCTGTTTTTACATCATAAATTTCTTTTTTATATTTTTCTAAATTTTCATCGCTTGGAAAGCCTTTTATTTCAGAAAGATGGATTGCTGCATTATCTCTTGGATTATCAATAAACATACTCTTATTAATATCACCCTTCAAAAATGCATTTGAAAAATCACGATTGAAAACCTTATAAAGATCACTGTTATCACAATTCACTTTACCTTGATCATAAAGACTCTGAATCTGTTTTTTCCAGGAATTTACCACCGTATAGACATAATGGAATTTTTTTATTCTTCCTTCAATCTTTATTGAGTCAACTCCTGCATCAAAAAGCTCTCTCAAATCAAAATATGCAGAATTATCTTTAATATTAAGAGGAAAGTTCCTCCCTTGAGCAGTAGTTACATATTGGTCTCTACAGAGCTGACTACATCTACCGCGATTTCCAGAATTTCCTCCATTAACAGAACTCATATAACAGATTCCGGAAAAAGAGAGGCAATAAGACCCATGGACAAACACTTCAATGAGAACATTATGTTCATGCCCAGTTATAGCCAACTCTTTTATCTCATGAAGACTTAACTCTCTGGAAAGATTCACTCGGGTGGCAGTTAATTTACTTAAAAATTTTATCTGACCTGCATTATGCGTTGTAAGCTGAGTAGACGCATGAATTGCAAGACCCGGAAAATAATGGGAAAGGAGATAAAACACTCCTAAATCCTGAACAATTACGGCATCAATGTTTGTATTTATTAATCTGTTCAGTAAACGAATGAGGGCGGGGATTTCGCTCTCCACTATAATGATATTAAGGGTTAGAAAAACTTGACAATCATGCTTATGTGCAAGCCTTATAATCCCACTTAAATCTTTAAGAGTAATATTTTCTGCTCGATTTCTGGCATTAAATCGATCAAGACCACAGTATATAGCATTCGCCCCAGCTATAATTGCAGCTTTTATAGAATCAATATCTCCACCCGGTGCCAGTAATTCTATCTTCCTTCCCATGGCCTGATCCATCACTGACTTCTTCATAAATCCAGGTAATCTTGATTGATGCGAACCCCCACATAAACACCACACAAACTGCCGACAACACTCGCCAGGTAGGCGGTCATAACACCTACATGGGCGCCAAGCCACCAGCCGATCCAGCCAAAGATGGTTATACAAAGGAGAAGAATAATTTTTTTCATAGCTCTTACAATGAATTTCAAGCAAAGATGGTTAGTGAATTCCCTCTCAACAGTACTCTCAACTCTACCCCTATCACAGGATATCTTCAACGGAGGAACTCCTTGAATGCAGAGAAATCCATACAGGATAAGCCAATACGGCAACCTCCTGGTGACAGTTTCTTCAGCGGTTGTGAATGTCACGACTTCTTCGTCGCCTGGGCCCAATGGGTCAGGGGAGTGGTTAGAGGTATTTGTAGAGATGGCAGGGCAGAGGGTGCAAAACGTCACCTGGCAGGAGCACATCCCGACGAATACTGTAGCTGATAGGATCGGAGTACCGGCCACACCCAGGCGAACTGTGCAGAGTAGCACCCTGGATCGCAAGGTCATCATCAGGTGGGGCAGCGCAATTATTATGAGTACTACTGACCGAGACAGTCCTCAGCAAGTTATTTTATATTCAACCTGGATGCCGTCTGAACAGAACTGTCAGAGGCGATCATGAGAATTTTCAAGATTAATAATACCTGCAAGAATCAAATGATCAATTCTTTCCTCAAGAAAGATACATTCACCACTGGGAATTTCTTTTATCGAAAAGGTAAAGAAACCCTCTTTCCAAGAAAGAACTTCAAAGAAAACCGCCTTAATCAATTCCTTAATTACTTTTTCCAGATCTTCCTGCTTAAGATAACCTTTTTCAACCAATATTTTTCCAATTTTGGGTTGGGGCAATTTTTTCCGACACAGCAAGAGGCATTCCTGCAGGTTTTCTTTGGTAATATAGTTAGCTTGTATCAATCTCTGCCCAGTTCGCATTGCATTTTTTTCAAGATACCCATAGACCAGGGTTCCTTTGTGAACATAAAAAACAGCAGAATTGCCGGGGGTAGAAAGTTTCAACTCGCCTGACAGAGCAGCATGGCTGACAAGCTGCATAAGATTCTCAATGGTTATAATTGAAAGATCACCCTGAAAGGCAGCAGGGATTTTTTGGCAATGACCTGGCAATGCAGTCCCCGCTCCTTCTTGGCTATCGAGACCATCCAGATTGTACGAAGGAAAGTAGGTAAAGATTGGCCACCATTCAAGGGGAGTAAAAAAAATCATCGCTACGCCATGCTGGTCTTTTCTTGCCACCCTAGCCGGCATCTTGACGGTCAGCTGGCTGTTGGCACCTAGGAGAATAATTTCAATATTCACAGGGCTATCGAGTTCAAAAATCGGATCAATATATAAATAAATGGACTCGGGACTGATATCACGGATTAAGCCTTTAATCGTTTCTCCTGTACCTGAACTCACTAACGCATGGGCTAAATAGTTAATCCTTTTTTGTACTCGTCTTTGCTCTTTCATGAATATGCTAACTAATGGTCTCAAGTTTAATTGTGATTGCCAGATTCGCTAACAGGCGAAGAAAACACCGATGCCCTCTTGCTCAACGAACCAAGACAAAAATAGTACGATCAAAAAATTTGCATCGTTACTTCCCGCGAGTTTCTGGGTTGTTCCCCACTGATTGACAGGAAATCAGTTCATTTTCATTTTATGAACCTGTCGGATACAAAAACAAAACAGCAATACGCTGCCCTTAACAATATTCTCATTAACGATAACAACACGAAGCATTCGTTAGAATTATCCAAGTCGAAACTATTTTACAGATAACTGTTTCAACGAAGTTCAATCGCATTACACCTTGAACCGCCCAACCATCTTATTTAATTCTCCCGCTAACCGAAAAAGCTCTTGTGCATTCAAGGTGACTTGAGAGCTGGAACTGGAGATTTCTCCAGCAGCATCAGTAACTTCAGCAATCTCAACGGCAATTTGAGAAGAAACCTTTGAACTCTGGGCAACATTTTCACTCACCTCTGTGAGCCCTTGAGAGGCTTGGCCAATATTACCAGCGATTTCACTGGTGGTCACCGATTGACCTTCTACTGCAATAGCTATGATGGATACAATCTCATTGACCTCATTAACCACTTTGGAAATAGTGGAAATTTCATTCACTGTTTCCTCGGTTGAATTTTGGATTCCGGAAACCTTGACTTTGATTTCGTCAGCGGCAACAGAGGTCTGCCTGGCCAGCTCTTTAATTTCGTTGGCCACTACCGCAAACCCCTTACCCGCCTCGCCAGCCCGAGCTGATTCAATTGTGGCATTAAGGGCCAGGAGGTTGACCTGCTGGGATATTTCTGTAATTGCCTCTACGACCTTTCCAATCTCCTTGGCTGCCGTCCCCAACTCTCCTACCTGAGCAGAAGCGTTTTTCGTCTGCGTTACCGCCTGGCTGCTGATGCTACTGGCCTTTTTACTATTCTCGGCAATTTCGTTAATTGTGGACATCATCTCTTCAGCAGCCCTGGCCACCAGGCCAACATTGGTAGAAGCCTCTTCCATGGCAGTGGCAACTGTATTCATGTTGGTGCTCATCTCTTCACCGGCAGTGGCCACCGTATTGGCTTTGCCTAAAGTTTGTGCAGCACCGCTAGACAACTGTGAGGCAATACTGGAAAGATCGGCAGAAGAAGTATTCAGGTTGACAGCGTTGCCAGCGACTTTTTCAATGATTTCCTGAATCTTGGCGATAAAGACGTTAAACCAGGAAGCCAACTCCCCCATTTCGTCTTTTGAAGTTACTTGTAAACGCTTGGTAAGATCCCCCTCTCCTTCGGCAATATCCTTTATCATACTGACGGTATTGTTGATCGGTTTGAAAAACGAGCGCACAATAAAAAACACAAGTACTATGGCCAAAAATGTACCGGCAAGAATCGCCAAGAGAATCAAAGTTGAAATATCACCGGCAAGGGTTTCCCCATTTTTGACACTATCAGAAACCTTAGTCGTAGTGGATTCAACGAGTTCGGCCAACAAGGTCTCAGTATGCGACAAAGAACCGGCAGTTATGTCCTGCTCCAGCGTTGTCAAATCTTCATAGTGGGCAAGCGCTTTGTTAATTGGAGCCATCAGCTTCTCCACATAGAACTGAAGATTTTCTATACTGGGTAACACCTCTGCCGTGTACACATCTTTTGCCAAATCATATTCTTCGACCTCTATGAAATCCGTTATATTCTGTACTGATGAATAAACCATTTGGAGTTGCTGCAAGAGATTTTTGACAGCCTCCTGCACAATTGTATTTTGAATATCAAGTGGCAGCAGAAACTGGGCAAAAGCAGATTTTTCCCAGTCTGTATTCTCTTGGAAAGCGCTCTGATCTAATACTGCGATTACTGTCTTTGCAGCCCATGAATTATACTGTCTGAAATTACGTTCGATTTCCATAGCCAATTTTTGTGGGTTTTGGATTTGAATATCATCGATAATTTTACTCAGACTAACAAATGTATCAATATCCTTTTCCCAGCTTTGCCAATTGACAACAAACTTCTCCCAGCTCTCCTGTTCTGACTCGGTATGCGGCAGAGCCTGATATACCTCCATGGCAGTAGCCGCATTATGAAAAGCGTTAGTTATGTTTTCGTACTCAGCTTGCCGGCTTGCCTGGCCAAGAGCAGGGTTCAACAAGGTACGTTCCGAGGTCTTGATGGAACTCTGCGCCTCCTTCAGGTTCTGAATAGCCAAGATGGATGGCAGACTGATTGTGCCGGTCAGTGAAATATTCTTTCTTAATTGACTGGCACCGTACCAACCCAACAGACCAACTGCTACACTAATCAAAACTACCGTGCTAAAGCCACCGTACAACTTATAACGTAATTGCATGACCAATAGTTCTCCTGAATATACAGATCGCTGATGACAACCGACCAGTGTTTTTTTACCGTTCCCGGCCGGTTGCTTAGCAAGAAAAACTGATTAATCAAGAATCTGTTTCTGTCCTTCTGAAGAAAGGAAGTAGTCGATAATTTTTTGCACATCTGGACTTGGATCGCCGATAGTGATCAGACCAAGTGGCCTGCTAATGGTATCAGTTTTAATAATTTTACTATTGCCAGGGCTCAGACTCACAAACCCCTTACTAACCGCTCCTATGCCACCGACATCAGCAGAGACTTCATTAATTTCCAGACGGGTGCTTTTCACTTCTAATGCACTCGGAGAATATTCCTGTTTTTTCATGACCATTTTTTGAAAAACAGCCTTAGTCGAACTACCAGCATGGCTGGTGATTACTTTGACGGCAGCGTCGTTGCCGCCCACGTCTTTCCAGTTTGTGACCTTACCTGTATTCAAATCGGACAATTGATCCCAACTCAGTGCAGCAACTGGATTATCCTGATGAACGATGGGAACAATAATATCTTCAGTGATAGTATGAAATTGGAGCCCTTCTGGTACGGCAATGGGTTCTAAGCCAGCTTCTGCCCTGACCTTCTGTGCACTTTTCACACTGTCTTCCAGGGTGTTAGAAGAGATCGCCACATTGGTTTTACCCTCAAAGAGAGCCACCATGCCTTTGCCTGTTCCAACTCCTAAGACTTTGATCTTCACGCCGGTGGCCTCTTCCAGTGCCTTAGCACCAGGTTCCAGAAAACGTTTTTGACAAGTAGTTGACCCCCATAACTTCACCTCAGCCGCAGAGCTCGCAAGAGCGGGAAAGACAACCAAACACATAGCTAACGTCAAGGATTTCAGTTTAAACAATTTCATAACACCTCCTTAATTCAATAGAAAAACAAAGACAACTATATCTGTCCACATTGCAAATATTCTCTTCTGTCTTTTTCTGTCTCCTCGTTTTTCAGGGTTTACTCAGGCAGAAAACATGCCATTTTTTATGCTAGCAAAGTTCTCTTCTGCCCAAGCCTTCATATGGCAAATCCTGTAACACTATCCTTGGCCAGGTCCATTCAATCCTACGAATAAGGAAAAATACTTTATCACCGGACAACCTGAAAAAAGAACTCTTCAATTTCCTCAACGCAACTCGAAACATCAACTTATCTAATCACATTTCTATCCTGAAAAAAATTAATTCTTAATCCTACTGAAGTGCCCTGTCACATGGTTAGCGTTACAATTGTAAGCTTTTTTTCAGATCACGGAAAATTTTCACACCTTACTATTATCAATACCAAGATCGATTTAATTCGTATTAAACTTATGTAAAATTTGTTCTGTCATTCTTAAATATGCTCAAGTTTCTGAGTCGGTTAACATTACGATATTAAATCAAAAATACTGAACCCATGGAAGAGAGGAGAGATTTTTCTCTATGAAATCATCTGATTTTTTGTCAATTGGCTACTGTTTTGTTTAGTGCAGTCATTAATAAAACCGCCATACAATGAAAATTTGTAGTGTAAATTCATCGCTATAGGTCAAATCCGAAACTTGAGTTAAATATGTATAAATTCTGAGAACAAAATAATAATTATCATATTTCAAAATACATCACATTGAACTGCATATTATGCATACGACAACTTATGAAGTATTATGAAGGCAATCGTTACATTCACAGGATTTTAGTCTTGTTAGATATAATGAGTTTACCTGTATTTCTAAAACAACCATCAAACTTCGTTAGATATCTACAAGGAGCTTGACTTTCCATGGTTTTATTGTAATGCAGTTTTCCAAACACAAAAAAGAGCAACAAAAAATTATTGCGCCTTTGTTCTAAGAGGAACTGCTGAAGAAGAAGAGAGAGAGTTTTACCGCGATATTCAGGAAAGACCGTATTCCGGGAGATGACCGATTCAGCGAGCAAGTTTTGAGGTGGCAGCAAGAGACATTAAAGAACAAGTAGCTTTACCGTACTCACTACTTTGTTTAAGAATAGCCGGTTCGAAGTTTTTGCATCTCCCTATCGCCTGGATCTGGGGGGGTATAACGACGGACAAGTAGCATTTCGTAACACCATTGAACCCAGTCCTACGTTATCCTACACACCTGTTATGAGCCATTGCAAACACGACAAACGATGCCACCTCTGCCAGAATGAATGCTGACGATATCCTTCTCGTCATTTTCTCCTCTGTATGGACAGAACTGTATGGACAGAAGAACCGACGCGTTTTTTCATGGATTGCCCCTGGGAATCCCCCCCTGAACAGACAGTATAAATTGGAGATATGCCGGAAGCGTCTTGATTAATCGGATCTCAGTCATGGTACGAGGGAGAGAAGTATTACCTTATTCATGGCAATGGAAGAGCTTCTTTTTGATTGGAAAACAGAAACTGATAGTGTCCCAAACATAACCATAAAAATAAATCGCCACTCATATAATCATCATTTGATCGTATAGAGATACTTTTTAAAATAGGTATAATTACCTATTTTAACACTCTTTCTGAAAATATTCCCCAGAGATATCTCATGCAGGAATTAGCCAGTTGAGAAAAACTGTGCCTTACCCTTCTTCCTGAACGCCTCCCCTTCAAAGAGGGAAGACCAACATTTCTCCAAAACGGTGTGCTTCCCACCAATGCGAATGTTTATAGTTACTCGGCCTTCTTTTCTTTTGCCAAGAATCAACTGGATCACGCCGAACACAGGAACTTCAAACAGTCGGAAAAACAGATCATACCGGTGTACGCTTCTGCCCAATCCACATTCCCGGCAAACAAAGACCCCAGCAGTTCCTTTATCCAACGACCAAGATACTGATATGATCGATATCATAACGAGCTACACCCTTTCAGGCACCTTGTCGGGAGCTAATCGGTCCACTGGAAACAACAAGGAAGAGCGTAACTTCTTTCTCTTTTTCCAGGGAGTACCCCTCTTCATCTTTGAGTATCCAAGGAAAAAGGAACCATCCAGTTGCTGTTCTTTTATTACAAGGCGGGAGGAGCCACCTTACTTTCCCCCCAAACCAATACACTAATGCAAGCCTGACCCTGGCCCAAGATTCCTGCATACAGGTGCATGGTTTACTGCATGCGTTTCGTCAGGTATTCAAACTCTTCTTGCCAAGACTGTTTCTGCTTTCTCAGATCTGCGATTTCTCTCTTTAATTGATCATTATTTTCTGCATTGTGAATCATATCTTTCAATTCCCGAATATGCCTGTGGACGGCTATTCTTTCAGCCTCCAGATCCGGTATGGTTTCTCCTTCTATTTGTTCGATTTTTCGCCTGGCATCTGCATCAGTTGCCTGCAGACGTAATCGTTCAACTTCAATTTTTGAGGCTGTCTGTAACTTTTCGATCTCCGCAAGTCGTTTTCCCCGCTCTTTACTTGTCTCTTGCAACTCATAGAGAACACCTTGCGTTTGCGGACTGTGGCTAAATTGCTCTTCCAAATTTTTTATTTTTATTTCAATATCAGCCAGCTGCTTCTCGAGTTCTTTAACCCGGTTGCCAGTTGGGTGGGGTTCGGGTTCAACCTTGCCTCTCCAGTCTGGTCCTGGCATTGTTTGGTCGGTAATTCTTTTGTCGTTATTGGGATGGAATACCTCTATCTGATCAAGAATGACAAGCAAACCTCCAATGGCCGTTATGAGACCAGCCATACCGGTTAAAATACCAGGTAACGTTGTCCAAAACGATTTTGCTTCACCCATATACGTTTTCCTCCTTTTCAGAAATCTAAATAACTCTTCGGTAAAAGAGACACCAGCAACAGACTCATTGGTAACGAATTTCGATCATCGTCGACTCCCCCCCCCCTGCAATCACAGGCGCTCCCACAGGTAAGCCCCCCACAACTCTCCACAGGAGGAGCGGCTTCAGCCGCGAACTGCACACCCCGGGACTTAAAAGGGAAGCTCCGACACCGATATCCCCCCATTCACGGCTGAAGCCGCTCAATAAGACAGGGTTGGGGAAGATGTTGTGTGGTTTTGCCAGGGTTGGGAAGTCGGTATGCCCGGTGGTTGGCGAGAAGCGGGTGAAAGAGTTTTTTTTAGTGTACAAGCTGGCTTCAGCCGCAAATGGAGGTGATTCGGGCCGGGTGACTGTTCTCGCAGAGGAGAGGGTATTCGCCGCTGAAGCCGCCTCCACATCGAGAGAAAAGCGGTTATTGAGAAGTTGGTCATTGTCAACATTGGGGGGCGGCGGAATCCCAGCCTTCGACTTCTCCTCTCCTGTGCCGGCCACCACCTTCCGAACCATGAGCAATCAGAGATGCTGAAGATATCGTTTTTTTAATTGATCTGCTTTCATTGGACGATCTATAAAAAAACCCTGCACTTCATCACAGCCTTGGGATAACAAGATCTCAAGCTGGGATTGCATTTCCACTCCTTCCGCAACAACCTGCATGTCGAGACTGTGCGCCATACTGATAATTGCAGAGGTTATGGCACGGGCCCCTGGTTTGCTTGCCAGGTCCAAGACCAGAGATCTATCGATTTTCAGACGATGAAAAGGGAACTGGGTCAGGTATCTCATTGAACTATAGCCTGTACCGAAATCATCAATCGCGAAATTTGGACCCAGCTTGCGCAGTTGATCGATTATTGTTTTGATCTCTGCATTATTCTTCAGAAACAGATTCTCGGTAATCTCGAATTCGAGCAGATGAGGAGGAAACCCGGATACATCCAGCGTCTGTTGTATGTTGTACACCAAGTCAGGATCCTGGAGTTGACGCGGTGACAGATTATAAGAAAGCCGTAATTCCTGTCTCCCCTCTTCCTGCCAGGAAGCCAGGGCACGGCAAGCATCATACAACTGGTAATTGCCCAAGTTGACAATCTTTCCTGATTCTTCGGCCAATGCGATGAACTCTACAGGATTGACATACTCACCTGTATCATCTCGCAGCCGCATCAGTGCTTCGACACCCATAATCTGGAGATTACTTGCCTGCACCAGGGGTTGATACAAGGTCTCCACATGAGCAGTTTCAACAGCCTCCTGTATGACCTGCTCAACATGAAACAGTCGCTCGGCGCGAGTTTGCAGGCTGTCGGTATACTGTACCGTTTTGCCCTGCCCCTGTTCCTTGCCGCGATGCATGGCAGCATTAGCACGGTGTAACAGTATATTCGGTTGCCGGCCATTTTCCGGATACACACTGATCCCAAGGGTGAAAGAAAGGCACACCTTTTTTTCAAACAGGGATACGGTGCTGCCCAGCGCTTGCCGGACATGATCCACCAGCGCCATGACTTCCTTGCCACTTTGTACATTCTCAATAATCAGGACAAATTCATCTGCACCCACATGTCCGCGTATCGTGCCCTGGAGCTGCAGAGTCTGCAAGCGCTCTGCCACAGTCTTCAGCAACAAATCTCCCGTCACATTACCCATTGATTTATTAATCTTGGCAAAGTGATCGATGTCGATATCGACCACCACAATCAGTCGTTGGTAGAGTTGGGCCCGATCAATCGCTTCCTGAAGCTTTTCGCTGATCAAAATCAGATTGGGAAGGCCGGTCAAGCTATTGTGGGTTTCACTGTGTTGAACAACACCTGCCAATCGCTCCGCTTCACTGATATCGGTTAAGACAATGATAGCCCCCCCCTGCTGACCCTCGACTGGAGGAATAGGTGTTGTCGCGACCTGAACGAGCATTTCTTTACTCTTTTTATTGCTCAGGATAAGTGGTTCCCGGTGGTGATACACCATCTCTTTCACAAGCTGTCGTAAAGGATAGGGTTCTTTTCCCTTACGGGTATGTAAGTGCAATATTTCCTCAATCGGCTTGCCCATGGCCCTCTCACTGGAAACATCGCAAAGCGTTTCAGCGGCATGATTTATCTGCCGCACCTTACCTGCTTCGTCGATTCGGATCACGGCATCACTTATTGAAGTGAGTGTTGCCTGTGTCTGAAAACGCTCTTCAAAGAGAGTGCTCAACAACCGTTTAATATGTTGCCCGTTATACACGAGAAAACCAAGGAGGATGATGAACAAAGCCGTACCCGGCGGAAACCAGATGTGGAGCAGGGTGAGCCCGAACCAGGAAGTGAGTAGAGTTCCTGCTGCCAGAACCAGAGCCCACAACAGCAATCCGTTTACTCCCGGGATGATGAAGGGCAAGGCGCAAAGAAGGGCTATACAGATATTAATGAGGAATACTGTTGAGTTGGCTGCAGGCTCTATCAATCGTCCCCTTAAAAAACCATCGAGGATATGGGCGTTGAATTCAACCCCCGGTATAGGCCGACCTAATGCGGAAACAGGCGTAGGAACAGTATCTCCGAGACCGGTTGCCGTGGCCCCAACCAATACGTATTTGTCTTTAAACGATGATGGGCGGAAATTGCCGGAAAGGACATCAGTAAATGAGACCTGTTGGAAGTGGTCGGCAGGACCGGAGAAAGGGACAAGGACACGGTAATCTCTGACCCAGAAGCCGCTGTCCATGCCAGTTTGTTGCGGATTTCTTTCACCGGGTAATGCCGCATCCGCTATCCCATTACCGGATACCAGCAACGTGGCCAGAGCAAGGGTAGGCCAGCTTGCTTTACCGAGACCAGCTTTTAGAAAAGCCGATCTGGCAATACCGTCACTGTCTAATTCGGTGTCTACATGGCCAAGTCCTGCTGCCACAGCACAGAATTTCGCCAAGGGTAATGTTTCCCGCAACGGAGCCAACTTTGGTTTTTCAACCAGAACCGGCAAAACGACTGGACTGTTTTCAGCAATACTCGCAGCCAGAACATCATCACTGGCCCCCTCAGCGTCCGGCTCGGCAAAGATGATATCATAGGTAATCACCTTTGGTTTGCATGCTGCGATGTTGTGCAACAATTCCGCATGCAGGCGGCGTGGCCAGGGCCAGCGCCCGAGTTGATCCAGGCTATGCTGGTCAATGGCCACAATGACAATGTCTTCCGCCGGCGGCTGCGTGTAAAAGCGAATAAACTGGTCATAGAATATCCGGCTGAAACCGGTGAATAACCCTGTATGGGTACAGATAAGGGCAACCAACACCAAGAAGGCCGCCAAACCGTATCTCATAACTGCCTGATTCCGAAAAGATGACATTATAATGCAAGCAAAAGAAAAGGAATCATCGGTATAAAAACATAATACCAGGGGTTCGGCGGCACCTCAATTTGCTGGGCTGGGCTCCAATCACCCTCAAAACCGTCCCCTTCAATAACTTTTACCCGGAAATAGATCCGTTTCAGAGGACGCTCCATGACCAGTTCCGCTTGTGGAAGTTGTTGTTCTGCGACTATTTTTTGAAAGTCCGGATCCTCCGCCAGCTGGATCTTATACTGCTGCCCCGGACTACCAGCCTGCCAGTGCAACGTCATATTGATCTCGTCTTCCTCAATGGACATTTGCGACAAGTCGGGGGCCTTGGGAGCAGGCCGGAGGGTAAAACTCCAAATCGGACTGAAAGGCCCTTTCTTGCTATCGGCAAAAGTGGCCAGACGCCAATAATAGAGTCCAGGCGTGAGATGATCCGGGGTAAATCGAGTTGCGGTGAATTCCGTACTATCGATTACAGGTGAGCTGAGATCAGGATATTCAGACAACTGGAAATGATAGCCCGTGCCTCCGGTTGGTGTTGACCATTCAAAATCCGGCAGCAGCGTGCGTACGGTGCTATCATCCTTGGGAGTGATAGCCAATGGAGGCCGGGGTCTGGCATCCAGCTCCAACATCTGCTCAGCATCCTTTCCTTCCAGTCCATTGGCATCAATTCCCCGCACCCGGATAATATATTCGTCATCCTCCAAGGCACTGGTGTTGAAACGGGCAGCGGAAATGACGGCATCTATCAACAATGTCTGCTCCCCTTCTGCTCTATGAATCTGTATACGATACAGTTCGGCACCGGCAATTTTCTGCCATTTGATATCCACCGGCAGATCTCGACTATAATCGGCTGGTGAAACAATCTCAGGCGCTGCTAATAATTTCACCAAAGAACGAGGTGCTTCACCTTTGGCGACGGTGGTGCCAAATCCGGCCCTGACATCACGTGCTCCACCGCTGCTGCTGGTATGGACAATACCGCCCAACACCTCTACCCGTGACACCTCCGAATTTTCCTGAGCAACGGTCACACGAAAATCAGTGCCGCGAACCGTGGTGTTTGCAGAGGGAGTCTTGATTTGGAACCGAGTATTTTCGGTCTTGACCTTACTTTCACTCCGACCCTCCTGAAGATCCACCATATTATCGGCCAGGCCGCTGCGCGAAAACTTCCTGACCCAACCCAGCCCCATCCGGCTGCCGCTTCCCAGAAAAAGCCTGGATTGATCGACAAACTCCAGAACCACGTTAGCACCCTCACCAACCACGACCTGATCACCGTCTTTGAGGTGCGTACTGCCGGTAAGCGCCCTGGCCTCCGTCTGTCGCGCTTCGACATACTCCACTTTTCCATGAATATCACGGACCCGAACCGTGGCAGGTTCGATTTTCAACCAGCGCAGGGGAATACGAACCTTGGACCCAGGCGGCATATGTTCAGCATCGCTGACCTTGTTAAGACGTATCAATGCATTCCAGTAGCGGAATCCTCCATCAAGATATCGTGCGGTGATATTCCACAGATTATCTCCACGAACCATAGAGTAAGTCCACTCATCCTCTTCACCTGCCTTGACTCCTCCGCTCCACAGAATGAGCAATACCAGGGCCGCGGCTACCCGGTTAAGGGAACAATTGTAATTTTCACGGGGAGATTTCTTGCTCTTCACCATCAGGATTGTCCCTTCATATACGTTCATTTTCTTTTCCCTGTTGAGAATTCAAGGAAAGGGGAGATAAGGAGTCGCCATTTATTTAATCACAGCTACACGTTTTTTCATATAGATATAACTAGCTGTCCCGCCGATCATTATGAAAAAGGGACAAAAAATGGTGCATTCTGCTTCTTCCAGAAAGAATCTCATTACAACAAAGGTCGGTTGAGGCCATCCCCTTTTAGAGGACAAAGGATCAATCTGAACAGGCAAGAGTGACCTTACAGGAGACCCATCAGCTGATTTTTTTTGGTCTCAGGTGAGACCCTTCGCCTTGCAAACAGGCTCCTTTTTATTGTTGTCCACACTTGTCATACCAGAAAAACTATTTCCATTTCCCCTCACAAGACTCCACTACCGTCGTATAACAACTGGCATAAGCAGCAAGACATTGCTCCAGTGTATATTCAGCATAAGGATAATTAATTGCCCGAATTGTACAATTCGTCCCCCAGTAATCACATGCAGTCACTCAAGAGCTTTCCGTTCTAATCTTCAAACAGGTTTGACAGACTAAAAGACATGCAACAGCTGCCTGATCCGATATTACGCCCCAGGTCCACAAGCTACCATCGCTTTGAAGAGCGACGATGTGCCCTTCTCCTGTAGCCCATTTATGTATTACCAGCCCACACTGGACTAGGGGGTAACATGCCAGCAGGAAAGCTCTTGCCATCACACAAAAAGAATTTTTTTGACATGCTTTATCGTAGTCGTCACCTTGCTTGAAAAAAATTATACGATTGTCGTCCTGGCTTTCAGGGTTTGGCAATACACTCATCCGCCAATACAAAGCGATTGTTGTCATCAGTCGCTGAGGGCTTATTGAGCAACGTCATCACCGACTCAACTTCACGGAATCTGTACCTGCTTTGCACAGGAAAGCCTTCCAATATTTCGAGGAGACCGACAATATCGACTTGCCGTAACAGGGGGTTATTTTGATAAACAGGACGACGTTTTTGAGAGATAGTCAAGAGAGGACTCAAGGCAAGCACCTCATTTGATACCCAGTAACTCACCATTGATTCTGTGAATTGCTGATTAAACTTCTGGATCACAGGAGAAGCGACCATTTGCGACACTGCGAACTGAGCACCAAACAGTATGTGCTGTAGCGAGCACTTATACGGGCCAATCTCTTTCCGTTCAGTTGTGGTGATTCGTTTCAGGCTGCCGACCAAGGCAATACTTTTTTCCCTTGAGTTTTCTTTTGGATCAGCGGGTTCAGTTGCATAACTGGAATAAAGAGGGAATTTCAGGCATGATCGTTCCGATTTGTTGTATCTGTAAAGGACATATTGGCTGTAATCTATAGAGATGATCTCCTGTCCATCTTCTATTTTGGTGATTTCAGAATTGACAGAGTAGCTTATAGTCTCGCTCGTTTCTTTGCCATGGGTATCACGAGTTACTGTGACAAAATCCCAAGTGAATCCCTGTGACTGAGCTTGACTATACGCACTCAAACAACCCACCAAAGCCATAAATACTACTATCGAGTAGTACTTCATAAGAAAAAGTTATCCATCAATAGAAGAAGGAGCTACAACAACTAATCGTATGAATATGGCAGTGCTTGAGCAAAAAGGTATGGGCAAGCGCTACCATTATTCTCTTGAGTACCTTAGAAATTCTTTTATGTTTTTTTGAAAAAAATTTCTAAGGTACTTTCACCCCTCAAGGGGGTACTGTACTGAGTGCCGGCTTACCGTTCATCACCGGTATTAGAACCTATACCCCACTTTCAGATAGCCTGAAGTCTGGGTACTTTCGGATTCCACATCAATTGTTGCATAGGGAACACCATAGGCAGATTGTGTCTGTTTTCCATCAACATCAATCCTGGTATAATGCAAACCGCCTTCCAGAAACCAGGATGAGACAAAATTGTAGGTTCCCGAAACAGCTATCATATAGGCATCACCATCCATATCCCCTTGGGAGACCTTGACTGGTACTCGTGCCAGATGATGATCTTCATCTTCAGCATCTACCCAGGGGGAGTAGGCAAAACTTCCTGAAAGAGTAAAATCAGGCGTAATCTGAAGATCTGTTCCGATGAGAAAATAAGGCATTTTGTAGGTCATTTCATAAGTGATACCAACACTACCATCTCCATAGGTTTCAAAGCCAGGATATCCAGAAGGAGAATATTGATGGATAAGCTGAGCATCATATTCAAACTTCTGATACTGATAGCCAAGCCCTGCATAGAGACTCCAGGATTGACGCTGTAAAAATGCCCATTCAACATCAATATCCCAGATCAAGGCATCAAAATCGGAAATATTTGACTCAGAGTACACATCAAGCTGACCTGGATTAGAGGAAGTTAACCAATCCTTATCAATCATCTGGTCACTTGGGTCAGAGATATTCTTTTTCAAGATACCGTTAATACGCCATGCAGAACCGATACGTAATCCGGCATCAACTCTGGCCAACGAGATATCCAACGGCCATTCAAGTTCACTGAGAGGGAAGTACATATTCTCGGAACTACCATCAGCAAAAGTTATTGCACCACCTATTGAGTACGTTGTGTCACCTGTCATTAATTCAGTGCCAATGGCAATATCAAACTGAACCGGTTTGTCAGAACTCTCAGAGACTTCATTCTCTGCAGTCGGTTCATTCGCCACTTCATCGGCAGCAAGCACTGCACCTGAACTGAGAAATCCAAGCGCTAATCCAACGAGCAACACTTTACTTTTTTCTGCTTGTTTCATTTTACATGCTCCTTACGTTGAATAAAATGAGTCTGTTCCGCCTTCATAAGTAACACATCGTTTCCTCTAACTCTTCTAACAGGCTGAAAAAAATGACAAGTAATCACGTTAGGTGCCGACAATGGTAAAAGGGGACAACTCAGCTTATTCCTGATAAATTCGCAGCCAAGGTCACCTTCAACGACCGTCTTAGCAAGTAGAAAGTCCCAATTTCTTTACCCTCTAAAATGCAAAAAGCCGGGCCACCTCATTTACAAGGTAACCCGGCTAACTATGTTATATAGCCCCGTGGCTTTCCGTCTCTGCCTTCCAGCAGGTTTGGCTTTATCTCTTATTTCAACACTTACAGATCACGTCCTTACAGACAAATATAAAATTCACATAAACACAAGTTGACTCTTTTTTCTATAGGTATAATTACCCATTTTTACGGAATTTTTGAAAATATTTTCTTCTTCACCGCAACAGAAACCAGTTTAGAAGTTAGCAAACGACCACTGCCAATCCTGTACCTTAAAACGCAGCACGGACTGTGCATCCTCCAATACTGTTGCAAGCCGGTTTCTGAACGCTACGAGACCAATCTATGGGCAACAACTCGACACTAGGTGCTTCAGGGGAATTAAACCTCTTCAGAAACAGCAATTGAAATCAACCGAGACGGCAACGATAATCCTCATAGCCGAATTGACGTACAATTTCAACGCCATTATCCTCTTCTCTGGAGAGGGCGATGGACGGCAGCCGGACACCGTTAAAGGTGTTGGTTTTGACCATGGTGTAATGACTCATATCTTCGATAAGAAGCCGATCTCCGGGCTGCAGGGGCTGCGCAAAAGAGTAAGTCCCTAACACATCTCCTGCCAGGCAGGAAACGCCGCCAAGGCGGTAAGTATAAGGGAGCTTGCCCGGTATGGCAGCATTACGGATCTCTGGTCGGTAGGGCATCTCCAGGACATCGGGCATGTGACAAGCCACTGAGGTGTCGAGGATGGCAATAAGACCTCCATTCTCGGTTACATCAAGTACGGTGGTCACCAGGGCCCCGGTATTGATGGCAATGGCCTCACCTGGCTCCAGATAGATAGTCAGATCGTAGGTAGTGCGGAAATGGTTGATCAGCTCACAGAGGAGATCCAGATCATATCCGGGGGCTGTGATCAGATGACCGCCACCAAAGTTGAGCCAACGCATCTGGGGCAGGATTTCTTGAAATTGCTCCTCAAAGACCTTTGCTGTTCGTACCAGAGCGTCGGCCCCTTTTTCACAGAGAGTATGGAGATGGAGACCGCTGATGCCCTGCAGGGACTGACCTGCAAACTTATCCTTGGGAATACCGAGCCGGGAACCGGGGCTGCAGGGATCATAGAGGGCGACCTTGGTTTCCGAATGACAGGGATTGACCCGCAGTCCGCACGAGGGCGGCTTGGTACAGGCCTTAAGCTGAGGCTGAAAACGCTGCCACTGCTGAAAACTGTTAAAGACCAGATGGTCGCAACAGCGTAAATGGACCTCCAGGTCAGCCTTACTGAATGCCGGGGCATGGCTGTGCACCTCCCCCTGAAACTCCTCCCGTCCCAACCTGGCCTCATCTGGAGAACTGGCACAGACCCCTGCCAGATACTGGCGAATCAAGGGGAAGACCCGGGGCATGGCAAAGCCTTTCAGGGCCAACAAGATCCGGCAGCCGGTACGATCCTGGACCGTAGCCAGGATCTGCAGATTCCGCTCAATAGCCCCTTCGTCGACCACAAAGCAAGGGCTTGGCACCAGCCGCTTATCAAAATCTATAAGATACGATCTTTCCATGGCAGTCCGTGAAGATTCAGCTTCTCCATAAAGGGGGTTGGATCAAGTTCTTCCATATTAAAGACCCCTGCACCCTTCCAGGATCCGGTAAGCATGAGCAAAGCACCGATCATGGCCGGGACTCCGGTGGTGTACGAGACAGCCTGGGCCCCCACTTCTTTGTAACACTGCTCATGGTCACAGATATTATAAATGTAATATTGCTTTTCCTGACCATCTTTGAGCCCTTTGATCAGACAGCCTATACAGGTACGCCCCTTGGTCAGTGGCCCCAGGGAACCGGGATCGGGAAGAACAGCCTTGAGAAACTGGAGGGGAATAATCTCCTGGCCATTATATTCAATTGGCTCAATACTGGTCATGCCGATATTCTGCAGGACCTCAAGATGTTTGAGATAATTGTCAGAGAAGGTCATCCAAAATCGTGCTTTTTTGATGCCTGGGATATGCCTGGTCAGCGACTCCAGTTCCTCATGATACATCAAATATATTTTCTTTGGACCGATCCCCTCGGGAAAATCAAACTCCTGTGCGGTCTGAAGGGCCTGGCTCTCCACCCACTGGCCATTATCCCAATGACGTGCAGGAGCAGTCACCTCGCGAATATTGATCTCGGGATTGAAATTGGTAGCAAAGGGCTGGCCGTGGTCACCGGCATTGCAGTCGATGATATCCAGTTCCCGAATCTCATCAAACTCGGCCTTCAGGGCCCAGGCGGTAAAGACATTGGTCACCCCGGGATCAAATCCAGAGCCGAGCAAAGCCATCAGACCTGCCTTTTTAAAGCGCTCCTGATAGGCCCATTGCCAGTGATATTCAAACTTGGCCTCATCACGAGGCTCATAGTTTGCGGTGTCAAGATAATGGACACCACACTCCAGGCAGGCATCCATGATGGTCAGGTCCTGATAGGGCAGAGCGACATTGATACAGAGCTCTGGTTTAAAGTCGTTCATCAAAGCGACCAGTTCATCCACCTGGTCGGCATCCACTTGAGCCGTTTTGATAGGCATGGGCAATTGAGCTGCAATGGCATCGCATTTTTCCCTGGTCCGGGAGGCCAGCATAATCTCTGAAAACACCTCTGGCACCTGACAACATTTGTGGACAACCACCGAGCCAACCCCGCCAGCCCCGATAATGAGTACTCTTGACATTAAAACTTCCTCTTTTTAACCCAGGTAACCTGGAGTTTTGAAGGCCTGGATAACTAGCTTTCCGGCCCATACGAAAAACGCAATACAGGGGCCAACTCTACCATAAACGATTCGCTCATTTATAGGCGCGGCTTCAGCCACGCCCGGTACATAACGTAACACCGGTGATGAATAGTAAGGCGGCACTCAGTACAGTACCCCTTATGGGGTCATAAGTATCTTAGAAATTCTTTTTCAAAAAAAACACGAAAAGAATTTCTAAGATACTAAACAGACAAGCGGACTGCATCAAGTCCTTTGCGTAGAAAAACTCAAAAATTTATGCCTGAGGTACTACATTTTCAAATAGGTGTAGTCTTCCAGACAGCTCTCGTAAAAATCGATCAAGCGCACCCCTTCCCTGGGCAAGATGACGCCACGCTGGATCTGACGATCTATCTTTTTCTTGATAGATCTGGCCATAATATCCGGACTGTACTGCATAGTGGCGAGTACCTGTTGGGCGGAGGTCCCTTTGATTACCTCTTCAATATAAAAATCATCGGGGTCATCATCATCGCAATAGATATGAACCTCGTTGAGACGGCCAAAAAGATTATGCATGTCTCCCATAACGTCCTGGTAGGCGCCAGTAAGAAACAAACCTATATAATAATCTTCTTCTTTCCGTAAGGGGTGAAGGAGCAGGGTCTTCTCGTAACCTTTTTGGGTAATAAAATGGGTGATCTTCCCATCAGAATCACAAGTGATATCTACCAGGGAGCATCGTTCAGTGGGCTGTTCATCAAGGCGCATCACCGGCATAATAGGTAGAATCTGCTTGATGGCCCAGGTGTCGGCCGCCGACTGAAAGACCGAAAAATTACAGAGGTACTGACTGGCCTTGAGTTCCTCGATTTGCTGAAGTTCTTCGGGAATGAAGTCGACTTTACCCAACATACCGTAAACACTACGGATAACCTGCCAGTAAAGGGTTTCCACCTTGGCCCGCTCTTCTAGAGTGACAACCCCGAGGCGAAAGGCATTGATGGTTTCATCTTTGTATTGCTGGACGTCATTAAAGATTTCCTGGTAATTTTCCATACAGAGACTCTCTGCCGCTTCCCGCATATTGGTGACCAGGATATGCTCGTCGCTTGTAACCGAGGTGACACAGGAGTTCGTGGTCTGATGGATAATATCAACCACATTGGTAATAACGCAGGAGTGATGGGCGGTCACATACCGCCCGCTTTCACTGACAATATTGGGGTGAGGCACCTCTGCTTCATCGCATACCTGCTGCAAACCACTGACAATATCTGCTGCATACGCCTGCAGACTGTAGTTACGTGAAGAATCGGTGGCAGAACGGCTACCGTCGTAATCGATACCCAATCCGCCCCCCACGTCAAAATATTCGATAGGAATACCGAGCTGGCGCAAACTGCCATAGATTCGTCCGGCCTCTGTTACTGCCTGTTTGATGATTCGAATATCCGGGATCTGGCTGCCGACATGAAAGTGAAGCAGTTTGAGACAATTCACCATCCCATTCTGGCGGAGCAAATCAATTCCCGCCAGAATCTCACTGCAGGTAAGGCCAAATTTGGCTCGATCACCACTGGAAGCTGCCCAGCGCCCACTGCTCTTCACCGCCAGCTTGGTACGAATACCGATGAGGGGATCTGCCTGCATCTCTTCACTGAGACGAATAATAAGCTCAAATTCCGAGAAATTCTCGACAACAATGATGACTTTACGGCCCAGTTTCCGACCCAGGAGGGCCAGGCGTATATAGTCCTCATCTTTGTAGCCGTTTAAGATAGTCAGAGATTCACAGTTTTCGTTATAGGCCAGGCAGGCCAGCAATTCAGATTTTGACCCGGCCTCCAGCCCATAGTCAAAGGGAAAACCGGCGTCAATGATTTCTTCAACCACCTCCCGCATCTGATTGACCTTGATTGGATACACCCCGAAAAAACGGCCCTGATAGCCGCAGTCGGCTATGGCCTCAGCAAAGGTGGTGTTCAGGAGGCGAACCTGGGAACGCAGGATATCATGGAAACGAATAACCGTCGGAAAGGAGATTCCCTGGTCATTTATCTCCTTAATTACCTGCATAAAATCAATTTCCGGGCCGTTTTCTCTTTTCTCCGGCAGAACACAGAGATGCCCCTTATCGTTCACGGAAAAATAATCATTCCCCCACTGTTTAACATTGTAGAGTTCACAACCTTCCTGGGGGCTTAACGAGGTTTCCTTATCAGTCATGCAAAGCCCCTTCATAAAAGCAGTCATCCTCTGAATTACCGTGAAAAGTAAGAATAAGCTCTCTGACTATTTTGGCGGCGAAAACGGCGCTGTTACCAGTCGAATCAATAGCCGGGGCCAATTCAACCACATCTGCCCCCACCAGATTTTTGCTGCGCAGGATAGCAAGAATATCCAGAAAGGAACGGAAATCCTCACCATCGGCCTCCGGAGTACCGGTACCCGGTAAAAAGGCCGGATCAAAATAATCAAGATCCAAAGTAAGATAAATGGGTTGCTCTCTGGACAACTCCTGCAACCAGACACTGAACTGGGAAAAGCTGTCAAAAAGGGTCTTTTCCTGTCGCATCCAGGCGAACTCCTCTCTGGTCCCGGAACGGATACCAAATTGCACTAAGCGATGAAAGGGACCAAAATGATCCAGGCATCGCCTGATTATAGAGGCATGGGAAAAAATATTTCCCTCATACCCGTCTCGCAGGTCAGCATGGGCATCGAGATGAATCAAGACCAGGTAGGGATAGGCCTGGAGGTACTTGGAAACAAAGGGATATGAAATAGAATGTTCACCTCCCAGAGCCAGAAACCGGGTGTTATCATTCTTGAAATCCACGTCACGGGTCAAATCTGCAAAGGTGGCATGGATCTTCCGGCAGTCTTCATCTGTGTTATCACTCTGACTTACTCCCAGATTACCAAGATCGTAATAAGATGGAATTTCCGTGAGATCCAGATCAAGGTGGGGTGAATAGGTTTCCAAATCGGAGGAAACCCGGCGAATTGCATCCGGCCCCTGGGCTGCCCCCTTGCGGAAACAAGCCGTTCCGTCATAGCAAACCCCCACGATATTCAGGCAGCCCGCCACCAGCCGATCGGCTGGTTTGGCACCATAATAAAGAGGAGTTTCCTCTTGTGCTAACACATTGTTCATCTTTTTTATATCGCTTGCAAATCAAATTGTTTCCTGGAAGCACAAGGGCGAAAACAGGTTACAAAAATTATTTTTTCCTGGGCCTTGCTCTCCAAAAAACCGCTTATCTCAATTTCTTGGCGAAGCAGTGGCATAAGATCTTTTTCTCTGTCACTATAACTGAGAATGTATTTTTTTTCATCATTAGTGAACAGAGCAAAACCTGATATATCTCCATTCCCTTTCCATTGGTCCGGGACAAGAACCCCTGCGAGAGTAATTTTTCTTTGATCCATTCCTGTTTTTACCTTTTTAGTCTACTGGAAAAATGAAGAGAACAGAAAGAATAAGCTCATGAGGATAATCGGAACCTTAAGCACTTTTATAAAAAATGCTCAAGAAGCGTGTCCGACTCTCATGCAGGTCGCATGCAACCCGCATGAGAGTCTCACGTCATACTGAGGACCTTATTTGAAATCAACTGTGCCTAATATTCGTCTTCTTCAAAATAATAGTCATCGCACATCTCCAGAGGTTCCAGTCTAATAGGTTTTACTGATAGCAATCTGAACTCCCTTTCACACTCATCGCAGAAAACGTCATCTCCGACTTCATGATCATGATAAATTCTGATTGTTCCACCGCATACAGAGCATCGTTGTGTTTTCATTTTAATTCCTCTATAAAAAAATGATAGATACAGCCTGGTTCCCTCCCTAGCAATCACTGTGCCATATACATAATGTCTTATTTTAGGAGGGTTGGCTCACCACTGCCTGCCAACAACAAGAACTTGAAGTTCTCTTTTTTGTTGTTGAACAGCATAACAGAGTGTATAGGGAATATATTTTTTCCTGTAACACCTGTTACAGTCAGAGAAAATATACACCCAGAACTATTGGTTCCTAAAAGCGTAGATTCGGAACAAATAGTTCTCTTGCCTATAGAGGAGTAAAGATGAAAAACATCCTGCTTATCAGTCAAGACAGTGATGTATTGGTAACTTTTCAGGAAAGTTGTTCTGCTGACGATTCCATCTCGGCGGCTCCTTCACCGATGGAAGCCGCCGAGATTTTGAAAGACTTTCAAAGTGATCTTTTATTCATCGACATGGAGATTCTCCAGGCAGCAGCAGCCGGGAATAGCTACAAAGCCGTTTTACAACCTTTCTGGCTGCGCTATCCAAGTCTGAAAATTGTGGTCATGACAGCCCAGGAAACACTTCGAGACGCCGTGGCAGCTGTCAAACAAGGGGCCAGTGACTATATCATGTACCCCATTATTCCAGACGAAATTCGACTCATTACCAGCAGCCTTACCGAATCACAAAAGGTGCAATCTGAACTGGATTATTTACGCGATCAATTTTGGGACAAAGATTCGGTGCCCTTTGTCCAGACTAAATCTCCAGCCATGAAGACGGTATTTGAAAATGTCCGTTCAGTGGCTCCAACCAGAAGTACCGTTCTGCTCACCGGTGAAACAGGCACAGGAAAGGGGGTTTTGGCCAAGATTATTCATAAACACAGCAATCGGAAAAACGAACAGTTTATCAGTGTCCACTGCGGGGCAATCCCCGATACCTTACTGGAAAGCGAACTTTTCGGTCACGAGAAAGGGGCCTTTACCGGGGCCGTAAAAAGAAAACTTGGTAAATTTGAGATTGCCCATGGCGGCACCATATTCCTGGATGAGATCGGAACGATAACACCTGCTGCCCAAATCAAGCTGTTACAGGTCCTGCAGGACGGCATTTTTCAACGTATCGGCGGTGAAGAAGATGTTAAAGCCAATGTACGCATTATCGCCGCAACCAATGAAGATCTGAAGCAGCTCTGTAAAGAGCGCAAGTTCCGAAACGATCTCTATTACCGTCTCAATGTCTTTCCCATTGAGCTGCCACCACTCAGAAATCGGAAGGAAGACATTTCCGAGCTTGTCGAGGTATTTATCACCCAGCTCAACCGTTTTCATAATAAGAACATCTTTGATATCCATCCCCAGGTCATCGAGGCCTTCTTAAATTATTCCTGGCCAGGTAACATCCGAGAACTGGAAAATATCATGGAACGGGCCTATATCCTGGAAAGGGCCTCAATCCTTGTCCCGGAAAGCTTCCCAGCCGAACTCTTTACCACGGAAGACTCATTGACCAGAGTCCAGATGGATACCATGCTCCCCCTCTCCGAGGTGCGGAGAAGAGGGGTTGAAGAAATAGAGCGTTGTTATCTCAAAGAGGTGCTGGATGAGTACTGCGGAAAAATCAATAAAAGCGCTGAGGCTGCTGGCATTACCACCAGGCAGTTCCATAAGCTGATGCAGAAATATGGCTTAAAAAAGGAAGAATTTAAAAAATGATGCCCTGAAGATTATCTGCAAAGCCGCGCAGATGAAACCAGGAAAAATGAATTCATTCAATCGAGAGATTATGATTCTGGGCGGGGCAATGCTTGAGAGAGGATACCATTTTCTGGACATGGCCATAAGGATATAATTATTCACCTGACCTCTTCTTTTCTTGGCATTACTCTTTTTGAGAGTACATCAAGAAAGCAACGGAGGTTTTAACTCAAAATGATATTGGCTTGTTAAAGTTAGTTCATTCTCTTCTGGCGACATCTGAGACAACGGCAGGTGATTAACTACAATTTAAGTAACTATCTATACAGGTAATGCCCAATAATTGGCAAACAGCTGCGCTGTAACTGTTCAGTAGCACTGGAGCTGACACTTACACCGTATCAGGCTCCGATCGGTCCTGTACCGAAATCACACCCTTCTCTTTTTTCCCATAATTTTCCTGGATTGCCTGAATAGCATCAATATTTTCAAAGAAAATGTCCACAAGGGCTGGATCGAACATTTTACCTTTCTCCTGCCGGATGAAATGGAGCGTCTTGTCACTGGGCCATGGCTTTTTGTAAACGCGTTCGTTCATCAAGGCATCATATACATCCACAAGCTTGGTTATCCGGGCAAAAATGTGAATGTCCTCTCCTTTAAGGCCCTGGGGGTAGCCCTTCCCGTCCCAACGCTCATGATGCTGGTGGGCAATGATCGATGCCGCAATAAAAAACTGACGATCTGAGCAGTGAAGGATATCGTAACCGATCAAAGTATGCTCCTTCATTCGATCAAATTCCTTGCTGTTCAGCTTACCAGCCTTGTGGAGAATAGTTTCTTCAATGCCGATCTTGCCAACATCATGCATGGGTGAGATGCTTTCCAGCATTTCAACTTCTTGCGTAGAAAGCCCGATCTGGTTTGCGAGGAGACGGGATGTTTTCGCCACCCGCTTCACATGATTGGCAGTTTCACGGGATCTGACCTCAATGACCTCACCCAGCGTCAAAACCAGTTCCTGCTGAGTTTCGATGAGCTCTCGATCCAGTTTTATGATCGCCGTATTTTTCATGTTGATGATGCGTTGTTTTTTGAGGTTCATTACCAGCAACGAGATGATAACGGTCAGAACCGCTATGAACAGAGCAGAGACCTTCAGCACCTGCCGATGCTTTTCGTAAAAACTCAAGGGTTTGTGGAGCAGAATTGTCTCAGGGAAAAGGCGATCTTCGCTAATACCAAAACGAACCAGGACATTGTAATCAAAAATACAGCGGTTCAGCTCATCGCCATTCTCGATTATTCCTGATACAGCCTTGCCCCGCCACAGGTCGAGCAAAACGCTGGCCGCCTTTTCTCCATGGCTGGCAGCGCTGACCAGACAGCCCCCCAACGCCCCAGATTCCATCTGAAAATCCCATGAGACATAGATGGGGACCGTCGACGCCCTGGCCAGCCTGAGAGTTGCTTCCAGGTCTGTAAATACCCTGCCAGTAGCATCTCGAAAATACGTCAGAACATAGACCAGGTCTTTATCGGTACGATGGGAGAGAAACTCCTCCAGATTTTCAATGGAATCCTGGGGAAGAAATCGGACAGTATACCGTTGCCGATAGGGAACAAGCTCATAGGCCATCTCGTTTTTAAGTGCTCGGCCCGTGGTTGTGTCATCGACGATGATATAAATATTTTCCACATCCGGATTGATCCGGAGGGCCTGTTCCAGGGTTCTGCCATAGGCTACTTTCTCAATGATGATGTGGATATTTTCCAAATCCACTGGCAGCACACTGATTGAATTAATCCCTGCGGCAACAATTTTTATTCCGGGGAAAAGTTCCTCTTTGTGTTTTGATATAAAATTCAGTGCGTTGTTGTCGGTCACTACAATTGCATCAAAGTGGGTATCGGCATACTTGACTTTGTACATTTCGAGCAGCCGATCAAGATACTCATCATTGATGAAATTTTTAGTATCCATGTATTCAACTCTATAGCGCATGGATATTTTTTCATTCGCCAGCACCGATATAATGCCCTGGTGCAGCTGACGAGTCCAGGCATAATCGGGCGCATAAGAGTGCAGTATGAGTAAAATCTTCTCCTGCTCTCCACCAGCCGCGTACTGCCCGGTAACGACCGACAACAAGATCATCAAAAAACCCTGAAAAATTCTTTTCCCGATTTTTTTACTCATAACCTTTTTTTCCGATCCCTTGCCGCCGGATTGTACAGGGGATATAGCTTAACGCCCGAAGACTCAATGGCGGTGGTAACGAGTGGCCGACCTGAGGATATTTTGGCAAAAAAAGAATTGATGGTCGGACTGATGGGAAACTACAAAACAGCTGTAACATAAAATGCTATGCGAAAAAAAACAGGAAAGCAATTAAAACCTATCAGGTTCATATCCCGAAGACGCAGATTCAAGAGATCGTCCGTTGAACCTGTAGAAAAACCCTGCTTTTGCATATTCTGGGGATTCTTCACAACACAAGATCAGACAGTTACAAGCAATACAATTAACGAAAAAACTTTTTCTACAGACTCGTTAGCGGAATAAAGGTGTCAGAAGAAGAGATGATACGAAATCGTTTCGTCCGACAAAGAAGGAGGAAATTGAACCAAAAGATTTTAATCGCTGTTCCAGACCACAATCGCCCCCGACAGGTCCCCTTGCCACGCCCCCTGGACACGTTCAGCAAAGTCAGCACAGGTAATTGCAGTCCTCAGTACTTATCCATTGATGGAGATGTGCTCCCTTATTCTTATCACTCGATAATAATGTCAAAAACATCCAATAATGATAACACATCGGGTGAGGAAAATTTTGTTTTACATAATTTGTTTCCGTGTGGATGGATGGCGTAATGGGTAGCATTTGTGAAATCAGCTCGTGTAAGGTTTGTATTCATAAATCTGGCACCTGAAAAATCGGAAAAGCTGCACCTTGCCTTTGACAAGTTAGCCTCTGAGAAGTCGGCATCTTTTAACTGGCACTCAATTATTTCTGTATTGCTAAGGTCCACGCCAATAAACCCTGAATAATTCAACAAACACCTGTAAAAACCAACATCCAAAGGAATAGTTGCGTCCGCCCATTGAACACCTGTAAGCTTTGTATCAAAAAACTTCACATCTCTAAAAGATGTCGATTTCAAGGCGGATAATGACAAGTCACAATTTTCAAACCTGCAACTTTCAAAGATACAATATAGAAATGAGCTGTGAGAAAATTTACAGTTTTTGAATAGACAATCATAAAACTCAGTATGAGTTATCTTATGACCTTCATCTAGATGAATATCTACGAATTCATTCTCTTCATACGATTTATCACTGTCAATAAAGAAGGAGTCGTCCTGATCTGCTGACGAAGAAAAACCAGGAAGATTTTGTTGTTTCATTTGAGCACGTTATTTATTTTTAAAGAGAAAGAGGCAGACAACCCAGGGCAAGGCGACAAGCCCATGAAGAATCCAGCCCTTGGCCGAATCTGCACTGCACGGCCCGCCTCTGCTCTGCGGCCCAGTCGTTCACCACCACTTGCACCCACCTCCCCAAAGATCACGTCCGAAGGCTAGCCCACATTTCCCCTCAAAGTCGTTACGAGAATCTGGAAAGTGCTGCACAACCAGGCATCATTCAAACAAAACTGTCCCAGATTCACAAAACAATTTTTTAGGATTTTTGTTCTTTGTTCATCTCGACACAACTATTGACGTACAATTTAAAGACTGCAATTTGCTGTAAGGCAACCATTAACAAGGTCAACGCTACTCCTACCAAAAAAAGGATACTATTAAAAACTTCAAAAGGTGTTTTAAAATGAGTGAGGCCATCAACGAGAGCGGTGAATAAATAGAAGGCCAATAATATGATAATTATTTTTCCTACCCGGCCATCCGTATGACGGAAGCTTTTTTTTATAGCCACAACGGGGTTACATCCTTCTAACATCAAATGGAAAGGTGCAAAAGTTGCCTTTAGAGAAACATATATTCCAAACAGCAACAAAGGCAATGCAATAAATTGATATGCATTTGGGGTTGTTATCAATATAACAACAATAATAAGAGGTAAATTGGTGATCAGCAAGGTCAGCATTAAAAGCGGCGCGTACACCATAGAATTGAACAGGTTTGTTGTAACAGGGTCTAATTTCTTTTGATATTCTTGGGAAACAAAGAAAATCAAGGCCCCCATATACATGGAAAAACCGAGTAAATACAAAACTAAGCCTATGAGGGGAACACGTATATTGTTCTCGTCCACAGGTTGAGAGGTAAAATAGGAGAGAAACCCCAACAGCAAAAAAGGTACAATCAAATGCGTAAGGTATCTAAAATTATGGCTAAAAACTTTCCAGGCGTATGAGAAGATATCGTTCATTTTTTTTATAGTCCAACAAGTTGATTGAGAGTCCCACTGTTATCTACTCTGCCTCGATATCGTTGACAACGAAATAGCGGGAATGCTTCGCCACCGTTTCTTTAAAAACCTACCCCTATCCCACAGGGAGATGGCATCTCTTTTTCCTGTGGGGAAAAATTTATCCACGCCTGGACTGCTCTTCCGTCTCTGGGTGGGCGGTGCCTGGCCGTTCGCTGCTGCAGCCGGGAATATAATTCTTTGGCTCCCTTCCCTACTCTATTGCCTCGACCCTGGTCCCATCGCTGACAGACGACTCGGGGGCGACAATCACCGTCTCTCCCACTTTTACCCCGGACAGAATCTCTGCCTGATAATCATTCAGCAGGCCGATATCTACATGTGTCAACTGTACCTTGTCGGTCACAACCCGATAGATCTGCCAGTTCCCCTCCATCCCACGGAACAGCGCCGTCCTGGGAACGACAACAACACCTGATTTCTCGTCAGTAATAATCCGCACCCGGACACGATAATGCAGGCCCATGGTTTTATCGGATTGATTCAAGGCATCCAGAGCCTGCTCAGCAATTGCAATTTTGACAGCCACCCTCTGTTCTTCGACACCCAGAGATGACATTTTAGTGAAGGCCTCCGGCTCAACCAGGCGGACACTTCCCTGTATGGGAGAGCCGCCGACAGATTCACCGAAGATTTCCACCTTATCGCCAGGTTGAATATGTACCGCCTCTTCAGATAATATATCTGCTGTCACTTCCATCTCTGCCAGGTTGCCGATATCAAGCAGAGGTTCCCCCGGGGTCATGACTTTTTCATTCCAGACATGGCGTTTGAGGACCGTCCCGCTAACCGGACTTTTGACCAGGGTCCGATCGAGATTTCTTTTTACATAGGCAGGCATGAGTTCTATCATGGATTGAAAGGCCTTGCTCATATGATACATGGCCTGACTCTCTTCAATCTTGACCGTGGAATCCAGGTATTCCCTTTTTGAATCACGGCCCTGCCGTTCACTGATAGAGGAAGCTTTCAAGAGAATTTCATTTTTTTCCCACTCCCATTTGGTAAAATCCTGTCTAATCCTGTTGGCCTTCACCTGTGCTTCGGAGGCCTGAATCCAATTATCCACAGCAACAAGTATATCCTGCATCTGCCTTGTGCTGTCCTGCCAGTCGACATCCTCAAGCCGTACCACAATCTCTCCGGTCGTCACCTTATCTCCTTCTTCCACCGTAATGGGCAGTACTCGTCCCTGCAGGGGCATGGTTACATGGTAGATATGAGGTAAACTTGTTCGGGCTCGCTCTTCAACGTAGGCCTTGATATTGCCCTCACTGGCAACAGCAACACGGACAGGCATTTTTTTGTTCATTTTACTGACCACTGCAAGCATTCCTGCCAGGAGTAAGAGGACAAGTACACTTGCCCAAACCCATCGTCTTCCACTCTTTTGTGCCATTTTCTTCTCTCTCGTTAAAAGAAAAAGAACTCTATCAAAAAAAAGACCGGCGGCAAAAGACGACATCGTCAATTTTCACCCTTCAGTCTTTTGCCGCATCAGCGCAACACCAGCTTATTCCTTTAGACTCAAGGCCTCCACCCAGTTCTGTTTCCGAAGGGTCCTTCTTACTATTCCCTGAGACGACAACACAAAGAGGACGGCAAGAGCGACTGTATAGATATAACTGAGTCCATTGAGTTTTGCCGGAAAACTGTAGGCATCGGTGATAAAAAGTTGCATTATACCAGTGAGTAGCCAATAGCCCAGCGGCAACCCGATCAGGGTACCGATCACATTAATCAGCAGGTTCTCACGAAGAAAAAGTCTGGCCACCTCACTTTCATAATATCCAATGGCTCGGAAGGTTGCCATTTCTACACGACGCTCCGAGATAGCAATCAACGTCCCATTAAGAATGGCCCCAAAAAAGATGACCGCGGCAAAAAGGATCATGATAATTGCCGAATAACGCATCATCCCATTGAGCTGGCGGTTCAGGGCATCCTTCTGTTCACCCAGGTCAGTGAGGATTTCAAGGCCGGGCATGGTCCGCACCGTATTCATGAACGCCCTCTTTTCCGTGGGACCATGGGCCGTCAGGACACGGACTTCACTGATCACCGGTTCTTGTCTCAGGACATGGTTCAACCAGTTATAATCTGCATAGACCATCATCCCCACCATACTGCTGATCCCCTCCACAACAGGGAGGGTAAGGGTTCGACGCTCACCCTTGACAGGGAGGACAGCAACGGAATCTCCAGCTGATATCCCCAATCGCTCCATCAAGCGGTCAGTCATGAGCAGACCGGTGCCGGGCATAGGGATACGCTCTCCTTGTCCATTGGTCGGGGCAGTCAATTCACCATTGGGGGGAATACCCATAATGGCACTGCGCTTGAAGTGGTTTTGTACCCGAAAAGTACAGGGGACAATGAACACCGGTTCTGCATGTATTACTCCGGGGAAACGGCGAATCTCATCCAAGGTGGAGAAATCCATTTCATTTTGAAAGGTCAGGTGATAGTCGCTGCGCAGTACTGTATCAAATTGCTGCCGAACCATCTCATCCAATGAATCGACAAAGCCGAAGGTCAGTACGACAATACTGCTGCCCATTGCGGCGGAGATAACGGCCACGGCAGTACGGCCCTTATTACGCAAAAGTCCCCGCAGGATCATCTGCCACTGAACATCCAGATAGTGCCAGAACAAATGGATTCTTTCCAAAAAAACAGCCCCACCAAGCGGCGGAGCAGCCGGACGCATGGCCTCTGCAGGATCCAGTCGCATAATATGGCCAATCCCCTTCAATGTACCGAGTATTGAGAAAAGGATTGATACAGACAATCCTGCCAGCAACAAGCTGGGATACAACATATTGGTCAGCTGCGGAAAACTGAAATACTGCACATACATCCTTGTGTTTACACCTGCCAGCCAATAGCCGAAAAGACAGCCGAGACTCCCGCCTGCCAGGCCTGCTGTGACAGCAAATTTGAGAAAGTGAAACATCAGGGCCCGGTTTTCATAACCAATGGCCTTGAGGGTGCCGATAACCGTCCGCTGCTGTTCAGCCAGACGAATCATCAGGACGTTTAAGAGCAGAGTTGCCACAACGAGAAAAAAAGAAGGAAAAATGAAGGCCATATTGTTCAGCTCCTTCAACTCACCATCCAGTATCATCGGAGAAAACTGTTCTGCGCGGGACAGGGCAGCAAATACGCCATAAGGTTCCAGTCTGTCAGACAAGGTCTTGACAATCCGCTCTGCTTCCTGTCGTGCCTCCGGCGCCAGAAGACCGACAACGCTGTTGCACGCACCGTTGAAACCGAATATGTCCTCGGCAAAACTTTGTTTGATATACATCAGCCCATAACTGCCGGGATCGTCAATCATACTGCCTGGAGAAACCATGTAGACAAACTCGGCACTGATGGCAGTGCCCACGACGATCAACTCCTCACGCTGATTATTCAACAGTGCGAAAATTCTGTCTCCCGGGACAATACTGCGCGCCTTGGCAAATTTTTCTGAGATGATGACTTCATTGGCGCGGCCATGGGTAAAATAGGCCCCCGTGCGGATAATAATGTTGTTGATTACAGGCTCTTCCTTATCGGGCAGGGAGATGACCATGGTCCCGATCGGTTTCTCGGTCCCGGCCAGATCAAGGAGTACCTGAAACTGAATACGCTCCCGGATCTCTGATATGCCGGGGATCATTGCCAACCGCTTGACCTCCTCTGCCGGGGCCTTTTTCAGATCAATCCAGATATCGGCAAGCCGACAGGAAGAGTAATAACTGCTTCTGGCAAACTCGAGATTTTTAGCAGCCGACAGCATACCGACAAAACAGCCAATGCCGACGGCAATAATTGCACTCACCGCCAGCAACATATGCCAGCTCTGTCGAAGGTCTCGCAGGAGTTTACGATCCAGGATCGTCATTACCAGATGAGCTCCTTGGCCAGTAACGGGGTAGCATTATGGCTCACCTTGGCAATTTTGCCATCGGCGATAAAGGCTATTCGGTTGGCCATCCGAGTCATTGCCTGGGCGTGGGTGATCATCACCATCGTGGTGCCGGTCTCCCGATTAAGCCTTTGCAACAGCTCTAAAATCATGATGGTATTTTCATGATCAAGGGCTCCGGTGGGTTCATCGCAGAGCATAAGTTTCGGATGTTTGGCTATGGCTCGAGCCATGGCCACTCGCTGTTGTTCTCCACCTGACAGTTGGGCGGGAAAGTGATGCATTCGTTCAGAGAGCCCTACCAGATCCAGGGCTTCAGCCGGGTTCATGGGATTTTCGGCAATCTCTGTGGCCGTAGCCACATTTTCAAGTGCTGAAAGAGTGGGGACCAGATTGTAAAACTGGAAAACAAAACCTACCTGGTCCCGGCGAAATCTGGTCAACCGTCGATCTCCCAATTGACTGATATCTTGCCCCTCAAAGCTAATCTTTCCCTGAGATGGCTGATCGATCCCACCGATCATGTTCATCAAGGTGCTCTTACCGGAACCGGATTCACCCTGGATTATCAACAACTCTCCGGCATAAATATCGAGATCAACTCCTCGCAGGACATGGACAGCAATCTCACCTACCTGGAATGTGCGATGGACATTTTCAAGTTTCATGAGAACAGGACGATTGGTCACAAGACTCCCCTTTCTTCTTGCCTGAAATTTTCATTCCCCTTCAAACATGGCCAGCAAAGTGCAGACTGGGCAAAGCCGAGCCGACAGATCTGTCTTCGTCTATTATAACAGTTCTGTAACATCACAACAAACTTTGCTCCTTTCAAAAAGCTCTTTCCCCACTCCCCGACAAGGGTCATCAATTCTCTACCCAGCTGTTTTTTTTTCAACATACCGCCCGAGGAGACACAAGCAGACAACCAAGAGCCGGAAATGGCTTTTCAGATCCCATAAAAATGCAAGCAAATGACAACAGAGCATTTTCCCTCTTCCCTTCCTTCTGATACATGGTAAAATAGATCTTTTACGAACCGATTTTTTTCTTCTTCTTTCTCATCTCCAGCAGGTATTAGCTATGTCCCAGGATACAGATAGTTTTGCAGCCCTCTTTCAGGAAATTGAATCCAAGCCCATACGTCGTCTGACCCCGGGACAAAAGATTACCGCCACCATCGTCGGTATAAGCGGTGAATCTATATTCCTTGACACGGGAGGAAAAAGCGAGGGTATTCTCTATAGTTCCGAGCTACTGGACGAAAACAACGAACTCAAAGCTGCTGAGGGAGACAAAATTGACGTCTATTTCCTCAAAGCAAGCAGGGGCGAACAACTCTTTACGACGACTCTCGGTTCCGGAAAAAACGCGGCCCATCTGGAAGAGGCTTTTCGCGGTGCCATCCCGGTGGAAGGTCTGGTCAAAGAAGAGATCAAGGGAGGATTCGAAATTACCCTTGGCGGATCTGTGCGAGCCTTTTGCCCCTACTCTCAAATGGGGCTGCGTCGCCTCGAAGATGCAGGCGCCGAATACCTCAATCGACATATGACCTTTCTGGTCACCAAATTCGAAGAAAATGGCCGCAACATTGTGGTTTCCGCCAGGGCCCTGCTGGAAGCAGAACGTGAAGAACGACGCGCCGCACTCCAGGAAACCTTGCAGGAAGGGCAGACGGTGAGCGGCACAATCACCTCTATCCGCGACTTCGGTGCCTTTGTCGATATCGGCGGAGTCGATGGCTTGGTTCCCATCTCTGAAATTGGCTGGAGCCGGGTAGAAAATATCAATGATTACTATGCAGTGGGACAGGAAGTAAGCGTTGTCATTAAAAAACTGGACTGGGATGCGGACCGTATTTCTCTGAGTATCAAAGAAACACTGGCAGATCCTTGGGAAAAGGCTGCCGCGAAGTTGACTGTGGGGAGCATACTCTCTGGTACCGTAGTCCGTCTCACTCCCTTTGGTGCCTTTGTCACCCTCGAACCAGGGGTAGATGGACTGGTGCATATCTCTAAACTGGGAAAAGGACGACGAATAAACCACCCTCGAGAGGTCCTCGAAGAGGGACAAGAGCTTGAAGTACAGGTGGAAAATGTTGACTTGGCGGAAAAACGAATCAGCCTTGCGCCCTCCGACTATGTGAGTCCTGAAGAAGACCAGAACAAGGAGCAGGAACTCTTGAAAACTTTCAAAAAGGATACTAAGGAGCAACCCACATCTTTTGGCACCCTCGGCGACCTCCTCCAGGCAAAACTTAGCGAAAAATCAAAATAGCAAACCTGTGTCTGCCTTAAGGATTCGACTGATCCATTGCCTGACAGGCTGTGTTGGTCTCACCCTTTTAACCAGACTTCACCTTGCCGGTTCGGGCAATGAAGAAGAACTCTACTGTTATTTCCTGCCAGCTCTTTTGGGTGGTGCTCTTGGGGTAGGGATTGCAGCCCTCCGCCTGGCCTTTTCCCGAAAAGAAGTAGAAATTCAGCGTATCCAGGACCTGTTAGACTCCGAATTGAAGATAAACGAAGGTCTGCTCAAAAACCTGACAGATATGCGTCGCAGTCATGAGTTGATCCTCGACTCCATCGACGATGGCGTTTATCGTGTCGCCCATGATGGAAACACCACGTTCATCAATCAAGCGGTCTTGAGCAGTACCGGCTTTAATGAAGAGCAACTGCTGCGCGAAGATCATCACCTCCTCCTTCACCACTCCCAAAGGGACGGCAGCCCATATCCCCTCGAATCCTGCCCCATCCATAAGACCTGTCAGGATGGCAAAATACGCAGAGTAGAAGGAGAAGTCTTCTGGCGGAAAGACGGTTCCAGCTTCCCTGTGGACTATATTGTCACCCCCACAAACGAGGTCAACGGGACCTATGGGGCAGCAATCATCTTTCGTGACATCTCCAGTAACGCCTTAATCCAGGAGCATCTTGCAGAGAGTAAAAAACAACTGCAAACCCTGTTTGACACCTCCAGCGAGGCCATCCTCAACCTGGATAAGCAAGGCCGAATAACCAAGGCCAACCCTGCCACATTTCACATTTTCGGCTGTCAGAATGAAAAACATCTTCTCGGAAAATCCCTCATGGACTTCTTTCCGACCAGACAGACAGATAACCATCTCTCAACGATGCCCCTGGCAAAACTCCTGGCAGAGACACTCCAGAATGGATTTTCCTTCAGCGAATTAAAACTCCATCGAGAGGATCGGCTGGAAATCGAAGGAGCTGTCCTGCTCACCAGAATAGATCGAGGCAATACGACCTGGATCTTAGCCAACATACGCGACATCAGTGTTCAGAAAAAAAACACCCACCAGTTCCAAGAAATACAAAATGACGTCGAATCCAGGGGCAGAGAGCGTGCCGCCAGCCTTGAAGAGAACGTCAGCAAACTAGAGGAGAAGATTCCAGCATATGAGACCGGCACAGCATCAGGCGAAGAGACAGACCTTGCCAAGACCAGCTTTATGACCAGTATCGCCAATGAAATTCAGACTCCAAGCCAATCAATTATCAATCTCTGCAAACAGATGCCAGTAGCTGAAAAGCTAGCCGAAAAAGGCAGTCTATTCTCTTTTGATATCCCCTTCACTGTAAGCGAACACCAACTCCTGACAGATAAAGAAAAGGAAAAAACAACGGCAGAAAGAAGTACAGAGCGACTACTGAGAGGCTACACCCTGCTTCTGGCTGACGATGAGTTCATCAACCGACGGATGTTTGCTTCCATCTTAGAAAACCAGGGGGCAGTGGTCCACTGCGTAGAGGATGGAAACGAGGCCCTGAGGGTTTTAGAAAAGAAAAATTTCGACTGTATCCTCATGGATGTGCAGATGCCCAACTGCAACGGTTTTGATGCCATGCAGGCCATCCGTCTCCATGAAGCCAGGCAGCAACGACCGCGAACCCCAGCCATAGCCCTGACTGCCCATGCCCTTTCCGACTGCAAGAAGCTGTGTTATGAGGCAGGAATGGATACCTTCCTCAGTAAACCGGTCGACGCCAACATCCTGGTTCACAGCGTTTGCGAACTCATTTCACCCGGCTCATTCACCCGCTACGCTGTCTCAGCATCTCGAACATAATCACCCCTGCGGCCACAGAGCTGTTCAGGGAATCCAGCTGCCCTTCCATGGGAATAGAAATAAGAACATCGCATTGCTTCCGCACCAGAGGGCGTATTCCCTGGCCCTCACTGCCCACAACCACACAGGCTGGAACGGCCAGGTCCGCCTCATAGAGCGACTGGGCATCAGCGTCCTTCACAGCGCCAAAAACCCAGGCACCTGCCTTTTTCAGGGTTTGCAGAGAGTTGGCCAGGTTTGTTACCTGGCAGATATCGATATGGGACATGGCTCCAGCCGCAGATTTTGCCGCAGTCCCCCCAAGAGGTGCGGAACGTTCCCTGGTCAACAGAACCCCATCCATCCCAGCAGCATGAGCCGAGCGAACAATAGCTCCCAGGTTATGAGGATCCTGCAGCGAATCGAGAACAATGAGTCGCGGCTTCAAACCATCGGCAACCAATGCTTTGAATTTATTCACCAAATCATCAAAAGGCAACAACTTCGTTTGTGAAATTCGAGCGACCACCCCCTGATGGCGAACCTGCGAAGCATCTTCCCCGGTCAGGCGGAGGGAAGAGACAAAGGAGGTCTTGATCCCTGCCATGCGTGCTCGTTCAATAATCTCTTCACGCTTACCGCCCTTCCTGTCTTTGACCACAATGATCTCACTGATGCGCTCTGCTTCCTGTTCCAGGGCCTCATAGACAGGATGAATTCCCCAGAGCAGATCGTCACTAAGGCGAATCTTGCGCTCATTTCCCTTATGGCTGTTGTCTTTTTTTATCACGTTTTGTTCACCAAGACTATGGGTTCACCTGTAGGCAGTCTATGACTGCGGCTTCGTTCGGCAATGATCACTGCCCGCAGAGTGGCAGCGGCCTCTTCCAATGAATCGTTGATCACCAGGTAATCATAGTCAGGAGCCGCCTCCAGTTCCCGAGCAGCATTATGCAAACGCAACTCGATGGTCTCATTACTGTCCGTCCCTCTTCCCCGTAGCCGCCTTTCCAGTTCTGCAAGTGTCGGCGGGGCAATAAAAACAGAGACGGCCGCAACTGTCGTATCCTTGGCTATAATGGCTGCTCCCTGGACATCGATATCGAGGATAATATCCTGACCCTGTTCCAGCTGTTTCATGACGGCTGGCCGACTGGTCCCGTAAAAGTTTCCGTGAACTTCCGCCCATTCAAGAAAAAGCCCCTGATCACGCATAACCTGAAACTCTGCCACCGAAACAAAGTGATAATCGATGCCGTTCTTCTCACCACTGCGCGGCGGCCTGGTGGTATGAGAAATAGAAAAAGCAAGACCGGAGAGCTGAGCCATCACCTTTTTCAAAAGGGTCGTCTTGCCCGCCCCCGAAGGGGCAGAGAGAATAAAAAGCTGTCCTTTTCCTGCCATCCTATTCTGCCTCCTGTCCCGTCAAAGCCCTGTTCAACTGGACACTTTGCCGCAAAGCTGCCAACCGTTGACTGATGGTGTCCGGTTGAATAGAGGAGAGAACGACATGATTGGAATCCATGATCAAAAGCGATCTGGTCCGTCTCCCTTCCGTCACATCCACCAATCTTCCTGACTCCTTAGCCAGTTCCTTCAGTTTCCGCGCTGGTGAAGAACCGGTGTTGATCACGGCAATGATCCGATTAGCCATCACTGTGTTTCCAAATCCAACATTAATAAGTTGCATAGAAATTCGTTCCCCCGATCAGGTTGATAAGCGTGTCAAGAACCTCTTAACAGAGACTGCTCAGCACGAGCCCTTAGCCTTCACCCCCCAACCCGAAAAATACTATTCAATATTTTGTATCTGCTCCCGCATCTTCTCCAGTTCACTTTTGAGCTCTACTGTAAGGTGGGCAATGGTCGCATCATTAATCTTAGAGGCCATGGTATTGACCTCACGCAGGAATTCCTGGAGAAGAAAATCAATCTTACGACCGGTGGCCTCTTCCGAGTCAAGAAAAGAACGAAACTGACTGATATGACTTTGCAAACGGACAATTTCTTCTGTGACATCAGTTTTATCGGCCAGAATCGCGATTTCCTGGGCCAAGCGCTGAGGATCAAGCTGAACATTACCAAGAAGCTTCTCCAGCCGCTCTCTAAGGTTCTGCTCCCTGCGCTGGAGGAGCTCAGGAATGACAGTCTCTATATCCTCCACCACCCGGGAAAAATTATCCAGCCGTTCCTGGAGATCTCTGGCCAGGGCCTCCCCCTCCTGGCTGCGCATACTGTTACAGGTAAGGAGTGCCTGCTCCAAGGCATGTTCTAGAGATGACCAGACCGCATCCATATCCTCTTCCTTCTGTTCTCGAACCAGGACATCCGGATAGGAGGCCAGCTGAGAAAGTGTGGTATCGTCATTGAGGTCCAACGCCTTGCCAAGGCGAGCCAGGGCCTCACGGTAAATGAGCGCCAGACTGGTATTCGCCCGCATTTCGAGAAGATCGGAGAAATCACCACTCACCGAGAGCATGACATCCACTCTGCCCCGCGAAAGAGTTGCAGCCACCATTTTTCGGACCCGCTCCTCAAGGCCTGCATAGCCTCTCGGCAGCTTGATTTTAAGATCAAGATAACGGTGATTGACACAACGGATCTCAGCGGTCCACATCCTGCCTCCCACCTCTGCCTCCCCCCTACCAAATCCAGTCATACTGTAACTCGACATACCTTTCACCCACAGCTTGTAAATACTGTTTCTATTTTTTCCTCGCCATGCAACACCGCGAGCAATTCTTCTTGACTGACAGTGGCGGTTCCCACCTTGCCGACCACCACCCCTGCAGCAATATTGGCAAGAGCAGCCGCTTCCCCTAAGGGAGCACCAGCGGCAAGCCCCAGGGCCAGGACAGCAATCACGGTATCGCCTGCACCTGTTACGTCAAAAACTTCACGGGCAGTTGTAGGGATGGAGACCATTTCTTTTCCCCTCTCCAGCAACGCCATACCAGCTTCCCCTCGGGTTATCAGTACTGCCTGACAACCAACCTTCTCGAGCAGTATTTCGGCGGCTACACGAAGATCTTCGATGTTGTGAATATGTGTTCCCGACATCTTTTCTGCTTCAATATGGTTGGGAGTAATGAGGGTGGCCCCATAGAATCGATCCGGTTGTTCCGGTTTTGGATCTACAACCACAGGTATCTTTCTCCCAGTCTCTTTCTCTACCCGAGCAACCTGGACCAAAAGCTTATTCATCAGGGGCTTGGAAATAACACCCTTATAATAATCAGAGATAATGATTGCATCAAAATCAGCAACATTTTCTTCAAGGAAAGTGTTTATAATCTCAATCGTTGCCTCAGAGAGACTGCCTGTCTGTTCGCGATCAAAACGAACCACTTGCTGTCCCTGAGCCACGACCCGGGTCTTTACCGTTGTCGGACGTTTCCCTCGCACAAGACCATGAGTGGAAGCGCCCAGTTCCTGCAATAATCCATGCAGACGACCACCCATCTCATCATCTCCTACAATCCCACAGAGAACCGCCTCTGCTCCCAGGGAATAAATGTTGTGCAAGACGTTCGCACCACCACCGAGCAGCAATTCTTCCTTGGTTACATTGACCACGGGAACTGGAGCCTCCGGAGAAATTCTGCTCACCGTTCCCCATATAAAATGATCTACAATAATATCGCCTACTACCAGGATCTTTTTCCCGGCAATCTGCCGTACCAACCCTTCCAACTCGCTCATCATCTCCCCAACTGGTGATTATTCCGATGCATGCAAATAAATAATAACAAACCTCAAAATGAAACAGTCCATCAGGACCCCAACTTTACCCAGCTCTCCGCCATCCGTTCAGCGCTAAAAACCAACGATTCTATATCGAGAAAATCTAACACCCCCTGATCAAAGAGGACTTTCACCTTCGCTGGAAAACCTTCCTCTTGTTCCTCGTCCCAGAAAAGGACAAAAAGGGGAAGGCGCGGCAGCACCGGTACCAGAAAGGCAGCAGTACAGCTTTGCTCTCCATTTTCCTGAAGGGTGGCATCCAACAAGGGTGCGCATTGGCGAAGCAGGTCAGACCGGCCTGCAAAGTGGGTCGCTATTCGTTCCTCACAGTAGACTCGCAGGGTCCGAATCTTGGAGATAGAGTTAGCCCAACTTTGTGACTAGAAAACAAAATCACCAACAATAACTGCACGTTACACCTTTACCCCATGTCGTTATGGCACTACATCTATCAATTTGTTTCATATCGTCGTTTTTATCG